>VOFG01001650.1_pt1 | contig 151801 bp, 168 predicted proteins | sample 5384171 | NCBI WGS metagenome assembly VOFG01 (sample SAMN12384726, study PRJNA508395) | human gut metagenome | isolation source: healthy gut F | host: Homo sapiens
CGGAAATCGAAGAAGAATTTGAACAGAAAAAGTAGGACTTGCAAGCCAATTTGCAGGACCAGCTTTCCAATACCGTAAAGACTTTCATTGAAACATCTACGTAGGATGTTGTTGAGACGGTTGAGAAGAAAATCAAGGAACGGGAAAAGACGGGTATAGAAGATTCCGTCAGGGACCACCTGAGGGGCTTCTCCCGCACGATACCGTCATTCCTGATGGCCTATGGCAATGATACCGTTACGCTGGCAACCTTCGATGCCGTTATCCCGAATCCTGTGTTCCTTGAGGTGACAAGCATCACCCTCGACCAGTTCCGTTTCCTTCGTGACGGCGGTAAGTACAAGGACGCTGAGACAGGGGAGGAAAAGGAGTTTGCGGGCAATCTCTTTGACCCGGTCGTATTCGATGACTCTGTGAAGGAATTCCTTCGGCTCAAGAAAAAGTTGGCGGATTACTTTGATGAAAAGAGTATCGAGGACATCTTCGACTATATCCCCCCGCAGAAGACCAACCAAATCTTCACCCCGAAGACAATGGTCAAGAAGATGGTGGATATGCTGGAAAAGGAGAATCCCGGATGCTTCGATGACCCGGACAAGACCTTTATCGACCTCTATATGAAGTCGGGTCTGTACATCACGGAAATCGTCAAGCGCCTGTATCAGAGTGAGCGAATGAAGGAACAGTTCCCTGACCCGAAAGAACGCCTTCGCCATATTTTTGAGAAACAGGTCTATGGATTGGCTCCAACAGAAATCATCTATCATATTGCGTTATCCTATATCTTCGGCTTTAATGAGGGTATGTAGGACATCAAGCATAATTTCCGGCAGCTTGATGCCCTGCCCTACGCAAAGGAAGGGACGCTCCAAGAAAAATTGGACGAGCTGTTCGGATAAAAACGAGAACTCCAGAATCAAATTTAGATTCTGGAGTTCTTATTTTTCAGTGTGTGATGAAACCTACACCTGCGTTTGTACGAGTAAATGCAACACTGAGATTTGTAAGACTAAATGCAATGGTGGGGTTGCATTTACTTTTGCAAACGAATTTGCTTGTTTTTCTTAGGAAAAACCGTTGACAAATTGACTGTGCACAGATATAATAATAGAGCCGCTTTGAATGGGTTATAAGTATTTCTTCGGAAATCGCCCCCGACAGCGAGCCCGTAAATGAAGGAGTTGAAAAGAATGAACGCAATTATCGTGACTGGCGGCAAGCAGTACAAGGTGTCCGAGGGTGATGTGATCTACATCGAGAAGCTGGACAACGAGGCTGGCGATACCGTAAAGTTCGAGCAGGTCCTGGCTATCATCGATGGTGAGAAGGCTACGTTCGGCGCTCCCGTTGTGGAGGGTGCTTCCGTGGAGGCCAAGATCGTGAAGAACGGCAAGGGCAAGAAGATCCGCATCTTCAAGTACAATCCCAAGAAGGGTTACCGGAAACGTCAGGGCCATCGTCAGCCTTACACCAAGGTTGAGATCGGCAAGATCTCTGTCTGAGCATGACGACGATCACCTTCCGCAGTCAGGGCAGCCGGATCACAGGCTTTGATGTACAGGGTCACAGCGGTTACGCTGAGGCCGGTGCGGACATTGTCTGCGCGGCGATCACCAGCGCCGTTCGTCTCGTGGAGACCACGGTGAACGATGTGCTGGGTCTGGCGGCATCCGTGAAGGTGCGGGAAAGTGACGCATCGATCTCCCTCCGTCTGCCGGGAAGCCTCGGCCAGACAGCGGAGAGCACCTGTCAGGCACTTCTGACGGGCATGATGGTCTACTTTGCTCAGCTCCACGACGAGTATCCCGAACATATCGAAGTTCTGGAGGATGAATAATTCTCCCTGAAATCTACAGAAAGGATGGTCCTTTATTATGATGATGATCGGTTTGCAGTTCTTCGCCCACAAGAAGGGCGGCGGCTCCACCAAGAACGGTCGTGACTCCAACTCCAAGCGTCTGGGCGCCAAGCGCGCGGACGGCCAGTTCGTCAAGGCCGGCAACATTCTGGTGCGTCAGCGCGGCACCAAGATCCATCCCGGCACCAACGTGGGCATCGGCACTGACGATACCCTGTTTGCCAAGGTGGACGGCACCCTGCGCTTTGAGCGTCTGGGCAAGGATCGGAAGCAGGCTTCCGTCTACGCCGCTGAATAATCCGCATTTTAAAAGCTCCGGTCGAAAGACCGGAGCTTTTGCCATTTCCAACAACATATACCTACTTAAATAATAGGATTTATAAGGATCATCTCTTGAAATACCGATTATGACTGTGCTACAATAACACGGAAAAACGATTGTGAGGGAAACGATGTTTACCGGATTTACCGATGCCACTGTGGACTTCCTGTGGGGCATCCGCTTCAATAACGAGCGCCCCTGGTTTGAAGCCCACAAGGAGACCTATTTAAGCGAGCTTTACCGTCCCATGAAGGACTTGGGGGCGGAGATCTATGATTTTCTGTCCGAACAGCGGCCGGATGACCCCATGGTGTGCCGTGTCTCCCGGATCTACCGGGACGCCCGACGGCTCCACGGCCGGGGCCCCTACAAGGACCACCTGTGGTTCTGCGTGGAGCGCCCCGCCGAGGATTGGACCACCCGGCCGACCTTCTGGTTTGAGTTGGGGCCGGATTACTGGGGCTACGGCATGGGCTGTTGGATGGCCCGGCCCATGGACATGGCCAAGCTGCGCTCGCGGATTATCAGGGACCCGAAGCCCATGGAAAAGCTGACGAAGGCGCTGCGTGGCCAGACGGAATTTACTCTGGGCGGCGATACCTACAAGCGTCCCAAGGCAGGCGCGCCGTCGGAGCTGCTGGCGCCGTGGTTCCAGATGAAAACCATCAGCATCACCCACGAGGAGAAACTGACGGAGGAGCTGTTCAGCCGGGATGTGGTGGACCGGATCAAAACCGGCTACACATTTCTGCTGCCCTATTATGACTATTTTCTGACACTGCCCTCCGACCCGGAGCCGGAGACACTGAAATAAGCAAAACAAAGGAGCGATCCCTATGAAAGCCTGTCCTGCAAGAGAAGAAGCCCTGGCTCTGCTGAAAAAGTACAACAGCGAGCCGTTCCACATTCAGCATGCCCTGACGGTAGAGGGCGTCATGCGCTGGTATGCCAACGAGCTTGGCTATGGCGCAGATGCCGATTTCTGGGCAACCGTTGGCCTGCTCCACGATGTGGACTTTGAAAAGTGGCCGGAGCAGCACTGCGTCAAGGCCCCGGAGCTTTTACAGGAGATCGGCTGCTCTGAGGAACTGATCCACGCGGTCTGCTCCCACGGCTACGGTATCTGCTGCGATGTGGAGCCTGTGGAGGAAATGGAAAAGGTCCTCTTTGCCGCCGACGAACTGACGGGCCTCATTGGGGCCGCAGCCCGGATGCGGCCCAGCAAGTCCGTGCAGGATATGGAGGTCAGCTCCCTGAAGAAAAAGTACAAGGACAAGAAGTTTGCCGCAGGCTGCTCCCGGGATGTCATCAATACAGGCGCGGAGCGGCTGGGCTGGCCTATTGAGGAGCTGATGGAAAAGACCATTCTGGCCATGCGCTCCTGCGAGGATGCCGTGAACGAGGCTGTGTCGGCCCTGTAAAAAAGCTTCTATATGATCGAACCCCACCTCCGGCGGACTGTCCGTCGGAGGTGGGGTTTTGTCAGATGAAAAGAGAATCAGCGGAACACGTTGAAATAGAGATACGCGCCGGTGACGATGACCAGCCAGAGGCAGGTGAACAGAGGTACAATGACCCGGAAGGAGCGGTGCTGGGTCTTGTGGCGAAAAACCTCCATGCCCAGCCATGCGCCGATGCCGCCGCCTACGATAGCCAGCAGCAGGAGATTTCGCTCCGGCAGGCGGGGGACCTTCTCGTGGCGGGCCTTCAGCTTAGCCAAAAGCTTGTCCAAGCCATAGGCCAGAAACGCCGCAGCATTGATGATCAGGAGCCACAGCCAAAGGAATCCCCATTTGGTGCCGAGAAGCGTAAAAATAAAACCGTTTTTCGCCGTGGGTTCCACCACGGTCTTGGCAAGACGCATCATCATTGTTCATTACCTGCTTTTCTATGATTTGGGAGGCTTACTCCCTGCTTTGCGCTTGCAGTCGAAAAAAGGACTGGCCGGGAAATTCCCGACCAGTCCATTTTAGCAGAGTTTTCAGTTCTTGGCAAGTGCCACCAGCTCGCAGGCGGTCTTGGCAGCCAGTCTGGCGTTGTTGTACACCAGCTGGATGTTGGAAGCCAGAGAATCGCCGCCGGTGATGTCCTTGATCTTGGCCAGCAGGAAGGGAGTGGTCTCCTTGCCGTGGATGCCCAGCCGGTTGGCCTCGGCCACAGCCTCGTCGATGGCCTTGTTGATGACCTCGTGATCCATGGAGTATTCCTCGGGGATGGGATTGGTCACCAGCATACCGCCTCCCAGACCCATGTCCTGCTTCACATAGAAGGCCTTGGCCAGCTCAGCGGGGGTGTCGATGCGGTAGTCCACCTTGAAGCCGGACTTCCGGGTGTAGAAAGCAGGCAGCTCCTCGGTGCCGTAGCCGATGACGGGAACGCCGTGGGTCTCCAGATATTCCAGCGTCAGGCCCAGATCCAGAATGGACTTGGCGCCGGCGCAGACCACCATGACGGGGGTGTGGGCCAGCTCCTCCAGGTCGGCGGAGATGTCGAAGGTCTGCTGAGCGCCCCGGTGGACGCCGCCGATGCCGCCGGTGGCGAACACCTGAATACCGGCCATGTGAGCGATGATCATGGTGGTGGTCACGGTGGTGGCACCGTCCCGGCCCTCGGCCACCAGAATGGGCAGGTCACGGCGGCTGGCCTTGGTGACGGCCGCGCCGGTCTTGCCCAGATAGTCGATCTCGGCCTCGGACAGACCGGCCTTCAGGCGGCCGCCGATGACGGCGATGGTGGCGGGCACCGCGCCGTTCTCGCGGATGATCTTCTCCACGTTCAGGGCAGTCTCCACGTTCTGAGGATAGGGCATACCGTGGGAGATGATGGTGGATTCCAGAGCCACCACGGGGCGGCCCTCGTCCAGGGCCTTCTGCACTTCGGGAGCAATGTCCAGATACTTATTGAGCGTCATGTTGAATTCCTCCATAAGATTGAAATTTGAATGTTGTTTTATTTGGAAAAGGCGGCACGCTGCCGCAGGGCGTCCTCGCTCATGGCGGGGTTGATGGTCTCAGCGGACTCCATGGCGATGACGGAGGCGGCCAGCCCCGCCTTCGCCGTGTCCGTCAGGTCCGTGCCCTGTAAATAGGCCCATGTGATCGCCGCCATGAAAGCGTCGCCGCAGCCGGTGGTGTTCACCATAGCTCCCGGCAGAGGGGGAAGCTGCACCTGATGCCCGGACCGGTCGGCGGCAAACACGCCGTCAGAACCCAGAGAGATAAAGACTCGGTGAAGGCCGGTGTCCAGCAGCGTCTCCGCCGCTTTTTGGAGGCTGGCATCGTCAGTGATCTTCACGCCGGAGAGCAGCTCTGCTTCGATACGGTTTGGCTTCAGAGTGTGAAGCTTGCCCAACACCGGCTTCAGCTTCACCGCCTTGGCGGTGGACACCGGGTCGGCAAACAGGGGGGCGGCACAGTGATCCGCCAGCCACTCAATGCTCTCGGCGGGGATGTTGGTGTCCAGCACCACCGCCTGACTGGCGTTCAGCAGTGTCTGCCGCTGGGCGAGCATCTGGGGGGTCATGTGCTTGTAGATCTCCATATCGCTGACGGCCAGCGCCATATCGCCCTTTTCATCGGTGATGAAGAGATAAGTGGAGGTGCGGCCCTCGGGGATGATGGGGGACTGGGAGATGTCGATGCCCAGTTCCCCGCAGCTTGCGGCGATCTTCTGGGCGTTGATATCGTCACCGAATACCGTCAGCAGACGGACGTCCATGCCCAACAGGGCCATGTTGTGAGCGATGTTCCGCCCCACGCCGCCCAGGCTCATCCGCACCACGCCGGGGTTGGAGTCCTGCATGACGGGGACCTCGCCGGGCCAGCCGCCGATGTCCATATTCACGCCGCCCACCACAGTGACATAGGGGGCCGTGTGGACGATGTAGCCCTTGCCGGTGATGTAGCCCTTTTTCATCAGGTTGGAGATGTGCACCGCGGCGGAGGACCGGGTGATCCCCGCCTTGTCCGCCAGCTCCTGCTGGGAGATCAGGGGATTTTCCTTGATCCAGTTCAAAAGCTGCCGCTCTCGCTGGGTCATGGTCATTCCTCCTTTGTAAGCAAAAATTTAGACTTCTAATCTAATGCTTATTTTACGCGGCGAAAGCAAAATGTCAAGCACAAATTTCAGAAAAATAATTATTTCAGGAAAAATTTGCAAAACCGGGAACAAAATCACCGTTTGTGCCGACAAAGAAGTAGAAATAAAAAGGAGGCGGTTTCTATGAAGCAACTGTTTGCGGCGATTTTGTGCCTGTGCCTGTTAGCGGGCTGCGGGCGGACAGACAGCACCGGCAATACCTGCCGGGCGGAGGACGAGCCTACGGTCGGGGCCGAAAAGGCGGAACCGATCGGGGAGAGCTTCCGGATCATTCAGGAAAAACCGGACTGGCTCCTGCTGGCCAAGGAGGAGGGAGATTCGGCGGAGGTGTATACCCTCTCCCTGAGTGACACAGAACTGACACTGGACGGCGAAGTCTTCGAACGGAACGAGCCGGGGGCCTATCAGCGCTTTCCTGACGGCACCCTGACCGGCGCGCTGGTGGAGGTCGCCTGCGATCTGGTGCTGGAGACCTATCCCGGCCAGCTGGCGGGGGTCACGGCGGTGAATCTCCGCTCCGACGGCTTTGATGACCGCTGTGCCCTGTATCTCCGGGTGCTGAATGACCTGTGGGCCGTGGATGAGGGCCTGAACAGCGACATTACCATGCTTTCTGTGGACCTGTCCCAAACCGGCCTGTCCGATAGCGAGCAGGCGGCGGTGGCGTGGGTATTCGGCGGGATGCACGATATTTCCGAGACCATGACCATGAGTTACGAGGAATTGGCGGCGGAGGGGTATCTCTCCGACACGGCCTCGGAGGTCGACGGGATCCCCCACTGGAAGGACGGCTGCTTGTTCACCATTACGGAGCAGAACGGGCAGGACAGCATCCATGTGGAACAGGACAGCAAAAATATTACCGGCGCAGACCCGCTGCCCCGTACAGAAGAGGAAAGCGGCGCTGCTTGCCAACTGCCTCCGGCGGAGGCCGGACAAGGGCAGTCCGACTTTTGCCAACCAGTGAAAACGGAGGGCGGCGAACCGGACGCTTTGCAGAACACCGTGACCTTCGATGCCCAGAAGTGGCGCTCTGCGCTGGGGGCCTACTTCTTCACTGACTGCACCGCCAGCCGGGATGCGCAGGGACATTGGGGAGATTACACCGTAGGCGCCGCGGCAATCTCCTGAATAGCGGATGACAGGTGTATGAACAGCCCCGGAGATGATTCCATCTCCGGGGCTGTGTTCACGTACTCGCGGCGCAAATCGTGAACAGCCTGTAAAATCTCTTGAAATCAGGCGGAGGGACTACCATTTTTGAGGAAGATGTGGTATTGTATCCTTGTATTGATATGTGTATTGAAAGGGGGCGGAACCGTGAGAAGAAAGCGGCGGATCATGTCAGGACTGCTGGCACTGTGCATCGCGCTGTCGGTGCTGCCTCTTTCTGCCTGTACCGCGCCGAAGCTGACATTGGACCCGGAGGAACTGTACGCTCTGCCGGAACTGCCGGAGCGGTATACCGCACTGAACAAGCAGCTCAGCGCTATCCAGGAAAGTGGCGCGGAATATGCCGCTCCGGTATCCGGCAGCAATATCCAGCCGGTGCAGATGATGGATCTGGACGGCGACGGCCGGGAGGAGGCACTGGCCTTCTTCCGCCAGAGCGATGGGGAAAAGCCCCTGAAGATCCATATATTTACGGCGGATGATGACAACAGCTACCGGCAGGCGGCGGTCATTGAGGGCAGCGGTCTGGCGATTTACAGCGTGGATTACAGCGATATTGACGGCGACGGCCGTATGGAGATCATCGTGGGCTGGCGGGTCAGCATGGATCTGCAGGCGCTGGCGGTCTACTCCCTGGAGCCGGACGGCGCACGGGAACTGATGCGGACCAATTATGTGAAATATGCCGTGGCGGACCTGAATAAAGACGGCAAACGGGAGCTGACGGTGCTCCGGGCCAATCAGGACGGTGAGGGCGTTGCGGACTGCTATGTGTCGAAAAACGGCGCGCTGACGCTGCGGTCCAGCGTACTGGTGTCCATGACCATGGCGGAGCTGAGCCAGCAGGGAAAGGTCACCGTGGGCACGCTGCGGTCCAGCGACCCCGCCCTGTTCATCACCGGCGTGGCGGACGGTGCCCGGGCTATTACGGATGTGCTGGCCCTCCGGGGCGGAGAACTGACAAATCTGGTGCTTTCCGCCATTACCGGCGTTTCCGGAGAGGTGTCCCGGTTCTGTTCCGTGTATCCCATGGACATCAACGGCGACGGCGTTACAGAGGTGCCCCGCACGGTGACGCTGCAGGGCGAGGACGCAGACCACGCCGTTTCTCAGCGGGTGGACTGGATCAGCTATGACGCTTCCGGTACCGCGTCCCGGGTCCTGTCCACCTATCACGATGTTGCCGACGGCTGGTATCTCCAGCTGCCGGAGGGCTGGCCGGAGCGGGTCTGGGTCGGCCGGTCCGCATCGCCGGATGAGATCGGCATTACATTCTATACCGACAGCAGCCGGGAGGAATCCTATGTTCCGGTGCTGCGGATCACGGCCCTCAGCGGCTCCGAACGGGAGCGGCTGGCGGTGCGGACGGGACGGTTCATCCTGGGCCGGAATGACGGCGTCATCTATGTGGGCGAGCTGCTGAAGGGCAATCAGGCTTGGAAGTACAGCGTTACAGAGGACGAGGTGCGGGCATCCTTCAGCCTGATCGGCACGGAATGGTCCGCAGGGGACAACTGATGGATATGGAGGAGCTTTCGTGAAGAAAATTCTGGTTTTGGAGGATGAAGCCAGCATCCGCAGCTTCATTGTCATCAATCTTCGCCGGGCAGGTTACGATGTGATTGAGGCTGAGACCGGCGAGGAGGCATTGGAACGGCTCCGGGCCAACCCGGATACCAAGGTGGCTCTTTTGGACATCATGCTGCCGGGGATCGACGGCTTTGAGGTCTGCCGCCGTATCCGGGCCACCAATACGAAAATCGGCATCATCATGCTGACGGCCCGGTCCCAGGAGATGGATAAGGTCACGGGCCTGATGAACGGGGCCGACGACTATGTGACCAAGCCCTTCTCCCCGGTGGAGCTTACCGCCCGGGTGGACGCGCTGATCCGCCGGGCTGGCGGGGAGGAAGTGGTCCAGAGCGGTGAGATCAGCCAGCCGCCCTTTTTACTGAATACCCGCAACCGGACGCTGGAAAAAAACGGCCAGCGGGTGAAGCTGACGCAGGTGGAGTACGCCATCATGCGGGTGTTTATGGAGAATCCCGGCAAGGCGCTGTCCCGGGAGGAGATCTTAGACCGGGTCTGGGGGCGGGACTACTTCGGAGAGCTGAAGATCGTGGACGTGAATATCCGCCGCCTCCGCTTAAAAATCGAGGACAATGTGCAAAATCCGACTTTCATCACAACCGTCTGGGGTTATGGCTATAAATGGGACGCGTGAAACGAGTAAGCTGACGGCACATTGCCCGGGGCCCCGCACGGCGGGGCGCGCCGTCAGGCGCGTACAAGGGTTTTGGCGGAGCCAAAACCTTGGCGCAAGGCGGAATTCATTTCCGCCGCGCAAGTAAGATGAAAGGGCTCCCATTTTGCCCCACAAAATGGGAAAGCAATGTGCAAAATCCGACTTTCATAACAACCGTCTGGGGTTATGGTTACAAATGGGACGCGTGAAACGAGTAAGCTGACGGCATTGTCCGGGGCCCCGCACGGCGGGGCGCGCCGTTAGGCGGGTACGGGTTTTGGCGGAGCCAAAACCTTGGCGCAAGGCGGAATTTATTTCCGCTGCGCAAGTAAGATGAAAGGGCTCCCGTTTTGCTCCGCAAAATGGGAAAACAATGTGCAGAATCCGACTTTCATAACAACCGTCTGGGGTTATGGCTATAAATGGGACGCGTGAAACGAATAGACTGACGGCACATTGTCCGGGGCCCCGCACGGCGGGGTGCGCCGTCAGGCGCGTACAAGGGTTTTGGCGGAGCCAAAACCTTGGCGCAAGGCGGAATTCATTTCCGCCGCGCAAGTAAGATGAAAGGGCTCCCATTTTGCCCCGCAAAATGGGAAAAGAAAGGGTGAGATGCTTCGTGCCGGAGGGAAGTCAAAAACGAAAAGCCACGCGGGTGCGGAGCCTCCGCCAGCGTTGGATCGTCAACTCTGTGGTGCCCATCTTCGTGCTGCTGGCGCTGATCGTGGGCGGCGTATCTCTGGGCATTTCCAATTACTATTATAAGGGAATGCTGGACGGTCTGGAACGGCAGGCCCGGGCACAGTCCGGCGCCTTTGTGGACTATTTTATGGATCAGGGGTTCGCCAACTACTTGCAGCGGGCCAATCAGGCCATTTCCGACTATGCGGACAAGGAACGGGTAGAAATGCAGTTCCTGTCCAGCGTAGGCCGTATTCAGGCGTCCTCCACATCTAACCTGACGGTGGGCACCCGCCCCGGAACGGAGGATATTTCCAGAGCGGTGGAGACCAACCGTATCAGCTATTTCCGGGGCGCGGACCCCAAGACGGGAGAACAGATCTTAGCGGTGTCTCACCCTCTGACGGTGAACGGCAAGGTGGTAGGCGTCCTGCGATTCGTCACCTCCCTGCGGCAGGTCAACGTTCAGGTGTGGATGACGGTGCTGGCAGTGGTGCTGGTAGCGCTGCTGTGTCTGCTGTTGGTGTTAAGCTCCAACCTGATCTTCATCAACAATGTGGTGGAGCCGGTGGCGGTGGTATCTGACGCTGCCAAGCGGATCTCGCAGGGAAGCTACGGCTTCACGCTGGAAAACAAGTATACCGGCGAGCTGGGCGAGCTGGTGGACAACATCAACGATATGTCCATGAAGATCGGCCAGAACGAGAAAATGAAAACGGAATTTATCTCGTCGGTGTCCCACGAGCTGCGAACGCCGCTCACAGCCATCAGCGGCTGGGGCGAAACGCTGCTGGCAGACCGGGAGCGGGATCAGATCCAGCTCCACCGGGGCCTGCGGATCATCCTCAACGAGTCCCGGCGGCTCTCGACCATGGTGGAGGAGCTGCTGGAATTTTCCAAGATGGAGGACGGCCGCTTTACGCTGCAGCTGGAAGAAATGGATCTTCAGGCAGAGTTTGAGGACGCCATTTTTACCTACCGGGAGCTGTTCCGACAGGAGGGGATCGAGCTGCGCTACGAACCGGGAGAGGAGATCCTGCCGTCCATCAGCGGTGACCCGGAGCGGCTGAAGCAGGTGTTCTGCAACGTACTGGACAACGCCGCCAAGCACGGCGGCACAGGCCGGCGCATCGACGCCTCCCTGACCCGGGAGGGAACGGTGCAGGTGGTTCGGGTCCGGGATTACGGTCCCGGCGTTCCGGCGGCAGAATTGCCCTATGTGAAGCAGAAATTCTATAAGGGCTCCTCCAAGGCCCGGGGCAGCGGCATCGGTCTGGCTGTGTGCGACGAGATCGTGCGGCTCCACGGCGGCACCTTCGACATTGCCAATGCCGAGGGCGGCGGCGCGGTGGTGACCATCTGCATCCCGGAAAAAGAATAAATAGAACAAATGTTTGATTTTCAAACAACAGTGTGATATACTGAAACAGCGAAACAGAAAGGAACCTTATCTATGGCGGAACATTCCAGCGGCGCCTTCCGCACCAGTATCGGCGGACAGGCGCTGATCGAAGGCATTTTGATGCGCGGGCCTGAAAAGCAGGCCATCGTGGTCCGGGACAAGGACGGTCAATTGGTGGAAAAGGTGGAGGAACTGAAGCTCATCAAGGACCGTTACCCCATTTTGGGCATGCCCCTGATCCGGGGCACCGTAAATTTTCTGGCGGCAATGGTCAGCGGCGTGAAGGCCCTGATGTACTCCGCAGACTTTTACCCGGAGGAGGAAGAGAGCCAGCCCTCCAAATTTGAACAGTGGCTGGAAAGGCACCTCAGCAGCGAAAGGCTGGAAAAGGCTATCGTGGGTCTGGCCGTGCTGCTGGGCGTGGGAATGTCCATTTTCCTCTTTCTGGTGCTGCCGACGCTGCTTACCGGTGGGATCCTTCACTTTTTCCCCGGCTTTCCCCTGTGGGGCCGGAACGTGGTGGAGGGCCTTTTGAAAATCGCGATCTTTCTGGCGTATCTGATCCTCTGCTCCAAGCAGAAGGACATTTACAGGGTGTTCCAGTATCACGGAGCGGAGCATAAAACCATTTTCTGCTACGAGGCGGGCCTGCCGCTGACGGTAGAGAACGTCCGCATCCAGCCCCGGCACCATCCCCGCTGCGGAACGAGCTTTCTATTTGTGGTGATCTTCGTGTCCATTCTGGTTTCCAGCGTGGTGTTCGGCATCTGGCCCATCACCAACGCGGGATTGCGGACGCTGGTGCATCTGCTCCTACTGCCGTTGGTAGTGGGCATCACCTATGAGTTCAACCGCTGGGTGGGCCGCCATGTGCAGGACAGCAAGCTGGCCCAATTCCTGACGGCCCCTGGCCTGTGGCTGCAGAATTTTACCACCAACGAGCCGGATGACAGCATGATCGAGTGCGCCATCCGTTCTCTGGAACTGGTTCTGCCCAGCGAAAAGGGCAAGGACGCGTGGTGATAATTATAGAAATACTTCTTCCGCAACCAGCGAAACGTTTGCGGAAGAAAAAGGAGGAGCAAGGGAGTGAACGCAGTTTTTGCCACAGGCAGAAACGAAGTTCAGCGGACTTTGCGACGACGCATGGCGATCACATATAATGACTTGTTTTTGGATATTCGCCGGGAACTGAAGCAGGGCGGCGTCATCGACACCACCTTGGAGGCCCGGGAGCTGACCTGTTTCGGGGTGAACAAGACCCGGGAGGAGCTGACCCGGGATGGGCGGCTGTACGCCCCGCCGGAGCTGGAACGCCGGGTGCGGGAGCTGACGGCCCGGCATCTGGCGGGAGAGCCGGTGGCGTATCTCATCGGTGAGTGGGAGTTTTACGGCCTGCCTCTGGATATTTCCAAGGAGGTGCTGATTCCCCGGCCGGATACGGAGGTGCTGGTGGATCAGGCGCTGCCCTATGTGCAGTCCTTGGGCAACTGCCGGGTGCTGGACCTGTGCGCCGGCAGCGGCTGCATCGGTCTGGCGCTGGCATCGCAGGCCCCTCAGGCCCATGTGGTACTGGGCGAGTTTTCCGACGGGGCCCTGCGGATCTGCCGGCAGAACACCCGCCGGAACGCCCTGACGGGCCGGGTGATCCCCATGACGGTGAACGCCTTGGAGCGGCCGGACCGGGCTTTGGGGGAATTCCACTGCATCGTCAGCAATCCCCCTTACATCCCTCATGGGGATATTCCGGGATTGGATCATTCCGTGAAGGACTACGAGCCCCATCTGGCGCTGGACGGCGGCGAGGACGGTCTGGACTTCTACCGGGCCATCAGTGAGAAGTGGAAGGCGGCGCTGGCTCCCGGCGGGCGGCTGTATTTTGAAGTAGGTATCGGTCAGGCGGATGCGGTGCTCCGGATCATGCGCGCCCAGGGCTTTGGAGACATTCAGGTGGTGAAGGACCACAACGACATCCCCCGCGTGGTGTTCGGTACCCTCTGCGGAGAGGTTTACAGCGAGTAAGAACGCCCGGCAGACCGGGCAAGCAAGATAGAAAATCAGATTTGGGAGGAAGAACGTATGGCAAAAGAGAAAGCCCCTGTGGCCAGTGCCGCCCCGGCGGAGGATCGGAAGCGGGCTATTGAAGCGGCTATGGGCCAGATCGAAAAAATGTACGGCAAGGGCTCCATTATGCGTCTTGGCGACCAGAATAATTTGCAGGTGGACGTGATCCCTACCGGTTCCCTGTCCTTGGACGTGGCGCTGGGCGTGGGCGGTCTGCCCCGGGGCCGCATTGTGGAGATCTACGGACCGGAATCCTCCGGTAAGACTACGCTGGCCCTTCATGTGGCGGCGGAGGCCCAGAAAAAGGGCGGCGAGGTGGCGTTTGTAGACGCAGAGCACGCGCTGGACCCCACCTACGCACGGGCCTTGGGCGTGAATATCGATGAAATGCTGATCTCCCAGCCGGATACCGGCGAGCAGGCGTTGGAGATCACCGAGGCGTTGGTGCGCTCCGGCGCCATCGACGTGATCGTGGTGGACTCCGTGGCGGCGCTGGTGCCCCGGGCGGAGATCGAGGGCGAAATGGGCGACAGCTATGTGGGCCTTCACGCCCGGCTGATGAGCCAGGCCCTCCGGAAGCTCACCGGTGCGGTGGGCAAGACCAACACCATCGTTATTTTCATCAACCAGCTTCGCGAGAAGGTGGGCGTTATGTACGGTAACCCGGAGGTCACCACCGGCGGCCGGGCGCTGAAGTTCTACGCCTCCGTCCGCATCGACGTCCGCCGGATTGAGGCGCTGAAAAACGGCGGCGAGGTGGTGGGCAACCGCACCCGGGCCAAGGTCGTGAAAAATAAAGTGGCGCCACCCTTCCGGGAGGCGGAATTCGACATTATGTACGGCGAGGGCATCGCCCACACCGGCGAACTGATCGACTTGGGTGTCCGGCTGGGTATCATTACCAAGGCGGGCTCCTGGTTCTCCATGGGGGAGACCCGCATCGGTCAGGGCCGGGACGCCGCCAAGAAGTATCTGGAGGAAAATCCCGATATTGCCGCCGATGTGGAGGCACAGATCCGGGCCAACTTCGATAAGCTGATGGGCAACCAGTCCCGGATCGCCGCTGCCAAGGCCGCTGGCAAGGCGGTGAACGTCTCCGCTGACGATTTCAACGATGAGGATTGACCGCATTGAAGCCTCCAAGCATAAGCGGGGGCGGGTGCTGGTATTCCTGGCAGACGGCAGTCTGCTGAAGGTGACGGAGCAGGAGTTGCTGACCTTTGGTCTGCGCTCCGGCGATGAATTGGACGAGGAAACCCTGACGCGGCTGAAGGAGGCCGCCGGGGTGTCCAACATCAAGACCACGGCGGCGGACCTCGTTGGCCGCCGGGCCATGAGCCGCCGGGACCTGGAGAAGAAATTGCAGGAAAAGGGAGCCTCAGAGACTGAGGCCCGCTATGCCGGAGAGTGGCTGGAAGCCATCGGCGCGCTGGATGACGGCGCCTATGCCGCCGCACTGGTGCGGCACTGCGGCGATATGGGATACGGTCCCCGGCGGGCCAGAGAAAAGCTGCGGGAAAAGGGCGTGCCTCAGGAACTTTGGGACGAGGCGCTGGACGAGCTGCCCTCGGACGGGGAGCAGATCGACCGCTTTTTGCAAAGCAAGCTCCACGGCCGGTCCCCGGAGGATAAGGAGAAGAAGCGGCTGACGGACGCCCTTTTGCGCCGGGGGTTTTCCTGGGGCGAGGTGAGGTCCGCCTGGGGCCGCTATGGTTCTGAGATCTGGGAGGAGTGATCCCGGAGGTTATATCCGCGGAGCCGAGGATCAGTCTCAAAGACTGTGAAATATTTGGTTCTGATTGCGCATTCGTTATTTCCGCCCGGAGGGGCGTATTCGATCATACCGGAGGAATCCATTTTGAGCTATAATGTATCATTCATTTCCCTTGGCTGCGCCAAGAATCAGGTGAACTGCGAGCAGATGATGGCTCTGTGCGCCGAGGCAGGCTACTCCATTCAGGCCCAGCCGGAGGGCTGCGACGTGGTGGTGGTGAACACCTGCGGCTTTCTGGCGTCCGCCTGCGAGGAGGCCATCGAGAACATTTTAGAGATGGCGGAGCTGAAAAAGGCGGGGCAGGTGAAAAAGATCTTAGTCACCGGCTGCATGACCCAGCGCTACAAAGAGGATATTTTCCACGAGCTGCCGGAGGTGGACGGCCTGCTGGGTACCGGCAGCTACGGCGACATTGCCACGGCCATCGCCGAGGTGATGGAAAAGGGCGAAAAGCCCTGCCATCTGGGGAATATCCACACCGCCAACCAAAGCGGTGAGCGCATTTTGTCCACGCCCCCGTGGTATGCCTATCTGCGGATCGCCGAGGGCTGCGACAACCACTGCGCCTACTGCGTGATCCCCTCCCTCCGTGGCAAGTACCGCAGCCGTCCCATGAACGAGCTGCTGGACGAGGCAGCGGAGCTGGCCTCCGCCGGGGTGAAGGAGCTGATCGTCATCGCGCAGGACATCACCCGGTACGGCACGGACCTCAACGGTGAGCATCAGCTGGCGAAGCTGCTGAAGGAGCTTTGCAAGCTGGACTTCCATTGGATCCGGCTCCATTACCTCTACCCCACGGACACCACCGACGAGCTGATCGATGTGATCGCCAGCGAGCCGAAGATCGTGAAGTATCTGGATATTCCCATCCAGCACTGCAACGATACCATTTTAAAGGCCATGAACCGCCGGGACACCAAGGCGGACCTGCTGGCCCTGCTGAAAAAACTGCGGGAGAAGGTTCCCGGTCTGGTGCTGCGGACCAGCCTCATTGCGGGCTTGCCCTACGAGGATGACGCGGCCTTTGAAGAACTGTGTGACTTCCTGCGGGAGGTTCGCATCGAGCGGGCGGGGTGTATTCCCCTTCTCCCCTGAGGAGGGCACGAAGGCGGCCCTCATGGAGCACGTGGACATGGAAGAGGCCCAGCGCCGCGCGGAGCTGGCGGTGGATGTCCAGTCTGACATCATTGACGCCTACAATGACTCCATCTTAGGTGAAGAGCGGGAGGTCCTCTGCGAGGGGTACGATTCTCAGGCTCAGATGTTCTACGGCCGCAGCTATGCGGAGTCCCCGGACATCGACGGACGGATCTGGTTCACCGCCGACAGCGAGATTGCTCCCGGTAGCTTTGTGAATGTCCGCCTGACCGGCACCATGGACGGTGAGACCACCGGCGAGCTTGTGTGAAGGTGATTGTTTTTCCTTGAAAACCCTGCGAAAGGATGTATATTATGAATTTACCCAATAAACTGACCATGCTGCGGATCTTGCTGATCCCGGTGTTTATGGTGGTGCTGTACTGGGATTTCCCCGGCGCTACCTGGGTGGCGGTGGCCATTTTTCATCGTCGCCAGCTTTACCGATCTGCTGGACGGGAAAATCGCCAGAAAGTACAACTTAGTCACGGATTTCGGCAAGTTTGCCGACCCGCTGGCAGATAAAATGCTGGTGACGGCGGCCATGCTCTGGTTCGTGGAGATCGGCCAGATGCCTGCTTGGGCGCTGCTGATCGTCCTTGTCCGGGAGTTTGCCGTCAGCGGTCTGCGGATGATCGCCAGCGACAAGGGCCGGGTCATCGCCGCGGGTTGGTCGGGCAAGGTGAAAACGGCCAGCACCATGGTGTGCATCGTGCTCATGTTCCTGCCGATCCCCGGCTGGCTCAATACCGTGTGTGTGGCAGTGATCGCCATCACCACCCTGTATTCCGGCGTGGAATACTTTGTGCTGAACCGGGACATAATCGCCACAGCCTGAGAATTGAAATCAAAAATGAAAAAGGTGCGGGAACGTAAGTTCCCGCACTTTTTAACATTCAGTATACTCGCATAGCTCCCGGACCTTGGCCTGAATACTTTTCAGATCCAGAAAGGTCTCCGGGCGCTTCTGCTCATCCCGCAGCAGCGCCGCCGGGTGATAGATGGCCGTCATCTGGACGCCGCCCCGCTGGAACCACTGGCCGTGCTCTTGGGTGATCTTGAAATCTTCTTTGATGATGGCTTTGGCAGCAATCCGACCCAGACAGACGATGATCTTGGGCTTCATCAGTGCTGCCTGCCGCCGCAGATAGCCGATGCAGGCGTCCTGTTCGACATTCAGAGGGTCCCGATTCTGAGGCGGGCGGCACTTCACCACGTTGGCGATGTAGACCTTGGTGCGGTCCAGATGGATGATCTCCAGCATATCGTCCAGCAGCTGCCCGGCCCGGCCTACAAAGGGGATGCCCTGCTCGTCCTCGTGCTGGCCGGGGCCTTCACCGATGAGCATGATCTCCGCCGTCTCGCAGCCGTCCCCAAACACCACATGGGTCCGGGTGTCCGCCAGTGCGCAGCCCCGGCAGGCGCCGCAGTCCTGTTTTAAGCGCTCCCAGCTATCCGCCATGGTATCCCCGCCTTTCTGAAATAGCCTTGTTTGAGTATAGCATATTGTTTTCTCCCGCGCAAGCGTATAAGGCAGTGGCGGTCTGCCGATACTGACAGGGCATCAAGCAGAGGAGGGCGGCGTATGGCGGAATTTTTGTGGATTTTCTGGAGCTTCAGCCTTTTGGGATGGGGGCTGGAGCGGCTGTTTGCTGCCGTGACCCGGTCTCCCCAGCGGAGGAGACGGTGTCTGCTGCTCCTGCCGCTCTGCCCGGTGTACGGACTGGGCATGGCGGCGGTGCTGGCCCTGCCGCCGAGCCTTCGTTCCGGGTGGCCGCTCTACCTCTGGGGCGGGCTGACCGCCACCTCTGTGGAATATATTTACCATTGGTGGGGGGAGACCTTTTTGGGAGTGTCCTTCTGGGACTACACCGGGGTTTTTGGAAATTTCCGTGGTCGGGTGTGTTTGCCATTTTCCCTGGCGTGGGGACTGCTGCTGTTCCCGGCTGTCTATCTGGTGACGCCGCCGGTGGTGGCGCTGGCGGACCGCGTTCCCGTCGGCGTGACGTGGTGGTTGCTGGTGGCCTTTACCGCCGACGCGGTGTGCTCCCTCCGTTTTTTGGCGGTGACCCATGACCTTGAAGCCCTGCGGGCCGTTATCTGGCCGGTGTCAGCTGACCGCTGATTGTGCAAAGGCAGCCAAGTGCCTGACCGATTTATCTTGTCGCAAGCCATTTTTTGTGGTATTCTGTTGCAATGATGAGCGGTCATAGCCGCCGGACAGGAGGAACCATATTGAAAAAAACAAGAAAAGAGCGGGGCTGGCTGAAAAAGACGTTCAAGCGGGCCATGGACAAGGAACTGCGGGAACATAAAAGCTCGTTCATCGTCTTTTATATTCTGCGGGCCTTGGTGATCGTATCTCTGGTGCGCCAGATCATTCTGGATAACTACGAGGGTGCGTTTTTCTGTATTCTGACCATCGTGCTGCTGTATGTGCCAAGCTGGGTGCAGGTCCGGCTGCGGATCGAGCTGCCGCCGCCCCTGGAAATTACGATCCTCTGCTTCATTTTCGCGGCAGAGATCTTGGGAGAGGTCAACGCCTTCTATGTCAACGTGCCCCATTGGGACACCATGCTCCACACCATCAACGGCTTTTTGGCGGCGGCGGTAGGCTTTTCTCTGGTGTTGTTGCTCAATGACAATGAGAAGCTGACCTTCGACCTGTCACCATTCTTTCTGGCCATGGTTGCGTTTTGCTTTTCCATGACCATCGGCGTTCTGTGGGAATTTTTTGAGTTCGGCATGGACTGGTTCTTCCATACGGATATGCAGCGGGATACCGTCATCAACGCCATCTACTCCGCCAGCCTGGACCCTACCCGGACCAATAAGGTAGTGGCGGTGAAGGAGATCCACGATGTGGTCATCAACGGCGAGAATCTGGGCCTGGGCGGCTATCTGGATATTGGACTCATCGACACCATGAAGGACCTGCTGGTGAATTTTGTGGGCGCGGTGGTGTTCTCCGTGGCCGGTTATTTCTACGCCCGGAGCAAGGGCAAGAAGCGGGCAGCGGCGCTGAACTTCGTGCCCAGCAAGAAAAATGAGGACCACGATTACCTTCAGCAGGCCCGTGAAAACGGCCCGGATCTCCCTGAAAAAAGGAAGAAATAAAGAAACCCGGAAACACGTTAGATGTTTCCGGGCCTTTTTTACACTTTTTTCCGGGGAAATGACTGCGCCAGCTTTGTTCCCAGCCAACCTGCCAGAATACCCACGGCAGCGCCCCCCAGAATATCTGTGGGCCAGTGGGCGTAGAGGTACAGCCGGGACAGGGCGATGACCACGGCCAGCGCCAGTGCTGGCTTCCAAAGGCGGCTGTTCGCTGTTTTCAGCGCGGCCACCGATGCGAAGGAGGCTGCCGTGTGGCCGGAGGGGAAGGAGGCGTCAGTGGGGGGCGGGATCAGCAGGGAAACGCCGGGGCTGACGGCGAAGGGCCGCATCCGTCCGATGAGCGGCTTGAGAGCAAGGTTGCAGAACAGAAGATCCAGAACCAACCCGCAGGCCACACAGGTCCCCAGCTTTCTGGTCTTTGGGATCGCCAGCAGGATCGCCGCCAGTAAGATCCACACCTCACCGTGGTCGCAGATCCGGCTGACTGGCACCATGACGGCATCCAGAACGCCGCAGCGCAGGTGAGCCTGTATCCAGTTCAAAATTGTCAGTTCAAAGGCTTGCATCGTTTCGGTCCTTTCCTATTCGCTGTGGGCCATCATACCATATCCGCCGCAAAAAGAAAAGTGCCTTTCCACGAATGGAAAGGCACTTTTTCAATGAGTTTACGCGGCCTTGCGGCGCTCCATGCTGCGGATGACGAACAGAACGCACAGCATCAGCGCAAAGCTGACGGCCCAGGTAATATACACGTTCTGGACGAAACCGGCCACGATGAAGCCAACCACGCAGACACCGGCCACCGTCAGCACATAGGGGATCTGGGTGGCAACGTGCTCCAGATGGTCACACTGGGCGCCGGCGGAGGCCATGATGGAGGTATCGGAGATGGGGGAGCAGTGGTCACCCATCACAGCGCCGGCACAGCAGGCGGAGATACCGATGATGAGCAGCTCGCTGGAAGCGGGGAAAATAGCGGTAACAATGGGGATCAGAATGCCGAAGGTACCCCAGGAGGTGCCGGAGGCGAAGGCCAGAATACAGGCCACCACGAAAATCACGGCGGGGAGCATGGAGTACAGCGTAGCGGCGGCGCCTTCCATGAGGTCATGGACATAGATGCTGGCGCCCAGAGAGGTGATGGTAGCCTTCAGAGAGACGGCCAGGGTCAGGATCAGGATGGGGGAGATCATGGCGTTGAAGCCCTTGGGGATGCAGGCCATGGCGTCCTTGAAGGTGATGACCCGGCGGGCCACCAGATAGATGACGGTGAAGAGCAGAGCGATGATGCCGCCCCAGGGCAGACCCATGAAAGCGTCGGTATTGCCGAAGGCGCCGATGAAGTCTCCGGCGCAGTCGGTGCCGCCCCAGGCGTCCACGCCGAAGAAGCCGCCCACATAGATCATGCCGGTGGTGCACACGGCGATCAGCACCAGAACAGGGAGCAGCAGGTCGATGACCTTGCCCTTGGGGTTCACGGCTTCATCCTCTGCGTTTTCCAGAGCGGAGAGGTCACCGGTCTCCCGGGCCTTGCGCTCATAGGCCCGCATGGGACCGTAATCAAACTGCATGAAAGACAGGGCGATGATAAAGACGAAGGTCAGCAGGGAATAGAGATTGTAGGGAATGGCCTTGATAAAGAGCTGGATGCCGCTGATGCCGGTGTCCAGACCCTCGGCGGTGGAGGAAACGGCGGCGGCCCAGGAGGAGATGGGGGCGATCATGCACACGGGGGCGGCGGTGGCGTCAATGAGGTAGGCCAGCTTGGGACGGGAGATCCGGTGGCTATCGGTGACGGGCCGCATGACGGTGCCCACGGTGAGGCAGTTGAAATAGTCATCGATGAAGATCAGAATGCCCAGCAGGAAGGTAGCAAGGGAAGCCCCCACCTTGGTTTTAATGTTCTGGGAGGCCCAGCGGCCGAAGGCAGCGGAGCCGCCGGCGGCATTTACCAGTGCCACGATGATGCCCAGAAGAACAAGGAACAGGAAGATACCGGCGTTGTCTTTGATGGCGGCCACCAGGCCGTCGTTGACGATCATGTTCAGCGCGCCGATGGGGGAAAAGCCCTGAGAGAACAGAGCGCCTACCGTGACGCCGATGAACAGAGAGCTGTACGCCTCCTTGGTGATAAGGGCCAGAGTGATGGCGATGACGGGGGGCACCAGTGCCCAGAAGGTACCGTACATGCTGTTGGCGGGCGCGCCGTCCTCAACAGCCAGAGCGCTGACACACAGCAGCGCGGCGGCGGTCATGACCAGCAGGGCCGTCCGCAGTAGGGGATGTTTTTTCATGGAGATTCTCCTTTCATTTTTGGGCCGCAGCCCATGCAACCGGAGAATACGCGTGAACTCCATCCTGTCAAAGCGCGTTGTGTTTCAGAACAAAAAATGGAGTCATGACATTCCGCCATGACTCCATTTGAAGGTCTCATTTCACCAAACAGATCCATGACAGCGCCCCGCCCGTTTCCGGGCGACAGTCCGGCGGATGTTTTCCGACGGCCCAGGCACCGACCCGCCAGGCAGCGGTACGGCCCTTCGGCGGCTGATCCTTTCCCCATCCTCTATGCCTGTTTGCCGGATGGTTACTCTTATCAGCCGCGCCTCTATCATGCGTTATCCAGTTGTATCCTACCCTATTATAGGTGAATTTCCGAACTTGTCAACGGTTTCTTCACAAAATGTTTATATTTTGCAAAAAGAACAGGGAACGCCGCGTTTTTGGCGTTCCCTGTTGGAAAAGTGCTGTCAGAAATTAGTAGCTGCCCAGGTCAGCGGACTTGTCGCCCTCGACGCTGATGCCGAACTCGTAGTCATTGCCGGGCAGAATGGCGTTGAGGATCACGCCGCACAGAGCAGCGATGGCCAGACCGGACAGAGTCACAGCCGCACCGCCCACGGTGAAGGTCACGCCGCCCACGGAGCTGAAGCCGAGGCCGCTGACAAACATGACGGCGGCGATGATCAGGTTCCGGGACTTGGTCAGATCCACCTGATTCTCCACGATGTTGCGGACGCCCACGGCGGAGATCATGCCGTAGAGGATGAAGCTGACGCCGCCCACGATGGCGGAGGGGATGGAGTTTACCAGCGCGTCGAACTTGGGGGAGAAGCTGAGGATGATGGCGTAGACGGCAGCCAGACGGATCACGCGGGGATCGTAGACCTTGGAGAGAGCCAGCACGCCGGTGTTTTCGCCGTAGGTGGTGTTGGCGGGGCCGCCGAACATACCGGCAAAGGCGGTTGCCAGACCGTCGCCCGTCAGGGTGCGGTGCAGGCCGGGATCGGCGATGAAGTTATTGCCGGTGGTGGAGGAAATGGCGGAGATATCGCCGATGTGCTCCATCATGGCGGCGATGGCGATGGGGGCCATGACCAGCACGGCGGACACGTCGAACTTGGCGAGGATGAACTTCTGGAGGCCAATGAGGTGTGCCTCGCCCACGGAGGCGAAGTTGACGAGGGGCTGCATGACGCCGTTGGCATCCGGCAGCTGGGCACCGCAGGCGGTGGCGATGGCCGCCACAATGTAGCTGCCTACCACGCCCAGCAGGATGGGGATGATCTTCACCATGCCCTTGCCCCAGATATTGGCCACCACGATGATGGCCATGGCCACCAGGGCCAGCCACCAGCAGGTGGCGGCGTTTTTGATGGCGGAGCCGGAGAGGTTCAGGCCGATCATGATGATCATGGGGCCGGTGACGATGGGGGGGAAGTACCGCATGACGGTCTTGGCACCCAGCACCTTAAAGAGCAGAGCCAGCACCAGATACAGGAGACCGGCGATGACGATGCCGCCCAGAGCGTAGGCCAGCTTCAGCTCGGGATCCAGACCGTCATAGGCGGGCATGGAGGCCACGGTGGAGAAGCCGCCCAGGTAGGCGAAGGAGGAGCCAAGGAAAGCGGGGACCTTGAACTTGGTGCACACATGGAACAGCAGGGTGCCCAGACCGGCCATCAGCAGGGTGGTCTGGATGCTCAGGGGCAGGCCGTAGCCCTGAACCAGAATGGGCACCAGAACGGTGGCACCAAACATGGCGAACAGATGCTGCAAGCCTAAAATCAGCATACGGGGGTGCCCAGGGTGCGGGCGTCGGTCACGGCTTCCTGACCGAGGATGGGTTTCTTTTTCTCGTTCATGTTTTTCTCCTCTCGTAACACACAAATCTTCTATCTAAATTATATAAATAGACCAGTTTCCTGCGGCTGTCCGCAAACAGGCATAAAAATACCGGCTCCTATAGCCGGTCAAAAAAGGGAAATGGAAATGACGGGACCATGAATCCCGAAAATGGAGGAAACGGCGCTTCGCATACTCATACTGGACTGCATCATGGTGTTACCTCCTAAGAAATTTATCTGATTTATTATACAGAAGCCGGTTCCGGATTGCAAGCCGTAATATCTATGATTGGAACAGAAGTTTTCTGTTGGAAATTGTCAAAAATCACAGAAGAACAGCATTCGTGATGACCGGTTCCCGTTATTTGAGAGAACTGCTTCAGACTTGCTGTAGCCCGAGATTGTCGATAAAGTGGTAGATTCTCCGCAACGGTAAGGTAGGGCAGCCGTTAGCGGCTCCGCCGCTTTACGGATGCCGCATACCCCTTGCGGGTGAAGGGGGTGCGCGGGACTGCGCCCGCAGGCGCGTTTCGGAGCGCAACCGCCGCAAGGCGGCTCTTAGCGCGGAGATAACCCAAGAAGGGGAAACAGGTGAAGCGCCGCCAGTGGCGGATGAAGCGAGGGCTGTTTCGAGGAAGACTCCCGTTTTTCGGGCGTCTTGCGCCCGGAAAACGGTTAGGTCGGCAACGTATTTCTTCGCTATTGAAATCATTAGTTTTCAGAACTTTTATAAAGCTCTGAAAACTGGCTCAGCGGGGAGAAAAGACTTTTCGACACGCTGAGGCTGCGGACTTGCCCGCGGCCCTCTTGTCCGATCAGGTTCAATCAGGCTTCCAGACCCACAGTCCGCATCACGTCCTCTACCAATCGGGCGGTGTCGGCCTCACCGTCTTGGCTGACCACGATGAGGTCGGCATACCGGGCGTAGAGAACGCAGCGCTCCTCATAGATCTCCCGCAGCGGCGTTCCTACCGGCACGGCGATGCCCCGGTCATACAGATCCGCCGGCATCCGCTTTTCCAGCTGAGAAAAGGGCGTCTGGAGCCAGATCACCGTGCTGCCTTCCTTTAAGTGAGCCATGGCCTCCGGGTAGAGCACCATACTGCCGCCGGTGGCAATGACGGTGTGGGTCCGATTTAGATCCGTACCTACTTTATTTTCAATTTCGTAAAAGGCCTCCAGCCCGTCCTGCCGCAGGATCTCCGGCAGTGTTTTGCCGGTGGTCTGGACGATGAGATCGTCCGCGTCCACAAATTCGTAACCAAACCTCTCCGCCAGCGCCTTTCCGACGGTGCTTTTCCCTGTGCCGGGCATACCGATCAATACAATATTTTTCATAGGCAGAGCCTCCATGGTAAAAGTGTTTTTATCATACGCGATACACGGACAAATGTACATAGTAAAAATACACAAAAAATTCGACAAAGAAAGATCGACCTTTCATGACAGGGCGGACAAGACTGCCCCGAAAATCACGGTCGAAATCTGTTAAATATGCGCATTGTCAAACGGTGGGCCATTCGGTACAATGTCTAAAAATGGTAATACCTATTTAGGGCCGCTTCATAATCGAAACAAGCGGTGAAACGGAAGGGAGGACCGAAATGAGTCAGAATCCAAGACAGTCCAAAAGCATCCGGGCGCAGCTGCTCACCGCTATGCAGGTGGGGGAGTATGCCCATTGTGACCGGCTTCCCCGGGAAAGCGTATTGTCGGAAAAGCTGGGCATCAGCCGCACACAGCTGCGGGACATTCTGGCTTCTCTGGACCGGGAGGGCTTTATTACCCGGCGTCATGGAGTTGGCACCATTATCAACCGCCATGTCTTAGGCGCACCGGCCAGAATGGACATTGAAGTGGAGTTTCTGGATATGATCCGCCAGAGCGGACACACTCCCGGCGTGGCCTTTGTCCGGGCTGCCGATGACAAGGCGGATAGTAAGGTGGCCGCCCAGTTGGGCATCCCCACCGGAACGCCGATCCTTCGGATCTCCCGGCTCTGCACCGCCGACGGCCGTCCTGCCATCTACTGTGAGGATGTGGTGGAAAAGGCAAAGCTCCAGCGGCCCTATACGGCGGAGGAGCTGCGCCAGCCCATTTTCGATTTCCTCCAGAATGTCTGCGGAATTTCGTCCTATCTGGACCTGACGGACCTGCGGCCTGTGGCTGCGGACGCTGCTCTGGCTGATGTTTTTCAGGTGCCACAGGGAACGCCGCTGCTGAACATGGACGAGGTGGACTATGATATTGAGGGCGCGCCGGTGTTTGCCTCCAACGAGTATTTTGCCGACGGCATCTTCCACCATACGGTCCTGCGGAAAAAGCTGTGACCTGCGGCCTGTCAGCCCAACGTGAGCGTACCGGTCTCTTTTGAAAATCAGGTCATCGCCGCTTGACCGTACCGCACATTTGCGATATTATTAAAAATAATATTTATAATAAGTAAAATGATAAACGAACGATGAGAAAGGGGTATCTTACTATGGCCTATTTTTTCCAGGAGCCGTCCCATACCTTCAGCGAATATCTGCTGGTGCCCGGTTATTCCTCTGAGCACTGCATCCCCGCCAACGTGTCTTTGAAGACGCCGGTGGTCCGCTTCAAGAAGGGAGAGGAATGCCCCCTGACCATGAACGTCCCCATGGTCTCCGCCGTCATGCAGGCCGTGTCCGGCGAGCAGATGGGCATTGCGCTGGCCAAGGAGGGCGGCATTGCTTTTATCTATGTCTCCCAGTCCATTGAGTCTCAGGCGGCCATGGTCCGCCGGGTGAAGAACTACAAGGCGGGCTTCGTCATCAGCGACTCCAACCTCCGGGTGACGGATACTCTGGCGGATGTGCTGGCTCTGAAGCAGCGCACCGGCCACTCCACCATGGCTGTCACGGATGACGGCACCGGCACCGGCAAGCTGCTGGGCCTGGTCACCAGCCGTGATTACCGGGTCAGCCGTATGGACCCCGACGCCAAGGTGGCGGATTTCATGACACCGGTGGAGAAGCTCATCTACGCACCGGAGGGCACCAGCCTGAAAACGGCCAATGACATCATCTGGGATCACAAGCTCAACGCCCTGCCCATTATTTCCGAGGACGGCCATCTGGTGAGCTTCGTGTTCCGCAAGGACTATGATTCCCACAAGGGCAACCCTCTGGAGCTGCTGGACAGCCAGAAGCGCTATGTGGTGGGCGCGGGCATCAACACTCGTGACTACGAGGAGCGTGTCCCCGCACTGGTGGAGGCCGGTGTGGACGTGCTGGTGATGGACTCCTCCGAGGGCTATTCCTATTGGCAGAAGCACTGCCTGGAGTGGATCCGCGCCAAGTACGGCGATACCGTGAAGGTGGGCGCCGGCAACGTGGTGGACGGCGAGGGCTTCCGCTTCCTGGCCGATGCCGGAGCTGACTTCGTGAAGATCGGCATCGGCGGCGGTTCCATCTGCATCACCCGTGAGACCAAGGGTATCGGCCGGGGTCAGGCCACCGCAGTCATCGACGTGGCCGCCGAGCGGGATAAGTATTTTGAGGAGACCGGCATCTATGTGCCCATCTGCGCCGACGGCGGCATCGTGCAGGACTATCACATCACGCTGGCGCTGGCCATGGGCGCTGACTTCTGTATGCTGGGCCGGTATTTCTCCCGGTTTGACGAGTCTCCCACCAGCAAGATCCTTGTGGGCGGCAGCTATATGAAGGAATACTGGGGCGAGGGCAGCGCCCGCGCCCGGAACTGGCAGCGCTACGATCTGGGCGGCGCCGCAAAGCTGAGCTTTGAGGAGGGCGTGGACTCCTATGTGCCCTATGCTGGCGCTCTGGCAGACGGCATGGCCACCACGCTGGCTAAGGTCCGTTCCACCATGTGCAACTGCGGTGCGCTGACGATCCCGGAGCTGCGTGAGAAGGCCAAGCTGACGCTGGTCTCCGCCACCTCCATTGTCGAGGGCGGCGCCCATGACGTTCTGCTGAAGGACACCACCAACGGCAACCAGCGGGGCTAAGATATTAAAAGAGACAGCTTTTGAAGCTGTCTCTTTTTTTGCCGGCCCATCCTAAAAAGTTGAGTAAACGATTTGCTGAAACTTATCCCAAATCTCTTGTATCTGAACCTGTAAAGTTGTATAATATAAACGATTAAATACATCAGGAACGGCATGGCCGTTTCTGCGGATCAGGAGCATAGCATGTTACATAGAAAACCTCGTATTTTAGTTGTTGGCAGCTTTGTTATGGATGTGATCGCAACAACAGAGCAGATCCCCGGTGCTGGACAGACGGTTTACGGCAAGTCCTTCCACATGGCACCCGGCGGAAAAGGCGCTAATCAGGCCCTTCAATGCGCCCGTCTGGGCGCGGAAGTGACCATGGTAGGCTGCGTGGGTGACGATCTGTTTGGACAGCAGCTTCTGGAGCCTCTGCGGGAAGCTGGAATGGATGTCAGTCATGTGGTGGTCCGAAAGGGAATTCACTCCGGCGTGGGACACGTGGTGTTGGAAGTCACGGAACACAGCGCCCAGAACCGCATCGTAGTGATCCCCGGCGCTAACCGGACCTTGACGGTGGAAGAAGTGGCCTGGATCCAACAGGCAGTTTCCGGGTTTGATATGGTCCTGCTGCAATTGGAGGTCCCCATCGAGGTGAACCGGGCCGTGGCCCGCTGGGCCAGAGAGGCCGGTGTACCGGTGATCCTGAACCCGGCCCCCGCCACGGAACTGGACAATGAGCTGCTGAGCCTGGTCTCCTACCTGATCCCCAACGAGCAGGAGGCATCTCAGGAGACCCATCTGCCCCTGCGCTTTGATAAGTCCGGCCCTTGGGATGAAGATCTGAGAAACATTGCCGATACGCTGCAAGGTAAGGGCGTGGAGCATGTGATCATCACGCTGGGCAGCTACGGCTCCGCTGTGGCGGAGACCGGCGGCCCCCGGTATGTTCCCTGTGTCCACATGGAGCATGTGGCAGATCCCACGGCTGCCGGCGATTCCTTTGTGGGCGCGCTGTCCACCGCGCTGGCTGTGGGCCTGCCCGAGGATGCGGCGCTGACCTTTGCCAGCCACACTGCGGCCATCACGGTCTCGCGGTTGGGAGCAATGCCGTCCCTGCCCACACTGCCGGAGGTGTTGGAGCTGATCCGGACCCGTAGCGGTGCAGGACTGGAACTGTCCTGTCTGGATGCGCTGCGCTGAAACGGGAGGAAGCATGGAGGAGCTTTTTGCACTTCGCCCGGGCCGCTACCGGCATTTTAAGGGCAACGAATATGAGCTGCTGTATGTGGCCCGCCACTCAGAGACTCTGGAGCCGATGGTGGTCTACCGGGCTAGTTTGTATGGAGAGCGGGGCGTGTGGGTGCGTCCTGCCGCCATGTGGAGCGAGCCGGTAGACCGGGACGGCTATCATGGCCCCCGTTACGCAGTGGATCGGAGGGACCTCAGAAGAGGCCTGACGGCCTGTAAAAATATTTTTCAAATTTTTTGAAAAAAGGGGTTGCTTTTTGCGGAAAGCTATGTTATTATACATAAGCTGACTTCAAGAAGTCAACCTCGTATCCGGGTGTAGCGCAGTTGGTAGCGCACTTGACTGGGGGTCAAGGGGTCGTGAGTTCAAGTCTCGCCACTCGGACCATAAAAAGTACCGGTTTTTAACCAAAATGGTTAAAAACCGGTACTTTTTTCTATATTTTAAGCTCAACTTTTTTGAAAAGTGTGACCTGTGGTGGAATAGCGGTGGAATATTGAGTGGAATGTGCCGCGGGCAAAGTGAGACGAAGATGGAGTCAATTGCATCGGAAGAAAGTGCGCCACTTTCGTTAAACTAGTAATTACAGTTGCATTAATGAGCGGGTTACGATACTATATAACCATTAGATGGATGGATAGTAAGATCCGAGAAGTATTTTTGACGATTTTTTGGGGGGGGAGGCTTGCGAATTGTTTACGAACCCGTATCGCGAGATGTGCGTGAATATTTTGGAAAAGCTATTGCCGCGCAGAGCGGTGCAGGACTCCACACTTCTGCAGGCGTATGCCACGTTTCATATGATGAAGGAAGTGACGCTGTCTGGAGCCAATTATGCGGAGATTTATCGAGCGGCTTCCCGAAAATCAGCCCCCTATTTATATGCACTTCTGGCTGATTTTGCCGCATTGAAGATGCCGTTTCCGGAGGATTTTGTCCTGATGTTCGACGTGCAGCTTGATTATTTTCTTCGCTGTGTGACGCCATCTTTAGTGGCAGATCTGCGTTCCTTCCATCGGTTTTTCGAGGAATATGGTGCTCCAAATCTTGCGGCAAAGGTTCATTATTTAGTCGTACTGAAGCTCACTTCCTTTAAAATTTTGGAAGCAGATGAAGCACGGGCGAGAGAAAAAGCGCGAACTCGAAGTGCAAAAAGCGAGCAGGAAATTCCTTCATCATCGGGGGAACTTTTCAGAGGAGATCTAACAGATGACGCTTTAGACCGACTCTATCAGGTGTATTGCAACATAGAAACAAACGTTGCCATCCGTCTGAATAAAGAAAAATTTTCTGCCCTTTACAGGGCTATCAACCTGTATCCATTGGATAATTCAGAGCTTAAAATTTACGCACCAAATTCAAAAAATGTCATGGAACTGCTCAACATTCTGAGTGAAAAACTGGAGGAACCGCGGAGCAGACAGCTCTCTTTCGCAGCCGATTTTTATGTCAGAAACTTACAGGAAGGTGCCTTGTTTGCCACATATGGAATGCCGCTTTTCAGCAGAAACCGTGATGAACGTGAGCGGAAAAAACTGCTGCGAAAAGCCGTTCTTTTGATGGCAGGAACCTCGCCCATGAATGTCCTTTGCGGCATCAGTCTGAGCAAAAAAGCATCTGATGGCAAGTTGTTATCAGCAGCACCAGGCGATTCTCCAACGATTATTCGTAATGATGTCACATTGGAAAATGGACTGATTTATTCTTTGCTTACATCTGCTTTTTTGGCGAATTTGAGTGCTGAAACCGAAACCATCATCTTCTTCCCGACGCCGTTTTTTGTGCGGAAATGGATCGCAGATTCTGCTTTGGCCAAGAAAAAAGTCACCTTTGTCATGGGGGATTCCATGAGTGCTGAGCTCCTGAATTTTTATATTTCTGAAGGGACATATACGGCAAAAAGGGATGAAAAACTGTCCTTTATCAGTTATGAAGCGTGGTTGAAAAGTATGGGGGGCGACAAGAAATTTCATTGGAAGGAAGCAATGCTCTTTGCTGCCGGTCGCTCCCTTGAGGAGCAGAATGCATGGTATGCGACTATCAAAAAGACTGCCAAATCCCCCGTGGAAATCCATGCGCTGATCTCCAGTAAGGAGTTCGAAAATGCTCGTTCTCCCTTCGCTTCAGAACTGGCGGATCCCCGTATTCAACTGCGGAGTCTGGCACTGATTCCGCAAGGAATCAATAACAGTACGCAGCCCAGAAGAAAGCTGTTTTTGAATGCATCCTTTGATCCTGATATACGCTCTGATGAGAAAAAAGAAGCGCAGAAAACCCGACTGTACGCATTTACGCTGAACACCGACTTTAAGGTTCAGGCGTTGTCTCAGCGGCATCTGCTGCCCCAAAATGGAGGTTTCCTTTCCATCGAACAGGGCAAATTGGCAGAACTGGATCAAAGTGTCCGCCAGCTTTTTCGGGCGGAACTTCTGGAGCGGAGGGCGGCCGGACGGCAAAAAAATGTAGCAATCTCCTACGAATTTACACCGGATATTACCATATGGTGCTCCAAATCTTATCCGAAGAAGGATGGATATCCGAGGTTGGAAGCATATATCTGCGAGCCGCCACCGCGGGGAAAAGTACAGAGAGGTTACCTGGAACGGGGAGCTCAGATTCCGGAAACGATCAAGCGAACAACATCTTTCACTGGCAGAGATATTTGCGAATGGCTGGAAAAAACATATCCGTTTTCGTACAGATATGAGCGAAATTACTACCGGGATGAGCGGGCTAAGCTTGCGGATGAAGGAAATCCTTCAGAAAGACTTCTGGCGAAACCGGCAAAGCCTCGTGTGAGTATCAGGGAGACGATTATAGAAAAAACGGCAGCCCAGTTTGAAAAGACAAATCTCGCACTCAAGACGCTGTGGTACATCTACCCCTGCTTGGAAGACCTGATGTCCGGCCGGGACTACAAACTGCTGAGCGAGATGATGCTAACCGAATTGGGGCAAAACTATGTCGCGGATATGACAGAAGATGCCTGTATCACCCAGATAGAAGACCTGTATCCAGAGGAGTCGCAGGCCCAGCTCCGACGGCGTTGCCAAATCTTATATACCGTGTTTGAACTTGCGAGAAAACAAGGCCACTGCAGGGAAAACCCGCTTCAGCAGATGGTCACAGATGAACAGCACAGCAACAAGATGTTCGCCAAGATCCGTGGCTCTCTGGCGGTGAGAAGCCTGACGAAAGAGGAACTAACAGATGTTTTCCAGACCATCACCGCGAAACTGGAGGCAGGGGAAACGGCATATCTGGGGGTCCTGATCCGGCTGCTTACCGGCTTGGAGAGTAATATCGTATGTGCGCTGAAGTGGGGAGACTTTGAGGAGATAGCCGACTATGGCATCTATCGCCTTGTGGTTGCCCATCAGGTGACGAATGATGGGGAAACGGTTCGCGGCTTTGATAGCTTGGAGGATTACCGGCTCTTACCCTGCTGTAAACTCCTGGCTGCCTATTTGCTACAGCAAAAACGGGCAACGCAGGAGTCGCTGGCCTCGCATTACGGCGGAAGCATACGTAATTTCCCCATTGTGACAGCCAGCGGAGAGAAGGCCCGTTGGCAGGATTATGAAGTGATGCTTGCTCCGAAAGAATTGGAGCGGGTCAGCCGGGAAATCCTTTCCGCTGCCAAGCTGGATGCACATATGGTTACCATACCTGATTACCAAAAAGGAAGCAAAGAGACGAATTTAAGCCACTATCAGGGAGATTTTTTCCGTGAGAACTTCAAATACTGGGCGCAGGAGCTATGTAAATTCACAACGGATGAGCTGGCATATCATGTGGGAAATATACCTGCAACGACCTTCGGAAAGTTTTATTGTGACTTCCTCAATGACGTTTCTCAGTTGACGCTGTATGTAAAACTGCAGCGATTAGGCGCAATTTTGGCCTGCAAAGAAGAAACGATGGCTATCCGAAAAACATATGAGGGGCATTCTGCGTTTGCACATACGTTTCCTGCGAAGGGTAGCAGACCAGCACAAATTCACATCTGCCTTTCGCAGGAGAGCCATGGCGGAACCGTCCAAGTGGCTGTGGAAAACCGGTTTGGTCTCCACATAGATGTTACTGGTTTCGTTGAAGAATGAAAGGGGGCCCGAATGTCAGAAATAGATTATACACTGCGGGACTATCGCTACCCGAACGAGGGATACGACGGATGTGAGACCTTTGCGGGCGTGCTACGGACTTTCTTTCCCCGGTGGTGTGCCGACGGAAAGGCAGCGGGGTTACCGAAAAGCTGGCTGCCTGCTACTGCCGAGGAATACGCTATGCACTACCTGGATCGCATCTTACCATTGCTGGATCCAAACAAACCGATGCATATGTACGAAGAAGCGGATTTCAATGGCGTTTTGGAGCAATTGTGGAATATTTACCATTTTAGCGATTCCACACTGGAACATTATCGCAATTTGATCTGGATCGTCTACAAGGCGGGCTTTGAATCCGGCCTCTACCCGGACAATATTTTCTGGGGAGAAGTCTATGACCCCAGTGAGCACACGGACACGGAAAATGAGGAGCACCGCATTCGGGTCCGGACAAGGCTTCGGAAGTCCTTGTCACGGGAAGAAAACCTGAGGATTCTGGAATGGTTCCATGCACTGGACCCAGAGACCGCATCCGGAGAGGAGGTAGGGCTTCTGATCATGTATTTCCATGGAGCCAGAAATAATGAGGCGTGTGGAATGAACTATGGCCATCTTTACCGCTTACCCAAATATCCGGATCTGCCTCTCATAGACCTGATTCAAACCACTCAGATCAACAGCAGCCGGGTGAAAGCCGGCGGAAAGACTGGGAATGCCCCGCGTACTTTACTGGGAATGCTGCCATTTGTAGAATTTCTCGAAAAAAAGACGGGCAGCCATTGAGCGCAAGGTCGCTGCGGGAGAGTTCTTCCTCCCGGAGGAGAGCGAAGGGAAAATTGAAAAGCTTCCGGTTGTTTGCCGTGGAACTTCTTACGGCACCCGCTGCTCATCCAAGGATCTGTCAGTGGCTGGACGGAAGTTGCTTGAACGAATTGGCATTCGTAACGGAGAACTGGCAGAGTTAAACAGCATGCTGCGAAGTCGGCTGTTTCAGGATGCGGATATTGACGAAAAGGAAGTAACCACCTATTTGTTTCGGCGCAATTTTGCAACCATATTGTATGGATTGGGGCTGCCGCTGAGCGATATACAATATTATCTTGGGCACGATGTGGAAGATACAGACACGGCGCGCAACCACTATACCAATAAGGATAAGTTGCTGGCAATCAAGGACAAGTTGGACTGGCATCCGGCGTATGCTGTTTTGGGAAGAGAGACCCGCGTGGACTGTGTCAGCTCGGGAAAACCTTGCCGGCAAATGAAGGATGTCCCGGGAGACGCATTCCGGATCACATTTGATCAAAACTATACAAATTGTTTCATTGATGTGCAATGTGCTGAACCGAATGATGAAATTTCGTTAAAAATGACGAATGAGAAAAACGAGCCGATTTTCGCTGTTTTTGATGCCAAAACAGGCCTTGACGCATATGGGAAAACGGCTAATATACGCCTGCCAATTTGGAAAAAATACCAGGAGCACAAAATCGGATAAAAGGCATTTGAGCCCGTTGCAGTCGCGGTAAACGCATTTCTGCGACGGGTTTTTTCTTCTGATTTGGATTTTTAAAAAATAGAACAAAAATGCAAGAAAAAGTGGATATATTGTTCCGTTAACGGAATATTTGACATAAATTAAAATAAATCGTATAATTGGAATACCAAATAGAAAGGAGGCGTTATATGTCTAATATTGCGTGCGAGATGCTGCCGGGCGGAGGATTCATTATGCGCCGGGCAGAGGAATGCAGCGAAGCTGATCGGGCAAAGAACTTTTACTGCATCCATTGCAGAGTGCGCGTCTATCTGCATTTGCCGGAGGCCGGGAGAGGTATCAGCCCCTATTTTTCGGCGGATTCGAGCCGCACAAGAAGGAATGCCCTAATTACAGAGAGGATTTGTTCCGGACGGTCACCCATTTGGACCACACGGGATCCGGAGTTGACCTGAGCGAGTTGATGAAAGGTTTCCGCCAGGTCGACCACCGCCCTCGCCCGGAGGGTGGCAAAGGCAAATCAGGCGGCCCGATATCGGGCATCGAAAAAGGTCCTGCGGAGGAAACTGACCGCCCCATCCGCCGGGAAGCCCGTACTCCAAAGACTATCATCCAGTTGTACGGGATCCTCAAGGACCCATCTGTCACCGAGTATGCGGGACACGATGCCCAAGAACTGATCGTGGATAAAAGCACGATCAACTACCATCGCAATCATACGCTCGACCACCCTGCTATGGTCGTGTGCAAGCGGTGCACGCCTCCACAAAAGATTAAAGGTCGGCTCGCAGACGAAGGCATCTACCCTAGGAGCCTGACTTTTAGAGCACCTTATGCTGCCCCTCAGAAGCAGAAAGATATCTATTATGTTCTGGTTTGCAACACCCGAGATGACCGCAACACGATACTCAATGCGATAACAAAGGACAGCGCAAAGGGTGGGGAAAACAAGCCGGACGATAAGTACCTGGCCATGGCGGCGTGGAGCCCCTACATCGAGACCGATAAGATCTGCGCGTACATTGGCCATCTGCCCAGCACCGGTTGTTTCCACCGGCTACCGCCCCGATACGATTGCGATCAGGAATAAGGTAATTCGTAAAAGAGGAATAGTGTGTTGGATGATTTCCTATGCTTTTCATTGGCAGAATAGGTATAGAGTCAGAACAGTTGAAATGAACGGGTTCTCCGCGTATTGGCGGAGGACCCGTTCATTTGGCTCAGAGTGAGGAGATAATCCAGAGCCTCTATCTAGCAGGTGCTAGTCCCTACACTTATGCGTTTGATCCACCGAGCGCCGAAGAGCGCACTCGGCGGTGTGAAAGGACGGGGCTAATGGTTTTTCTCTTGATCTGCAATTGGCTGGACCACTGAGGACTATTTCTTCTGGACGCCAATATCATCGGTGTGGCCGCATGAGGTTTCTCTTAAGGCGAACCACTCGATTTTATCACAAATTTCCAAGTTGTTTTTAATCTTTTGTAAAAATAACCCAGACCGCCGATAGGACGGTCTGGGTTATTGCTCGTCTTAATGAAATTAGGCTTGGCCGGTGGGTTTGACTACTTTGGCCGATCCCGATCCATGGTCTCAGAAATTGCGCGCTTAATAAAAGAAGCCATACTCTCTCCCATCATAATAGCGTGGGACTGAATCTGTTCACGATCTTCGGCAGTAACCCGAATTTTCACGTCAACGAACTTAGATAAATACTTCTTTACGGCCTTTTTTTGGGAATCCGATGTCTTGTTTTTTCTTTCCTGCATAAGTGCCTCCAAATTCCAAAATTCCCAGAAAAAAGAAATGTAACTATGTGTCCATATACAGCTTGACATATGGGGTCATAGATGCTATAATACGAATAACAAGTAAAAAGCAGCAGCGTGTGAGAGCTGGCACTCCCACACGCCTGCGCAGGTGGTTAGAGCACCAGCACAGTAGTACAAGACTACGCTACGGGAGAATTATACCCATTTTTCAGTCGTTATGCAAGACCTAAAACGGCGGGATATGGGCCTCACCTTTCCGGAGCAGTTTGAAGCGCTATGCGGGTTCCGAACCTGCATGGCGCTTTTTGCTGCATTCGAAAGAAAGGTGTGAGGTACCATGAAGGACTTCTGCTAAAAAACAGCAAAATCCCGCTCCCATCAAAAAAACAAAATTATGGAGGTCATTATGAGTAACGATATTTTGAAGAACCAGTATCTCACTGTTGCCAATGTTGGTCGGTATTTGAACATCAGCCAGTCTAAAGCCTATGAGCTGGCCCACCGCAAGGATTTCCCGGTCTGCCGTTTCGGCGGCAGCATTCGACCCCCGGGAGGCATTCCTTTCCTGGGTCGAACAGCATACCTGCATCCCCAACGGTCTCATCGCCTGAGGTACATGCCATGGCAAGAAAGAGATCCCACGGAGAGGGCAGCGTCTGGAAACTGAAAAACGGCATGTGGCGCGGACAGCTCATGGACGGATACACAGACGGAGGAAAGAAAAATATCATCAGTTTCTCTGGTGAGACCCGCGGCGAAGTCTTGGAAAAACTCCGGGACTATCAGAATAAAAAGGATGCCCACATCCGTGTAGACAAAAAGCTGACCCTGAGCAATTGGGCAGACCTCTGGTACTGCGACTATAAGTCGCAGGTGCAGGCGTCCACTTACAGTGGATACCAGTATACACTCAAAATCATCAAAGAGCAAATGGGAACGCAGACTCTCTGCGAGGTCTTACCCATCGACATCAACCGTTTTATGGATTTTTTAGTAACGAGCAATTACAGTCTCTCTCAGATAAGGAAGTGCAGAACCATGTTGATTCAAATTTTTGATGCTGCCGATGCCAACGGCCTTGTAGCAGGCAATCCTGCCCGAAAGGCCAAGATCATCCGGGACAAGGATGGAACCCTGTCTGAGCCCCGATATGAGAAAGACGCCTTTGATGACGAGGAGGTCGAGCTGCTTAAAAAGAACCTGCCCCACAACCTGACCGGTTACAGCATCCGCGTGATGCTGGATTCCGGCCTTCGGGTCCAGGAGCTGCTGGCCCTCTCTCCGTCGGATATCGCCGAGGATGGCTCTGAGATCCGGGTCTGCCATGCCATTAAAACGGTGGATAACCACCCCGTTCTGGGCCCGCCCAAGAGCAAAAGCGGATTCCGCACGATCCCGATCCCTGAAGACGCGCGGACCGCTGCAAAGTATCTCCGGGAGTACGGAGGAAAGGATCACATCTGGAGCCTTCCCGGCCGCAATCCCTATTACAGTGTGGGAGCGTTCCGGCGGCGGTATTATACCGCCATCGGACAGGTGGAGGGGGTACGAAAACTCACCCCCCACTGCTGCCGCCACACCTATGTCACCCGGCTGCAGGCCAAGGGTGTGCCGCTGGAATTGATCGCCCGTCTGGCAGGTCACAGCAGCATCGCCACCACCAATGACTATACACACACTTCTATGGAGACCCTGTCGAACGCAGTCTCCCTGCTGAACAAGGAATACGAAAGGGGTGCTGGAAATGAAGCAGTATGATATTTGGCTGGCGGATATTCCCGCCCCAAAAGGCAGTCACGTTCAGCATGGCCGTCGGCCGGTTGTTATTATGTCCAATAATTTGGCCAATACCCACAGCCCGGTGGTCACTGTGATTCCTCTGACTTCTCAGATGAATAAGCATCAGTTGCCCACCCATGTCTACCTGTGGGGACAGGGTCTGGACCGCGCCAGCATCGCTTTGTGCGAGCAAGTGATGGCGGTGGACAAGACCCGTCTCGTGCGCAGAATGGGCATGGTTTACAAGGCCTACGACCGCATGGCGCTTCGCCATGCGTTGGCCATCCAGTTGGGCATGGAGAACCATAAGGAAATCGCTGCGTAATTTGAGGAGGATAATCAATATGACAAATTGTAAGAATTTTCACAGCCGTTATGTGCTGCGCGCGATGGAAGACCATTGCCTGAATGGCGATGCCTATGTTGCGGAGGATATTCTTTACCACCGCTGCAAAGAGCGGCAGAGAGGTCTCTCCTACGCGACCTTCAAGGCTGATCTGGCCGAGCAGATCCGATTGGGGTACATTCATCCCGAGGGCTCTCACCTCTATATAAATCGGACGTGGCGTTATGAGGAAGACGCTTCCAAGCAGCTGGTCACCATTTTGCGGCAGCCCACGCTTCCGGCTATGGCCGTCCCTGAAAACCTGTCCGTCAACGGCACCGCCCTCTGCCAGGAGCAGAGGGCGGCGGTGGAACTGGCTCTGACCAACAAGCTGTCGCTGATCCTGGGCGGCGCCGGCTGCGGCAAGAGCACCTTGATTCGGGCTATCGTCAACATGGTTGACGCGGGGCACTCTATGGTGTTGTGCGCGCCTACCGGTAAGGCGGCCCGTAATCTCGAAAAGCGAACCGGTCTGTCGGCCCGCACGGTTCACAGTGCCCTCGGAATGCACCCGGACGAGGACTTCCTGGCTCCTGTGACATGGAATACCACCCAGTTGGTTGTCGTGGACGAAGCCAGTATGATGACGTTGGAAATGCTGGCTGGAATTCTGCACCGGGTTCCCAAAATCTGCCGGGTGGTGCTGCTGGGGGATCCCAACCAACTGCTGTCTGTTGGATCAGGCAACGTCCTGCCTGATCTGCTGGCGCTGGGTGTTCCCTGCGCCCGGCTGGAATTGAACCATCGGCAGGACGATGAGGCCGAAGCGCTGCTGCACAATGTAGTGGATTTTAAGAAGCTGCATTCCAAGCCGGATCTGGCGTTTGATCAGAGCTTTTGTCTCCACGAAATGGGGACAGCGGAAATCAAGGAGGCCGTGACAGAAGAAGCTGTCAGACGCTTCGCACAAGGGGAGTCTGTGCAGGTGCTCTCTCCTTACAACAACAAAGGGAATCTGTCCGCCTATGCACTGAATATGGCCATCCGGGATCGGGTCAACCCGCTGGAACGTGGAAAAATAGTGCTGAAAAGAGGCAAGGACAGTTTCCGTGACAACGACCGGGTGATCATCCTCCAGAATGACCGTGAGCGCAACTGCAGCAATGGGGATGTGGGGATTCTCCACATCCTCAAGGTTGAAGGAAAACGGGTCACATACTGCGTGGAACTGCCGGACGGCCGCTGCCCCACGTGGGACGATGCCAGCGGCCTCGCGCAGTTGTCTCTTGCCTACTGCCTGACTGTCCACAAGTCACAGGGCAGCGAGTATGACACCATTTTGCTCCCTATTGCCAAGGGTATGGATGGGATGCTCAGCCGTAACCTGCTGTATACGGCCATTTCCCGCGCCAAGAAACGGGTCATTCTTTACGGTGACCCTCAGGCCCTGGATGTGGCTGTGCAAAAGAATCTCCCCCAGCGCAAGTCCCTGCTGGTTCCCAAGACCCGTATGCTTTTGGAATGCGCGTGATTATGAATGTTCAACTTGAACATTCACGATTTGGAGGTTTGATATGACTCTGCTTTGGTTTGATATCATTGCGACACTGATCTATGCCGCAAGCATGGTATGCCTGCTCCACGAGTTTCGGGCTTTAACGCCCGAAGCTCGCCATGAGCGGCAGACAGTGCCGATGCTGCTGGCTGTCACAGCGCTGTATGTTGTGGTAATTTGGAAAACCCACTCTTTAGCGGCAATGTTCAGAGGATGCTGATAGAATGGAATATGACAATTATCGTGCAGCAATGGAGATGATAACTGAAATTTTCGATATCGAGACAGTAAAGTGGGAACGGCGAAAACCGTTCCCACTTGCGTTTTGCATACCGATTCTATGTTGTGTCTGCCCTGCTTATCCATCCAATACCCAGTCTAATTTTTATTACCTTTCACTCTACAAATAATAGTCGGGTGAAACTTTCCGATATTAATGTTCACTGAACAAGTGCCCAATTTTTGTTCTGAGCGAGAATCTCCAGAAGATATGCGAGCATTCTCAAAGAGCGCGCTGAATCTTGCGGAGATTCAACACCAGAACGGACATGGCGATCACATGGGCCGCAGTCTCCCGCAGCTTTGCAGTGACCAGCCCCATGCCACATTTACGCTTCGCCAGACTGAATCTGCGCTCCACTTCCACGCGCTCGCACTCATCCCGATCGTCCTGAGCCTTGTCTCTGGTTTCACCCTTCTTGGGCCGCCCCAGAGCTGGGCCGGAAAGACGGATCCCATGCGCCTTGTAATAGCTGAGATTCTCCCGGTTTCGGTAGATTTTGTCCGCCAGGATCCGGCTGGGGTAATGCCCCTCTCGCGCTCGGAACCGCTCTGCCATTTCCCGCAGATTTCCCGCCTCATTGTAGGTGTCAAAAGAACAGCACTCCAGCCGCGTCCATCCGTCAACGACACTGATGTCCAGCTTCGCGCCAAACTCCACCGGCTTTCCCGCTTTTCCCCGCACAATGGGCCGAACAAAGGGCTGGCTCACGCTGACGATCCGGTCAGGTACGCTGTGGGTACGGTTATCGTACATGTACTTCTGCTGCTCATAGACGTTGCGGATCGTGTCCAAACGCTCCGTCTGGCGAGGGGGCAGATTTTTTTCGAGGGACAGTTTGCCATCGATGGCATCCAGGTCACGCCGGAGGTGAGCCAGCCGCTTTCCAATGGCTTTGCGGGTCATTTTCGCGGTGTGTTTACGGCATCTTGTGTATTTCAGGTAATCTTTCCGGGCGCGTTTGCGGTAGGTTCGAGGCTTCTTTCCGTCCGCGGGATCGTGAAGAACATCCAAAAGCGTTTCGGCGTTCTCCCTGGCCTCGTTGAGCAGGGAAACATCCTGAGGATAACGGATATTGGACGGCGCGCAGGTGGCGTCCACGATCATAGTGCCGCTGTTTCCGCCAGTTCCCGGCTGGCCGTCAGAATCATCATCGTCATCCTTTGATTCGGCTTCTTTGACCTGACGCTCCTTTGCGTCCCGCACGTTCATCTCATTGATCTCACCCAGCACTTCCGGCGTCAAACGCTTGCGGAAATACACCATCAAAGACGGGTCAAAGGGCAGCTTTTCATCATCATAGCCAGGATACCCGCAGAAATACTGAAGATATGGGTTCTCCTGAATCATAAGGGCAGTTTCTTCATCCTGAATGATGCATGCTCCCAAGGCCAGACGCAGCGGCTTGGCCACATTGCCTTTCCGGTTTGTGAATAGGGCGGCGCAGCGCTTCTCGATCTCCAGCCAGGGGATCGTCTGGGCTTTCTTTACCCAACGGTTGCTTTCCTTCAGATTCATGCCCACCGGCTGTTTGAAATCCGCCAGGCTGATCTGGCCATTGCTGTAACGATACATAGTTGCCCTCCGGGTGCAAGGTTTTTGCTGGATTTTTGCCAGTTCTCTTGCTCCTATTTTACCAGAGATTGGCTTCTATGGATTGAAATATAAGGCTTTTTCTTTTATTCAGTGCACATTAGATAAACAGAGCGGTCGTAATTTTGAACGGACAAACTACCTGGCTCTGCGCAATACGCAAGAATTGGGGGATCAGCTTCGGAGGTGAATAACGGCCTCATGCAAGCACAGCTGGCCGGACTCCGCACAGCCGCAAAAGACCTCGGCTTGGAGGTCGTGGCAGAGCTCTCTGTTTTCGAGTATGGCAATGATGGGAACCGGCAAAGCATCAAAACGCTAGTTCGAGATAAAAGGCATACTCGCAATCGTTTTGACATCTGCTCCACTCTGGACAGCTAGCAATACGCAGAAGTTTGTTCCGCATTTTCTTCCCAGTCGGGGCCCTCATCGATGTCAAAGATAAAAGTCAGGTGCGAGATAGACCATATGCGATCAATCAGATGGCAGATGGCGGGGTAATCTCTTCGCTGCGTTCTGCGAAAATTGTCCAATCGAAAAAGGCAGAACTCCATAACAGCAGCGATTGAGAAGAAAACCGAGAAATACAATGCGACTACGAAAGCAAATAACATTATGAACACCAACTTCCTTTGATAATTATGGAACAGTTTTTCTTTTTATCGATTCTGCTTGTATTCTAACAGTTAAGCTGTCCCATTAACCGGACAGTGCCTGGCTGCTGTCGCTGAAAAGAAAAACGGCAATGGCAGGCAATTTGTTTTGAGGAATGGCAGGCTTGATATCCTTGGGATTGATACCGCTGGAGACCTGTATGTTATCGAGTTGAAAAAGGACTCTGGCTATGATGACGCTTATGCACAAACGCGAGAGTATATCGATTGGATTGAGGAAGATGTTGCAGTCAAAGGACAGCGTGTATTTGGCATAATATGTTTGAATGATCCGACAAAAGATCTCATTGAAAAAGTCAAGGCTGACGATCAGATGCGGCTATTTGAGTACTCCATTTCCTATTCAGAGATTATCTAACGAAGAAGGCATGTATCCAGCAAGACCGTCCGATCAACTAGACAATCCTCGTTTCCTTGAATGAAATATGTTTTATTCCTCTAATACGACTTTGAGAATGACAGTTCCTGTCATTCTCTTTTTTTATACTGAACTCAACAAGTCAATGATATGAAAGGAATGAATACATGAACACTTTGAAACTGAATGACCGGGAAATTCATTCTCTGGCAGAACTCCGGGCAGATGTAGAGATCACGCAATTGATGGCAGCCTTTCTGAACGAGTCACTGGAAAAGTGGCTGTCGGATTGCTACTACGAAAGAGAGGCGGATGCGGTGGCCCGCCTGGATCACTCCCTGCTTCCTGTTGTGGAACAGCAGCTGTGCACCATCCTCGGCATCAAGCGGAGTCAGAACGCTATGACTGCGGAGCAGAGAGCTGTCTATGATCGTAAGTGCGCTGCCATTCTCAGATGTTCTTCAGATCAGGCTCTGCTGAGTCATGTCATGGAAACGGCAACCAACCAGTCAGAGCTTGCTGAATTGCTTAACAATGGCTGCAAGACAATCTACCTCTGCGAAGGGACTTTTTCGGTGCCCATTCGTAAGAGCGGCATTCATTACTGCGGGATTGGGAATCCCAAAGTGGAGACTACCTTCACTGCGGAGCAGTACAAGAAGGCAGGCATTACATTTGATGGAATTACCCTTCCTGAGATGCCCGATGCTGAAACTGCATATCTCGCAGAACAGGCAGCTCATGAAAACGGCTATGACGATTTTGCTGAAAAGCACTGCTGTCTTGCAACACTGCTGCATGATCGAATCAAAGGGTATCGTATCTACCGCTCATACTCGTCGTGTATATGATTTTCCGAATCTCAACGGGGTATTCGAAGAATGTGCTTAAAACTGGCCAGTTTTCCTCCCAGCTTTTCACGCAGGAGGGGTACTGCTTACGCCAGGCCTCCGCAAAGGCCTGCAGGTTTTTCTCGGCTTCTTCCAGCGTAACGGCACTGTAGATCTTTTTCAGATCCGCAACGACTTTCTTGATGTCTTTGTAGCTGACATATCTGGTGGAACTGCGCACCTGGTGGACGATGCAGCGCTGCAGCCGACTTTTTGGGAAGACGGCCTCAATAGCCTGCATCATCCCACACAGGCCGTCCGTGCAGAACAGATATACATCCAAAACGCCCCTGCTTTTGAGATCATTCAGCACATTCAACCAGAATTTGCTGTTTTCATGCTCTCCGATCCAGACTCCCAGGATGTCCTTTCTGCCATCCATGGTGACACCCAGCACCACATAGGCTGCTTTGGTCACGTACCGCCGGTCTTCCCGAACCTTATAGTGAATGGCGTCCATGAACACGAACGGATACACCGGCTCCAGCGGACGGTTCTGCCAGGCTGTGACCTCCGGCATGATCTTTTCGCTGATCTTCGTTACCAGCTCCGGAGAGATCTCCACGCCGTACAGTTCCTTGACCTGCTCAGCGATATCCCGCTGGCTCATACCGCAGGCGTACAGCGCCAGGATCTTATCCTCCATCCCGTCTGCATTCCGGTCATACTTGCCGATGATCTTAGGCTCGAAGGAGCCGTTCCGGTCCCGGGGCACCTTGATGTCCACCTCACCCAGCTGGGTCTTGACGGTCTTCTTCGTGTAGCCGTTGCGGTAGTTTCTGGGGGCTCCCTCCGGCTCGTCTGAGCGCTCACAGCGCTCTCGACCAACTCCTCGTCCATCTCTACTTCCATGACGGTCTGGATGACGTCCCGGAACATTTCCTTCATGGCCTCCATGATTTCCGTCGTGCTGGTGAAGTGCTGGCTCTGAACATATCCCTTCAACAAATCCTGTGGTACTGGCTGCATAATCTTCGTCTCCTTCGTCTTGAATGTTTGTTCTCATTCTTGACTTAATCGAAGATTTTCATACTGTCGAGGATCGTCGATTACACAGAATTTTCTGCGGTCTCACGGGACCCTCCGATGCGGTATGTGCTTGCGGCCAGTCTCCTGCTGTTCTCCACAACCTCCCTGATGAGTCAGTGGTATTTCGGCTTTGTGGGATTGAACTATATGTTTGGGCGCACGGTCGCTGAAAAGTTCAAGTATATCTTCCCGTGCTTCTGCATCTTCGGTGCTACCCTGAAAAGTGATATGGTCTGGACGATTCAGGACATTGCCCTTGGCCTCCTGACCATTCCAAACCTGATCGCCATGGTCTTCTTGTGGCCGAAGGTTCGGAAGGCGACGAAGGAATTCTTTGGAACGCCCCGTACATAAACAGGGATATGCCATAGAAATGCGAAATAATTAAACAAAGGCGTGTGCCAGTCGGCACACGCCTTTGTTTTAATACTAAAATCTAATTAAAACAATTGATTATCCAACTACGCTGTGTAATGCTCTTTATCGTATCAGAGGTCAAGGTGCAAATGATATCGCAAAGCCGATCTACTACCTTCTCCAAAGTAGCAAACACTTCATTGCGGAAGCCCGTGATTCGGAGTTCTTTCCATATCTGCTCGATGGGATTCATCTCAGGCGTATACGGTGGAATGTAAAACAACTCTATGTTTTCCGGGATATGAAGCTTGTTAGACTTGTGCCATGCTGCACCATCACAACACAGCAGAATCAGATCATCCGGGTATTGCTTGGACAGTTCCTCAAGAAATATGTTCATACAAGTAGAATTGCAATACGGCATAACAAGAAAACAGGAGCTTCCCGTTACTGGTTCAACAGCTCCGTATGCATACCGATATTCACGAATGTGATGGAAAGGCACCGATGGACGAATGCCCTTTTCCCACCAGCAGTATTTGGGCTTATTGATTCGTCCGAATTCTGCTTCATCCTGGAACATAAGTCGTACTTCTTGATGTGGATGACCAGACTTGTTTACATAATCCTTCAGTTCGCCGATTCGCTTGTTAATTTTTTTGAGGTCTCGATGACCTCATCACTGGCTTTCTTCGGATGCTTGCTCCTTGGCATGACTTTCCTCCAACCGTGGCGGTGGAGGACGTAATAGATCTGTGATGTCCCTATGGAATGACCTACAGCTTCCCGATATGCAGTCTCAATATCATGCACCGATACCGCTTTTCCTGCATTTGAATCCTGACGAAACGGCTCCAAGAGCGCTTCCTCTTCTGCATAACTCAGGTTCCGGTGGTTTCCATGATAGTGGCTTTCTGTGATACTTGCAAGACCGTTGGCTTTATATCGGGAAACCAGCACGGTAATATATTGCGTGTGGAAGCCGGTTTTTTCACGAATTTCTTTGTTCTGCTTCCCTTCTGCTCGCATCTCAAGTGCTGCCAGTCTTTTTCAACATTCTTGTCTCATTTCTTTTTTCTCGCAGCCTTGATTCCTTGCGTTTCCTGAAGCGTGAAAGTGTATCTTTTCATTTCTCATCATCATGTTTATTATACAACAACGGCGATAAATTATCAACCTTTTTTAAAAAGATATTAGTATAAGAGGTTCCTTTTTGTTCGGCCTTTGCAAACCAGGGTGTCAGCTTGACTCCCTGGTTTTTGTGCTATGTTTTTGGCCTCCCCAAATTTTTTCAAATTTTTCAAAAAAATAAGTTCGCTTTCGGGCCTTGAATGTTGTAGTAGGGGGGTGAGAGGGTCACACGCCCTCCATGTACCTTGAAAACCAAATACCCATTCATCAAGTACATCAGTTCCGATGCGCGAAAGCGCGAGCCACAGCAGCAGGGTACGCCATGACCCCGGTTAACCGGGCCGAGCGAGAAACCCCTCTGCGAGTATCGGGTTGCCCCCGGTATGGCGATGACAGTCGGAATGACAATGGTACTCCCGTCCAGCCACAGTCTCAAGCAATGGGGGCGGCTCTGTCAGAACGGCAGTTGGGGTGAAACTCCCGTGAGGCGGTGCAGCAAACCGCCGCTTGATGATTTCCCAGGCTTCGGCCTGCACACGGGGCGTCGAGGACAAATAGTGTGCGATACGCCAACAAGGAGGATAAAGGCGCGGCTTTTGCCAATTTCAAGCCGCAAAAATATGACCGAGCCTGCATGAAGGCCCGGTTAATTTGCGTTCAAACGGAAATAATTCCCCTATGGAGGTGTGACCTTGGAAAAAAAGGAAAACTTGCAGCGGATCGGAGCCGCGACCTATGTGATCGAGCGGGTGTTTGCCGGCGGCAGGACACCGCAGGAGGCCGTGGCGGAGGAAATTATTACCACGGCTAAAAAAGTCGATTTTTTTGACCACTCAGGCAATAAAGTGATATAATGTCCATGTAAATGAGTGGTTCCGGAAGGGAGGATATTATGTGGGACCACATCAAGCTCGCTGACATTTACTGCCGCTTGTCGGACGAAGAAAAAGAAGCACGGGAATGAGTCGGAGAGTATCACAAATCAACGGGCTATTATAAGAGACTATTGCGAAAAGCACGATATTATCATCGTAAAAGAATTTATAGACGATGGCTATTCTGGCGGCAATTTTGAGCGCCCTGGCTTTCAAGCGATGCTGGATCATCTTTCAGGTGGAAAGGTCAATATGGTCATCACAAAAGATCTTTCCCGCCTTGGCCGTGATATGACGGAATCAAGCTATTACGCGGAGCGTTTCTTTCCTGAGCATGGAATTCATTATCTGGCTCCCGGCAATGACTTTGACTCCATGGGAGACAACCTGATGGCGCCGTTTCAGTTTGCCATGAATGATGTGTATCTGCGTGATACCTCCAGAAAAGTTAGGCAGACCTTAGACATGAAGCGGAGGAAGGGCAAGTATGCGGCCTGCCCGCCCTACGGCTATAAAAAAGCGGAGCGTACCACCGATCAGCTTGTTCCGGATGAAAACACAGCGCCGATCGTTCAACAGATTTTTGAGTGGGCATCATCGGGGCTTTCAACGCGGATGATCGCCAATAAGCTGAATGAGCAGTGCGTCATTCCACCGCTGAAGTATCGCGTTGAATGCCGGGATAACTTCACCCCGCAGGGGGCGTCCAGAGCCTCGGATTACTGGAATTACACCACAGTCAAGCGCATCCTGCGAAACCGTGTCTATCTGGGGCATACCATACTTGGAAAGACCCGCAAGGTCAATGTGAAATCCAAAAAGAAGCTCCCTGTTCCGCAGGAGGACTGGTGCTTTACGGAAAATACCCATGAGCCGCTGGTCACGCAGGAGCAGTTTGACCGTGCGGAGCACTTCCTCGGAGAGAATACAAAATCTCACGCGGCGAATCCGGCGTTCCGCCACAGTATTTTCGGCGGGATCGCATACTGCGCTCATTGCGGCGCGGCAATGTGCTCCGGCGGATCGGTGTATAAGGGTGAACGCGCAAAGTATTGGTATCTTGTTTGCAACAACCTGACGAGCCGGACGCGAAATCGCTGTGAGCATGGCGCCCGTATTCGCTACGATGACCTCATGGAGATCGTTCGCCGTGATCTGAACGAGCTGCTGTCCTTTGACGAGGATGATATGGAGGCCATTACGCAGGCCGCCATTCGGCAATCCAACGCTGCTTTCGGCGGCGGTGAGGATCGGGAGAAGTCTTTGGCCAATATCGACACGCAGCTAAAGCGTATTGTGAAGATGATCGAACGAGCCTACCGTGATAACGCTGCGGGAAATCTGAGCGATGCGCTGCTGGATGAAATGATGAACCGTTTCGGGAAGGAGCGACAGGCCCTTGAAAACCAGCGCGATAGGCTGGTTACGGATACTTCGGAAGAAAAGAGCATCCGGGATGCGTATGACCTGTTCTTTGCATTGGCCCAGCGATATTCCCATATTGAGACATTAGACCGGGACATTCTTCATGCCCTCATTGAGCGTATCGAAATTGGCGAAAAAATTTTACCGGAGGGCCTGACGATTGCGGGGCCGAGAACACCCTATCGGCAGAGCATCCGCATTTTCTATCGCTTCATCGGAGAAATCGCGGAAAACCCTGTACGCGACGTAACAAGGGTGGCAAATCTTTAAGAGGTCAGAAATAGCATACCTTGGTGTGTATAGACCTCAAAAAAAAATCACAATTTTTGTGGTGAATACACACCAAAGGAGATGGGCGTCAATCTGAAGCAGGGCTACAACGGCGACCTGACCAGCCGCGAGGCCGGTTCCGTGGGCGGCCAGATGGTCAAGAAGATGATCGAGTCCTACGAGAAGAACCTGTAAGCGTCTGCGCAGAAGGAACTTCTCTGGAAAAAGGAAGAGCGGACGGCTGTCCGCTCTTCCTTTTTTTCACAGGATATGCTATAATACCACGTTACTTACTTGTTCTGATTTTCGGCAAAAGAAACGGTCCGGGGGAGGGATTCGTATGGAAAATATCCATCAGGGACATCGTGAAAAAATGCGGCAGCGTTTTCTGAAAAGCGGGCTGGAGGGCTTCGCGGATCACGAGGCGCTGGAGCTTCTGCTGTATTACGCCATCCCCCGGCAGGACACCAACCCCATCGCCCACCGGCTCATGGACCGCTACGGCTCCCTGACCGCCGTGCTGTCAGCCCCGGCGGAGGATCTGAAAAAAGTGGAGGGCATCGGCGAGAGCGCAGCGGTGCTGCTGAAGGTGGCGGGGCAGATCGGCCGCAAGGCCCGCCTGGCGGACGCTGTTCAGAGCTGTCCCATGACAGATGTGGAAACTGCGGGCGCCTACTTGCTGGAACGGTACGCCGGAGAGACCCACGAGATCGTTTACGAATTGTGCCTGGATCGAAAGGGCAAGCTGTTAGCCTGTAAGCGGCTCAATGACGGCGGGGCGTCCTCCGCCGCGCTGGATATCCGAAAGGTGGTGGAGAATGCCATCCTCACCTCCGCCAGCACGGTGATCCTGGCTCATAATCATCCCAGCGGCATTGCGCTGCCCTCGGACGATGACTGCGCCGCCACGACCCGCGCGGCGCAAGCCTTGCAGACCATCGGCGTTGCATTGGCGGACCACATCATCGTGGCGGATGACGATTTTGTATCCATGGCCCAGAGCGGCTACCTGACCCCATGGGAGCACCTGTGACCGGGCGGCTCCCTGTAGACAACACAATAGAACAAGTGTTTGAAATTTTAAAAAAGCTGTGGTAGAATAACCGGGAAACGAGGAGAGCCACAGACTGTCTTTGCGAAGGGGGAGAGAACCATGCAGATCCGGCGTGGACGGGAGGCCGACACGGAGCGGCTGGTGGCTCTGGCGGGCCAGATTTTTGAAACGGAACAGGAGATCCCCCGGGCGTTGACCCCGCTGCCGCCGGAAAACCGCCCCCAGTGGTGGCGCGTGGAGGAGGACGGGACACTTCTGGGTGGCGTGGCCCTGTATTGGGAGGACGACGCATGGCACATGGGCCGCTTCGTCATCTCCCCGGAACTGCGGGGGTGTCATGTTGGGACCGCGCTGCTGGAAACGGCCCTGACGGACATTTTTGCGCAGGACATCCGGGAGGTCACCATGGAGGCCCGGGATACCACGGTGCATATCCTGAAAAAATTCGGCGCGGAGACCACCGGCGCGCCCTTTTCCTTTATCGGGGCACGGTAACGCCCATGCGCCTGACCCGTGAGGCATTTTGGAACAGCCACACCGGCGGGCAGATTTGAATGTGACGGAGAGACGGCTATGCCGAAATTTGAAGTAGTATCCCCCTTATCAGCCCTCCGGCGACCAGCCGGAGGCCATCGACGCGCTGGCGGCGGGCATCGAAAACGGCCTGAAGGAGCAGGTGCTGCTGGGTGTCACCGGCTCCGGCAAGACCTATACCATGGCCAAGGTCATTGAGAAGGTCCAGCGGCCTACGCTGGTGCTGGCCCACAATAAGACACTGGCGGCCCAGCTCTGCGCGGAATTCAAGGAGTTTTTCCCCAACAACGCCGTGGAGTATTTTGTCTCCTACTACGATTACTACCAGCCGGAGGCCTATATCCCCCACACGGATACCTATATTGCCAAGGACGCCTCTACCAACGATGAGATCGACCGCCTGCGGCTGTCCGCTACCTGCGCCCTGTTGGAGCGGCGGGACGTGATCGTGGTGTCCTCCGTGTCCTGCATTTACGGCTTGGGCGAGCCGGACGACTTCGCCCAGATGGTGATCTCTCTGCGCCAGGGGGCGGAGTGGGACCGGGACGAGCTGCTGCGCCGTCTGGTGGAGAACCGCTACGAGCGGAACGACGTGGCCTTTGAGCGGAACCGCTTCCGGGTGCGGGGGGACACGGTGGAGATCTACCCCGCCTACTACAAGGATCACGCCATCCGGGTGGAGTTCTTCGGGGATGAGATCGACCGGATCTCCGACTTTCACCCCCTCACCGGCACGGTGAACCGGGTGCTGAACCATGTGGCCATCTACCCCGCCAGCCACTATGTCACCACCAAGGACAAAATGGACCGGGCCATCGGCCAGATTCGGGAGGAACTGGAGGACCAGGTAAAATATTTCAATGACAATGAGATGCTGGTAGAGGCCCAGCGCATCCGCCAGCGGACGGAATATGACATGGAAATGATGCGGGAGTTGGGATATTGCTCCGGCATCGAGAACTATTCCCGGATCATCTCCGACCGTCCGGCAGGCAGCGCCCCTATGACCCTGCTGGACTTCTTTCCCGATGATTTCCTGCTGTTTGTGGACGAGAGCCATGTGACGCTGCCTCAGGTCCGGGCCATGTACAACGGCGACCGGGCCAGAAAGGAATCGCTGGTGCGGTACGGCTTCCGCCTGCCCTGCGCCTTCGACAACCGGCCTCTGAAATTCGAGGAATTTGAGAGCCGCATCGGTCAGGCGGTGTTCGTCTCCGCCACGCCGGGGCCTTACGAGCGGGAGCGGGCGGACAACATCGTGGAGCAGGTCATCCGCCCCACCGGACTGCTGGACCCCCGGGTGGAGGTGCGCCCGGTGGAGGGCCAGATCGACGATCTGATGGAGGAGATCCGCGCCCGGGCCAAGCGGAACGAGCGGGTGCTGGTGACGACCCTCACGAAAAAGATGGCGGAGGATCTGACGGAGTTTTTCCGGGCCAACAGCATCCGGGTGCGGTATATGCACGCCGACGTAGCCACCATCGAGCGGATGGAGATCATCCGGGATCTGCGGCTGGGCGAGTTTGACGTGCTGGTGGGTATCAACCTCCTACGAGAGGGTCTGGACCTGCCGGAGGTCTCTCTGGTGGCGGTATTGGACGCCGACAAGGAGGGCTTCCTCCGCAGCGAGACGTCCCTCATCCAGACCATCGGCCGGGCGGCCCGGAACGCGGAGGGCCTGGTGATCCTCTACGCCGATACCGTCACGCCCTCCATGCGGGCGGCTATGGACGAGACGGAGCGCCGCCGGAAAATTCAGGACGCTTACAACAAGGCCCACGGCATCGTGCCGAAGACCATCATCAAGGATGTCCGGGAAATTCTGGAGATCTCCAAGAGCGAGGACACCGGACACAAGGCCAAGGGCAAGCCCAAAAAGCTGACGGACGCGGAGCGGACGGCGGAGATCGCCAAGTTGGAGCAGGAGATGAAGGAGGCCAGCAAGCTGCTGGAATTCGAGTATGCCGCCGTGCTGCGTGACCGCATCATCGAGCTGCGGGGCGGCAAATAGCGGACAGATTTCAAGAGAAAATGCGCCAAGACCGAAAACGAGCCGTATAAAACAATCAGAAAAATACAGGAGGTATATATGGAAAAACGCTCTGTTTTGCAAAAGGTCGTCCTGATCTCCGTTGCGGCTATGGCGGTGGCCTTCGCCATTCTGACGTTTGTATTTCACAGACTTGAGGGCGTGAAATTTGAAGAGGGTTTCCTGCGGGTGTCGGCACAGGCCGATGACCCCGCCGCGACGGTCTACGCCGGGAAGATTCAGGGTGAGCGGGTGAAGATCACCGTGACGGACTGCCCCGATGAACAGCGGACGGAGGTGGAGGTTCAGGTCGGGGACCGCGTCCGTGACGAGTGCGTGGTGGAGACCGGCCTGCCGCCCATTCAGGCGGACCAGCTGGGACCGGTGGAGCACATCCGAATCACCCGGAACGGTCAGCTCCTTTTTGAGGGCGGCTATACGGCGGAGCACGACATGGGATGGTACGATCTGGAGGGAAACTGGGATCCCTTTACCATGTCCGTTTCCTATAGCAGCACTGCTGGAGACGATTACTGGGAGCATTATGAAACGGATAGAGGGACGATTCTCAGCTTTGCCCGTGGGCCGCAGCTGGTGAGCCGGGGCAGCTGGATGCTGTATTTCACCATGCTGCTGTTTTCCGGCCTGCTGGCGCTGGACGCCGCATACCCATTGGCCCTGTTCCGCTGCCAGCATATGTGCGACGTGAAGGACCCGGAGCCGTCGGACTTCTATCTGGGAATGCAGCAGGCGGGCTGGTGCATTTATCCGATCTTGCTGCTCATCGGGTACAACATCGCCCTGTGGGTGCTGCCGTAGCCGACTGAAAACGGGGAATTGACCAAAAGCAAGCCAATATATGTCCGAACGGGCATTTTACATACAGAAAGACACAAAAAACATTGCAAAGGAAAACATACTATGGAACACACAAAAACCAAGGGGTGTCTGGACAGCCTGACCTTAAAGCTGCTGGCCATGGCCCTCATGCTCTGCGACCACCTGTGGGCCACGGTGCTGCCCGGCGTCATGTGGCTGACGGCGGTGGGCCGCATCGCCTTCCCCATTTTCGCCTTTCAGGTGGCGGAGGGCTTTCAGCGCACCCATGACCGGAAAAAATACCTGCTGCGGATGCTGGTCTTTGCCCTGATCTCTGAGATCCCCTTTAACTACCTGTACTACTCATCCCCGGTGTTCCCCTTCCATCAGAACGTGATGTTCACCTTCTTCATCGCCCTTCTGCTGATGCTGGGGCTGGAAAAGGTCCGGAGCAAGGGGGCGGGGCTGTATATCCTCGCCGCCGTTTTGAGCCTGCCCGTGGGATATTTCCTGGGAACGCTCGGCATGGTGGATTACTATGGCAGCGGCGTGGTCACGGTGCTGATCTTCTACCTCTGCCGCCAGATCCCCTACGGCTGGATCGGCGAGGTGGCGGGACTGGCCTTCCTGAACTGCAAACTGCTGGGGGGCATGACCATCCCCCTGACGCTGGGGAGCTGGACCTTGGAATTCCCGGAGCAGGGCTTGGCGCTGCTGGCCCTGATCCCCATTTGGCTGTATAACGGCAGACAGGGCGCTCACAATAAGGCCATCCAGTATGCCTGCTACGCTTTTTATCCCGCCCACATGCTGATCCTGGCATTGCTGCGGATGTATTTGTAAGAGGTGAGATCTGTGTCCAAGCACAAGGAAGAAAAAACCAACGTCATGCGGACGCTGGAGCAGAAGAAGATCGCCTACACGCCCCATGAGTACCCGGCGGACGGCCCGGTGGACGGTGTCTCCGTGGCGGCGTATCTGAATCAGGACCCGGAGCAGGTGTTCAAGACCCTGGTGACAAAGGGCGCCGGCGGCGGATACTATGTGTTCGACATCCCGGTGGCGGAAAATCTGGATCTGAAAAAGGCAGCCAAGGCGGTGGGGGAGAAGTCCGTCGCCATGCTGCCCCAGAAGGAACTGCTGCCCCTGACGGGCTACGTCCACGGCGGCTGCTCCCCGGTGGGCATGAAGAAGCAGTTCCCCACGGTGTTCCACGAGACGGCGGAGCTGTTCGACACCATCTGCGTCTCCGCCGGCAAGATCGGTGCGCAGGTGGAGGTGGCCCCGGCGGACCTCATTGCCCTGCTGGGGGCGCAGACGGCGGACGTTACTGTGGAATGAATATAAAAGTTTAAAAAAATGTCATTTTTGCAGATTTAAACGCATAGTTGACATTAAAAAATGGTTTGTGTATGCTATGACCGGAAACCGGTTTTGACTACATGAAACAGGAGCGGAAAAGCAGATCATGCAGGAAAATATCATTGTAAAAGGTGCCCGGGCCAATAACCTGAAAAATATCGACGTCACCATCCCCCGGGACAAGCTGGTGGTGATGACCGGTGTATCCGGCAGCGGAAAATCCTCTCTGGCCTTCGACACGATCTACGCCGAGGGCCAGCGACGGTATGTGGAGAGCCTTTCGTCCTACGCCCGGATGTTTCTGGGCCAGATGGACAAACCGGACGTGGACTATATCGAGGGCCTCAGCCCCGCTATCTCCATCGACCAGAAAACCACCAGCAAAAACCCCCGGTCCACCGTGGGCACCGTGACGGAGATCTACGATTATCTCCGTCTGCTGTGGGCCAGAGCGGGTACGCCCCACTGCCCCAACTGCGGCAAGGAGATCCGCCAGCAGACCATCGACCAGATCATCGATCAGGTGCTGGCGTTGCCGGAGGGAACGCGAATTCAGGTGATGGCTCCGGTGATCCGGGGCAAAAAGGGCGAGCACGCCAAGGTGTTTGAGGACGCCAAGCGCTCCGGCTATGTCCGGGCCAGAGTGGACGGAAGTCTCTACGAGCTGGACGAGGAGATCAAGCTGGAGAAGAACAAAAAGCACTCCATCGAGATCATCGTGGACCGGCTCATTATCCGGCCCGACATCCGCCAGCGGCTGACGGACAGCGTGGAGACCGCCGCCAAACTCTCCGGCGGACTGGTGATCGTCAACCTTCTGCGGGAGGAAAAGGACCTCTCCTTCTCCCAGAACTACGCCTGCGAGGACTGCGGCATCTCCATGGAGGAGCTGACCCCCCGGATGTTCTCCTTCAACAATCCCTTCGGCGCCTGCCCCACCTGTACCGGTCTGGGGAACCAGTTAAAGGCCGACCCTGCCCTCATTGTGCAGGACGGGGAAAAGTCCATTTTGGACGGGGCGATTCAGGCCAGCGGCTGGAACAACATCCGGGGGGACGGTATTTCCCGGATGTACTTCGACGCTTTGAGCAAAAAATACAAGTTTTCCCTGACGGAGCCGTGGGACAGTCTCAGCGATGAGGCGAAAAACATCATCCTCTACGGCACCAAGGGCGAGACACTGGAGCTGCACTATGACCAGCCCCGGGGCAAGGGCGTTTTGAAGCAGGCCTTTGAGGGCATCTGCAACAACATCGAGCGCCGCTATAAGGAGACCCAGTCCGACGCCAGCCGGAAGGAGCTGGAGGAGCTGATGAGCGAGTGTCCCTGCCCGGACTGTCAGGGTCGCCGTCTGCGGAAGGAATCCCTGGCGGTCACGGTGGGCGAGAAGAACATCTACGAGTTCACCACCCTCTCCGTAGAGGACGCTCTCGTGTGGATGGACGGCCTGACACTGACGGAGCAGCAAATGCTGATCGCGGATCGAATCCTGAAAGAAATTCGCTCCCGGCTGGGCTTTTTGAAGTCCGTGGGCCTTGGCTACCTGACTCTCAGCCGCAGTGCCGGAACGCTCTCCGGCGGCGAGAGCCAGCGCATCCGGCTGGCCACCCAGATCGGTTCCTGCCTGATGGGGGTGCTGTATATTCTGGACGAGCCGTCCATCGGGCTGCACCAGCGGGACAACGATAAGCTGCTGGCGACGCTGAAAAACCTCCGGGATCTGGGCAACAGCCTCATCGTGGTGGAGCATGACGAGGACACCATGCGGGCCGCGGACTACCTCATCGACATCGGCCCCGGCGCCGGCGTTCACGGCGGTCAGGTGGTGGCAGCAGGCACTCCGGCGGAGGTGATGGCTAACCCCGACAGTCTGACGGGGCAGTATCTGTCCGGAAAGAAGAAAATTGAGGTGCCCACCGTTCGCCGTCCCGGAAACGGCAAGCTTTTAAAGGTCGTTGGCGCGGCGGAGAACAACCTCCGCCACATCGACGTGGAATTCCCACTGGGGACCTTCACTGTGGTCACCGGCGTGTCCGGCAGCGGAAAGAGCTCCCTTGTAAACGAGGTGCTGTTCAAACGCCTGGGCGCGGAGCTGATGCGGATGAAGGTCCGCCCCGGCAAGTGCGACCGCATCGAGGGCATCGAGCAGTTGGACAAGGTGGTGAACATCGACCAGAGTCCCATTGGGCGGACGCCCCGCTCCAACCCCGCCACCTACACCGGCCTGTTCAACGACATCCGGGATCTGTTCGCCTCCACCCAGGAGGCCAAGAGCCGGGGCTACGGACAGGGGCGGTTCAGCTTCAACGTCCGGGGCGGCCGGTGCGAGGCCTGCTCCGGCGATGGCCTGCTGAAAATCGAAATGCACTTCCTGCCGGATATTTTCGTCCCCTGCGAGGTCTGCAAGGGCAGACGCTACAACCGGGAGACCTTAGAGGTCCGCTACAAGGGCAAAAACATCGCCGATGTGCTGGATATGACGGTGGATGAGGCGCTGGACTTCTTCTCTGCCCTGCCCAAGCTGAAAAAGCGGTTGCAAACCTTGCAGGATGTGGGCCTTGGCTATGTGAAACTGGGGCAGCCCTCCACGGAGCTGTCCGGCGGCGAGGCCCAGCGTGTGAAGCTGGCCACGGAGCTTTCCAAGCAGGCCACCGGCAAGACCATCTATATTCTGGACGAGCCTACCACCGGCCTGCACTCCGATGACGTGCGCAAGCTGCTGGAGGTCTTGCAGCGGCTGGTGGACGCGGGGAACACCGTGGTGGTCATTGAGCATAATCTGGACGTCATCAAATGCGCCGACCACCTCATCGACCTTGGCCCTGAGGGGGGGCGACGGCGGCGGTACCATTGTCGTGTACCGGCACGCCGGAGGAGGTGGCGGCCTGTCCTGCCAGCTTCACGGGGCAATATCTGAAACGGATGCTGAATTGACTTGGCGCAGATCTCCTCCACCGTGGGCAGCGGCGGCCGCCGCATGGCGCAGAGCATCCCACGGGTCAGGTGAAAGCCGGTGAGCTGGGTCAGGACCTCCAGCTCCGCCGCGTAGACGGGAATATCTGCCGGACAGCGGGCCAGGATCTCCGCACCCTTGCCGTTGACGTGCTTCGTCTCCATCAGGAAGGATACCGGCGTACACCCGGCGTCCAGCGCCCGGCCGATGACCAGAGGGCTTTCCGCCACGAACAGGGCGTTGGCCGGATCCGCCCGGTTCAAAAGCTGATTTTCCGTTAGCCGGGCATAAATATCCAGTTCCGGGGCGGCAAAATCGGTGATGGGGATGATCGTGGGCATGGCGGCTTCCTCCTACGCGGTATCGTCTGAAAATGGGGCGATGCGACAAAAAAACTCTGTCCCTCTATTATAAAGGGACAGAGTGGGAAAGGCAAGAGGTGTTACAGCTCCGGGAACCGCTTACGGCCAAGACCTCCGGCGGGGATCAGAGAAGCGGCTCCGGCAGGTACTCGATAGATCAGGGGATAGGCTGCGGCGCAGACAGCCAGCCCCGCCAGCACATCCAGAACGGAGTGCTGCTTGAGGAATACGGTAGACAGGCTGATGAGCACGGCCATGGTCAGAAAGCCCAGCCGCCAGCCCTTGGCGCGGAAGCGCCGGATGTCCCGGGCAGCGAAGTACACCGCGAAGGAGCCGATGACGTGAATAGAGGGGCAGACGTTGGTGTTGGTGTCTGCGGCGTACAGCTTTGCGGTGAACCGCGTCAGCAGGTCGCCGCCCAGCAGTGTGGGCCGCAGATGCTGGCAGTTGGGGAAGAGAAGGTAGGTCACCAGAGCAAAGGAGTACGTCAGGATGATGAACCACATCATCCGCCGGAAAGCGGGAATGTTATAAAATATGGTGTAGAGCAGCATCCCTCCTACAAAGAGAAACCAGAACGCGTAGGGGATGACGAACCACTTGCAGAAGGGGATCCAATGATCCAGCGCGCAGCGCATGGGGGCGTAGTAGACGGTAGGGCGGTAGTTTTCCAGATAACAGAATACCAGACTGAAAATCGGCCAGAACAGCAGCAGCTTCAGATGCCGGAACTGCGGGGTATTCAGCCGGCTCAGACGGAACTGACGGTAATCGATTAGAGGCAGCTTCATAATCAGGATCCTCTCAGCCGCGGAAAAACGCGGCGTGTCAGTAAAATAAAAATCACATTTTGGAGATTATAGGCGGTTCTGCGAGAAAAAGTGTGAAAAAATTTTTAACAAATATTAAACACTTGCAGAGAACAGAACATAGCGCCGCTGGCCGGAAAAAACGGCAGGCACCTCCGCAAAAGCTTACTTAGGAAGTCTTAACAAAAATTAACAGCTGTTTTGTACAAAATGACCATTGCAAAAATCGGGGAAAGCGATAGAATAAGGTCCTTGTGAAAAAATGTGTGTATGCGGTGGAACCGCATGGAGAGGAGTTTTTTGTGTCATACCATTATTTACTGGATCTGGCGTTGATTTTGTTAAGTACGAAGCTGCTGGGCCTTCTGACACAGCGGTTTCAGATGCCTCAGGTAGTGGGCGCTTTGCTGGCGGGCCTGATCCTTGGCCCTGCGGGACTGAATGTTCTGACAGAAACTGAATTTATTTCCCAGCTCAGCGAATTGGGCGTCATCGTGCTGATGTTCTCCGCCGGTATGGGAACGGACATCAACGAATTGAAGCACAGCGGCAAGGCTGGCTTCTGGGTGGCTCTGCTGGGTGTGATCGTGCCCCTGCTCATGGGTACGGCTCTGGCATGGGGCGCTGCCGCCGCAGGCTTGATCGAGAGCAACGGTATGCTGGAAAATGTATTTGTGGGTACGATCCTTACGGCGACCTCCGTCAGCATCACGGTGGAGACCCTGAAGGAGATGGGTAAGCTGGAAACGAAGGTGGGCAACACCATTCTGGCAGCAGCCCTGATCGACGATGTGCTGGGTCTTGTGGCGCTGACTCTGGTCAGCAGTCTGGCCGGCGGCGGGGAGAGCGTTGGACTGGTCCTGCTGAAGATCCTGGGCTTCTTTATCTTCGCGGCTGTGGCCGGTGTGGGGGCCAACCGCCTGTTTTGCTGGATGTTGAAGCGGCAGGGAGGCTGGGCCACCCACCGCAACTCCGTTCTGGCCTTTGTGCTCTGCCTGGTGATGGCCTACTGCGCGGAGGAGTTTTTTGGCGTGGCGGACATCACCGGCGCCTATGCCGCCGGTCTGGCCGTGGCCTGCACCCCCAAGGGAACCTATATCCAGTCCAAGTATAATCCGCTTGGCTATCTGCTGCTGACGCCGGTGTTCTTCGCCGCCATCGGTATCAACGTCAAGCTGGACGGCGTCAGCGGCGGGATGCTGGCATTTTCCGTCCTGCTGCTGGTGATCTCCGTTATTTCCAAGCTGGCGGGCTGCGGCTTGGGCGCAAAACTCTGCGGCTTTACGGAGCGGGAGAGCATTCAGGTGGGTGTGGGCATGGTCTGCCGCGGCGAGGTGGCATTGATCGTAGCCAACCGGGGCCTGTCCATGGGCGTCCTCAGCAGCGCGATGATGACGCCGGTGGTCATTACCGTGGTAGGCGGCACGATCCTGACGCCGATCCTGCTGAAGCTGGTTTTCCGCGGCGAACCGCAGGAAAAGCTGGTGGAGAGCAGCTTGGCGGACCGCTACGAGAAGACGGCGCAGTTGGAGGACGCCTCTCAGCAGCTTTTGGATGCTGATGCGGCCATGATGCGGAAGAACAAGTAACACGGCTGCCAAAGAAGGCCCATTCAATTTTAAATCTGTAATAGAAACATACGAAGAACCGCCCCGGCCTTGCTTCACGGCAAGCCCGGGGCGGTTTTTGGCAGATGATTATGCGGTCATAGGGCAGTGGGCAGCATGGCCGCGCCGATGATCCCGGCGTGGTAGCCCAGCGTACAGCCGAGGATGCGGGTGTGAGTCTGCAAATACTGATTGCCATAGACCTGGGGCGCAACGGCTTCCCGCAGGGGAGCCAGCAGCGCCTCTCCCTGATTGGCGATGCCGCCGGAGAGCGCCACCACCTCGGGATAGAAGCAGTTGATGACGTTGGCGATACCTACGGAGAGGTAGTGGATGTACCGCTCCACCACGGCGACGGCGGTAGGGTCCCCCTGTTCCTTGGCACGGAAAATGGTCTGGCCGTTGACATCACCAACCTCTGCGGCGGTGGCGTGGAGCAGGCTTTCCGGATGCTGGGCCATGGCCTCCTTCGCCATGCGGATCAAACCGGTGGCGGAAGCGTAGGTTTCAAAGCAGCCTTTTCTTCCGCAGGCGCAGAGCGCGCCGCCGTCCTCCACCACCATGTGTCCCAGCTCTGCTGCACCGCCGGTGCAGCCCGTCAGGATCTTTCCATTCAGCACCACACCGCTGCCTACGCCGGTACCAAGCGTCAGGATCACGGCGCTGTCCACATTCTGAGCACAGCCCGCTACCACCTCGCCCAGCGCGGCGGCGTTGGCGTCATTGGCCAGACGGACGGTATAACCGCTGTATTTCTGAACGGCGGCCCGGAGATCAAAATTTTCCCAATGGAGGTTGGCGGAGTAGCGGACGATACCGCTGTGATCCTCCACAATGCCGGGACAGCCCACGCCCACGCCGCCGATCGCCTGGGGATCGTATCCTTCCGCCAGAGCTGTGATCAGACCGGCGATCTCGCGGGCCACGTGCTCAGGTCCCAATTCCCTCTGAGTGGGGCAGGAGGCTTCCTTCAGGATCGTGCCGCCTTCTGTGACAACGGCCCCCTTGATGCTGGTGCCGCCGAGATCAATACCGATGTAGTGCATATGTTACCTCCTTGATGCGTTCCCCGCAGGGCGGTGAGAAATTTACCTTATATGCAATTATATAGCAGAAGCCGGAAAGAAGCAAACGGTTCCGGCGGGAAGTACGGAAAAATTGGCGGACGGCATCTGTACCGGGATTTGATGGGGGATTTTTTTGTGCAGAGCTTCAAAAGATGAAATGAAAATTTTACAGATTGCTGTCTTTTCATAAGAACAGGTTTGTGATAAAATGGCTGAGAAAAACGATTACTTTATAATGGGAGAGAATCGGCGTTTCTTTTGAAATGGCGGAAGGAGTGCGTGAGATGCGAAAGACAAAGATTGTATGTACCCTTGGCCCCTCCACGGACCGGGAAGGCGTCCTGCGGGAGATGATCCAGGCGGGAATGAACGTGGCCCGCTTCAACTTTTCCCACGGGACCCACGCGGAGCATAAGGCGCGGCTGGACGCGCTGAAAGCGCTGCGGGAAGAACTGGACGCCCCGGTGGCGGCCATGCTGGATACCAAGGGCCCTGAGGTTCGTCTGAAGGACTTTGCCGGCGGACGGGTCCATCTGACCGCCGGTCAGGAATTCACCCTGACCACCGTTCAGGTGGAGGGCGATGCGCACCGCTGTTCCATTACCTACGGAGAACTGCCCGGTGACGTCAAAGCGGGAGATACCATCCTGCTGGACGATGGTCTGGTGCGGCTGACTGTTCTGGAGACCAGCGAGACGGAGATCCGCTGCCGGGTGGAAAATGACGGTAATATGAAGAATCACAAGGGGGTCAATGTCCCCGGTGTGCGGCTGAATATGCCCTACATGAGCCAGCAGGACCGGGACGATCTCCTCTTCGGCGCGGAGCAGGGGTTCGACTATGTGGCAGCCAGCTTTGTCCGTTCTGCCGCAGATGTGCGGGAACTGCGGCACGTGCTGGACAAGGCCGGTTCTCGGATGCGGATCATCGCCAAGATCGAAAATCAGGAGGGCGTCAGCAATCTTCCGGAAATCCTGGACGCGGCGGACGGCATCATGGTGGCTCGCGGCGATATGGGTGTGGAGATCGACTTTGCGGAGATCCCCCTGATCCAAAAGAATATGATTGCCCGGTGTGTGGCCTGCGGCAAGCCGGTCATCACCGCCACACAGATGCTGGATTCCATGATGGAAAATCCCCGGCCCACCCGTGCGGAGATCACCGACGTGGCCAACGCCATCTATGACGGCACCTCGGCCATCATGCTCTCCGGTGAGACGGCGGCGGGCCGCTATCCGGTGGAATCCGTGAAAACCATGGACGCCATCGCCCGGCGGACGGAGAGCGACATCAACCATGTCAAGCGCATGGCCCAGATGGCCGGCGGACGGAACCGGCTTTCCGTGGCGGCGGCTACCGCCCACGCCGCCTGCACCACGGCGCAGGAGATCGGAGCGGATGCCATTCTCACCGTCAGCCAGCGGGGCACTACCGCCCGGTTGGTGAGCCGCTTCCATCCCGGCACTCCCGTCATCGCCTGCTTGCTGGATCAGCAGGTCCGGCGGCAGATGGCCCTGTACTGGGGCGTGGAGCCTATTATGATGCCCTACGCCAGCAGCACTGACGAGCTGGTGGACTTTGCTGTTCAGGCGGCGGCTCAGGCGGGTGTGGTCCACGAAGGCGATCTGGTGGTAGTCACCGCCGGCGTGCCGGTGGGCGTGGCCGGAACCACAAACATGATCCGAATTCAGCAGGTGGGCGGCGCTCTGGTGAACGCCGTGGGTATCGGGGAGAAAAAAGTCTCCGGTCCGCTGTGCATCTGCCGCAGCACTGACGAGGTGGCGGAGAAATTCCAGCCCGGCGATGTTCTGGTGGTGCCCTATACCACCAATGAGCTGCTGCCCTATATCCGGCAGGCGGCGGCGGTCATCACTGAGGAGGCCAGCGTGGAGTGCCATACCGCCACCATCGGACTGGCTCTGGACAAGCCGGTGATCGTGGGAGCCGCCGGCGCTGTTCAGCGGCTGACGGACGGCACGATGGTCACGGTGGACTGCGCCCGCGGTCTGGTCCGGGCCATGCCCTGAATTACTGTATATAACCGCATGTATTAGAAGCCCGGGAGGAATCATTCCTCCCGGGCTTTTCTGCGCCATCTGCATACAGGTAAGCTTGTCCTCGTGAGCGGATGGTGGGCTTGAGAAAGCAGAAAAAAGTATTGTATGCTATACATGCAGGAACATTTTGCGATTTTTAGCGTCTATATTGGTATAAGGCAAATGACAAATTTGAAAAGAGGGGGGATGGCTGCATGAAAAAGAAAGTGATGATCGGCATCTGCGTCTTGCTGGCGATCGTTCTTCTGGTACCGATCCCCATGCGTCTGAAAGACGGCGGCACAGTTGTCTATCGAGCAGTCTTGTATCAGGCTGAAGACGTACATAGGCTGGGTGCGGTGGATACGGCCGGGGATGAATACCTTGAAGGGATGATCGTAAGAATTCTTGGGATGGAAGTTTACAACAGTGTTGAATAAGCGTTTGCTTTGGCGGACTGAATAGCACATACTGAAAATAAATAGGAGCAAGGCCGAACGATGCCTTGCTCCTGTTTTGCATCCCTGATAAAGAAAGGCTGGTTGACCAAGCAGCAATCAACTTAAAAAGGAGATAAAAATCGCACTGCCGTGGACAAGCGAAACAAGCCATGCTATAATAAAAAATACGTTTGGCCGCTTTCTATATTTAAGGATCGGCGGCTGTTTTTGAAAGGATCATAGCGATGAAGCAATGCGATAAAAAGTCCCTCCTGACTCTCTGTCTCGGCGCCGCGGGTATGTCCTTGCGGCTGCTGCAAAACATGACCGGGTTTGAACCGGGCACCGGACTGCCCATTCCCGACAGTATTCCGGGAATTTTGCTGCCGGTGCTGCTGGCGCTGTCGGCGGTGATATTGTTCCGGATGAACAGCAAGCTGCCCAAGGGACCGGTGGAGGTCCCGCTGTCGCGGCTCCTGAACTGGAATGACAAGGGCGGTCTGTTTGGGATTTTGGCCGGCGGCTGCGTCATGGCATTTTCCGGTGTGCTGGAGATCGCCAATGCGTTTGGACGGACGGCCACGGCGGTATCCGCGGACGGCATGGAGATCGTTACAGCCAGCGCTGGGACCGGCCGCTCCGGTGTGGTGATGGGCCTGCTGGCCGTTGTTGCAGGGATCTGCCTGCTGGCAGGCGTGGCCATCTGCCGCAAAACGCCGGATACGGAACCCCAGATCCTGCTGGCGGTGCCGGTGCTGCTGCTGGCCCGGCTGATCTTCGCCTACCGGCTGTATTCCGTTGACCCGGTGCTGGCGAACTACTACCTGGAGCTGCTGGGGCTGATGCTGCTGATCCTGGCCTCCTACCGGCTCTCCGGCTTTGCCGTTCAGGCGGGCGGACCCCGGATGTTCGGGTTCTATGCCGACCTGACGGCTATCCTGGCCGTGACGCTGCTGGCGGACGGCCACAGCGCCGCTCTGCTGCCGCTGGGCGGTGCCGCCGCTCTGGAGGGCTTCCAAAGAGCCATGAGGATGTCCGACGTTGCGGAGAAGAAAACGGAAGAATAAAGCAACATGGCCCTGACGGTTTCCGTCAGGGCCATGTTTTTGCGGCAGACATACAAAAAGACCGTCTTTCGACGGTCTCTTTGTATATGATTGGGAAGATTGGATGAAAAGAAGTTTTGTCTCTTGCAAGTATTAAGATACAGGAGAATTATTAAGCAAACCAGCAGGAGTTGTTACAAAAGTTTTAAATCTCTCCGCGTTTCTTAAAAACTTTGCGTCGACGGCTTTCCTTGGCGGAGCTTTTCGAAAAATTCCGCCAGTACCGCTTGACAGTCCTCTGCCAAAATTCCGCCCACCAGAGCGGGCCGGTGAGGGAACTGCTCCATAAACAGGTTGGTCACGCCACCGCAGGCGCCGAAGGCACTGTCCCGTGCGCCGTAAAACACCTTGGGGATCCGGGCATTGAGAATGGCCCCGGCGCACATGGGGCACGGCTCCAGCGTCACATATAACGCGCAGTTGTCCAGCCGCCAGCTGCCCAGCGCGGCGTTGGCCTGGGCCATGGCTTCCATTTCCGCGTGGGAGCAGACCGCCTGCTTTTCCTCCCGGCGGTTCCGCCCCCGGCCGATCACGGCCCCGTCCCGGACGATGACGCACCCCACCGGGACCTCACCGGCATCGGCGGCTTCCCGGGCCAATTCCAGGGCCTGAGACATATAGTATTCATGCGGCTTTGTCATGTGAGTCCTCCTGTATGAAAAATGGTATATTTGTCAAGACTTTCCGTAAACTGATAGTGCCGAGACAGGAACTGCCCCGGCGGTGGGAGGGAGATTATGATGAAACAATCCAGAAAATACGCCCCGGACCCGGAAACGCTGGCGCTGCGGGCGGAACTGCAAGCGGCCCAGAGTGAGCTGGCTCTGGCTTACCGGCAATTCGATCAGGCAACGGCCCCGGAGCTGGTGGAGTCCTGTATTTACCGCATCAGCGCTGCCAAGGCCCGGTGTGATTACTACCTCCGGGTGCTGAAGGCGCGGGAGCCTGTGGCGGCGGGATCCGCCAAGGGAGGGGCTGTATGGACCTGAATCAGAAAATCATTGCCGGCTTGCTGCTGGCTTTTTTTCTCATCACACTGCTGCGGATCTTCCGGACGCCCCTGCGCCTTGCCCTGAAGCTGCTGATGAATACGGCACTGGGGTTTCTGGCTCTGTGGGCGGTGAACGCCACCGCTGCCGTTACCGGTGTTGCGCTGGGACTGAACCTGCTGAACGCCCTGACCGTCGGCGTTTTGGGGCTGCCGGGCTTCGTGCTGCTGTTGTTGGCGCAGTGGGTGCTGTAAGGGTACATAGCTTGTCTTGCCGCGGGGGATGTCATGCCCCTGCAGTATTTTCAAAAATACAATTTTAGATTTCGGGAGATAATAGGAGAAAAACGGAGATTTTAAGAGATTTGCATGAGCTAAATAAAAACCGTGTTGACATGGATGAGGAATCATGGTATAACTATCCATGCTCCGATTTTACCCCGGAGCTCTTGATTTGTAAAGAAATCAAATTTATATACGGAGGAAACGATCCATGTCCACTTTTATGGCGAACAAGGCCAACATCGAGCGCAAGTGGTACATCCTGGACGCTGCCGGTAAGCCCCTGGGCAAAACCGCTGTTCGGGCTGCTGACCTGCTGCGCGGCAAGACCAAGGTTACCTACACTCCCAACGCTGACTGCGGTGACAACGTCATCATCATCAACGCTGGCCAGGCTGTCCTGACCGGCAAGAAGCCCGAGCAGAAGATCTACCGGACTCACTCCGGCTGGATCGGCGGTCTGAAGGAGACCAAGTACCGCATCCTGATGCAGGAGAAGCCCGAGACTGCTATGCGTGTGGCTGTCCGCGGCATGATGCCCCGGAACACCGTCTGCAAGGATTCTCTGAAGCGCCTGCACATCTACGCTGACGCCAACTATGAGCAGCAGGCTCAGAAGCCCATCGTGCTGGAGTAAGGAGGAGTAAGAGAATGTATCAGTCTAAGAAGCCTTATCTGTATGGCACCGGCCGCCGTAAGTCCTCTGTGGCCCGCGTCCATCTGTTCCCCAACGGCACCGGCTCCATCACCATCAATGGCCGTGACATTGACGAGTATTTCGGCCTGGAGACCCTGAAGATGGTCGTCCGTCAGCCCCTGGAGGCTACCGGCAACACCGGCAAGATGGACATCGTGGCTACCGTCACCGGCGGCGGCGTGTCCGGTCAGGCCGGCGCTCTGCGTCACGGTGTGGCCCGCGCTCTGCTGCTGGCCAGCGAGGATAACCGCGCCATCCTGAAGAAGGCCGGTTTCCTGACCCGCGATCCTCGTATGAAGGAGCGTAAGAAGCCCGGTCTGAAGGCCGCCCGTCGCGCTCCGCAGTTCTCCAAGCGCTGATATTTCTATCACGCGCCGAAGAGTGAACTTTTCAACAAGAAGCCCGAAACCATCCGGTTTCGGGCTTCTTTCTTTGGTGCGCCCGGCATGGGCAACAACTATGTGGTGAAAGACCACTACGCGCTCGGCAGTAGGAAGCGTTAGCCGAAGGCAAGGGTGTTCATCGTGAGGTGGAATCTGAAGGAAGCCGGATGTCAAGGTGAGGAGCCTTGGCGGGCAAACTCCTGAACCGACGAACAGAAATCACATAGTAGGCCGTATAGGGACGGACGAGTGTGCTTAGCAACACAAAGTCCAATGCTGCCCGAATCCCATGCGGTAAATGTGGCGGTTACATGGGAAGCGAGTTGTTGCTTTTACCCGGGGAGGTCTTGCAGACGGTAAGTAGGGAAAAAATCCGAAAGCCGCAGTAACAACGAACTGCAAGAAGTCAGCCGAGGCCATAGTACCTTGATTCTTTCAAGGGAAGGGCCGAACAATCGTAAGTCTCAAGTACAGACCGGAAGGAGGTCAGTGTGTTGAACGCAGAATACCAAGGAAACGAGGGCTTCCTGCAAAGAGATAGTGTGGAACACAAAGGGTATGCAGAAGTGCAGAGCACTGGCCGCAGAGAAGGGAGAGAACGAGACGGTGCAAGCGACCTGCTGGAAGCAATACTGGACAGGAATAACCTAAACAGAGCTTACAAGCGGGTCAAGAGGAACCACGGAGCAGCGGGAATCGACGGAATGACCGTAGAGGAAAGCCTGCCGTGGTTAAAGGAACACAGGGAAGAACTTTTGCGGAGTATCCGAGACGGAAGCTATATGCCCAGCCCGGTACGGCGAAAGGAAATCCCGAAATCAGATGGCGGTGTGCGAAAGCTGGGAGTCCCCACGGTGGTAGACCGTGTGATTCAGCAGGCAATCGCACAGAAGCTGCAGAGCATTTGGGAACCGTTGTTTTCAGACAGCAGTTACGGCTACCGTCCGAGACGGAGCGCCCAACAGGCGATTCAGAAGGTAAAGGAATATACGGAAGAAGGGTACAGATACGCCGTATCGGTAGACCTGTCCAAGTATTTCGACACGCTGAACCACGAACAGCTCATGAATCTATTGCACAAACAGATACAGGATATGCGTGTACTGCGCTTAATAAAGAAGTATCTGAAAAGCGGAGTGATGGAGAATGGTGTGATTTGCAAAACCGAGGAGGGTTCGCCGCAGGGCGGGCCGCTATCTCCTCTGCTGGCAAACATCTACCTCAATGAATTTGATTGGGAGATGAACCGCAGAGGGGTAAAGCTGGTTCGATATGCAGATGACATCGTGGTGCTTGCCAAAAGCGAGCGTGCAGCAGAGCGCCTGTTGGAATCCTGCAGGAAGTATCTGGAAGGCAGGCTGAAGCTGAAAATGAACACGGAAAAAAGAGCAAGGTGACCAGTATCTTCGCACAGAAGAAATTCAAGTTTCTTGGATTCTGTTTGGGCAGGAATGGAAGCGGTACCTATATCCGTGTGCACAGAAAATCTCTTGCCAAGGCGAAGGAAAAGCTGAAACTTCTTACAAAGCGCAACCGTGGACGCAATGTCCGCAGGGTAATGCAGGAAGTGAAGGAGTTCATCCGCGGCTGGATTGGCTACTTTCGAGCAGCCGATATGAAACGAACGCTGATGTCCTGGGATAAATGGCTACGGCGCAGGCTCCGAATGTACATCTGGAAACAATGGAAGAAATCCAAAACGAAGGTGGCCAACTTGAGAAAACTGGGAATTCCAGTCGATCAGGCCTACCAGTGGGGAAATTCCAGGCTGGGTCATTGGCGCATCGCCAGTAGTCCTGTATTGCAATGTTCCATTACAAATGAAAGACTCGCAGCAGCGGGATACTTTAGTATCCTCAGCTGCTACGAGTCCTTGCACTTATGCGGTTGAACCGCCGTGTACCGGTCGGTACGCACGGTGGTGTGAGAGGTCGGCTCTCTATTCACGAGAGCCTCCTACTCGATTGTCTTGACAAAAATCTGCCGCCAATGAAGCTAAAACAGGAACTGTTTTTTTGATGCAAGGATCTGCTGTCTGGTACGATCAGATTCGTGGAGACTGGGGCAGATTGGCAGACGGGCGCAGCACAGAAGCGTGACTAATGCAGCAGACGATTTAAAAATAAGTATCCATTCCGGACGGAGGGACCTTAATTAGCCAAACTATCAAGGCACAGACAAAGTCAAAAAAGAATACCGAGACTAATGCAGCAGACGATTTTCAAACCAGTATCCATTCCATGGGCCTCTTTCGGAGAACCTTGGGAAATTATTCTATCATGGCCGAACATAGGGATGGATCGAGGAATATTTGGAGAGGGTGGAGACAGTCCCTGGAACGGATGTTCTCACTTTTTGCAGCGAGGGGGTTCCGTTCGTAAAATCGAAGATAAAATGTCTTTTTTGAGTTTTTTATTGTCGTAATGGAAAATATTTTTCCGCCTAAACTGAGAAACGTTGAAATATAAAGAAAACCAGCAATTGTCATGGCGGAACAGGGATGGATCGCGGAATTTTATCCAGCCAGGGGAGCCCCTTCGGCCTCTTGGGTACTTCCGCAGGTCGATGGTGTTTTATGAAATTGGCGGAGAGAGTGGGATTCGAACCCACGGAGACTTGCGCCTCGCCGGTTTTCAAGACCGGTTCCTTAAACCACTCGGACATCTCTCCATCGGCAGAGGAGTTCTCCGGCTCTCAAACGCTTGATTAGTTTACCATAGATTGGGGCGGTTTGTCAACCGAAAACGGAGAATCTTTTTATAAAAATTTATCAGGCGGAAAACGTTCACAATTTAAAGATGACTTTTCTGACAGGAACGGTTATAATAATACCATCTGTCCGGCGGTTTTTGCCTCCGGCACACCTGAAGAATGACAGGAGGACCCATTTTGAAGAAACTGAACCAATGGATCGACCGGTTTGCGTACAGCCATCCTCGTTTCGGCATACCGAACCTGATGCTCTACATTGTTATCGCCAACGCGGTGACGTACATTTTGACGCTGTTCGCTGGGTCGGCGGCCCTGAGCTTTTTGAAATTTGACCTCTACCATGTGCTCCATGGCGAGGTGTGGCGGCTGGTGACCTTTGTGCTGCTGCCCTTTACCTATCGCCCCATATCGCTGTTTATCATGCTGTCCTTCTGCTACTTCGTGGGCGGGACGCTGGAGCGGGAGTGGGGCACCGCCAAGTTCACCCTGTACTATCTCAGCGGTATGCTGTTCAGCGTGCTGTCCACGGTGATCCTCTCGCTGGCTACGGGGTATTACGGCTGGAGCCTGTCCGACGCCTATTACATCAACCTGACGATGTTCCTGGCCTTCGCAGTGATGTATCCCGACGCGCAGGTCTGGTTTTATGGGGTGATCCCTCTGAAGGCCAAGTGGCTGGCATGGGCGGACATCGCTTTGATGGCGTGGAACATCGCTCGGTCCGTGCGGTACGGTGCCTACGCCAGTGCTCTGGCCGCTGTGGTGGCAATTTTGAACTTTGTGATCTTCTTCTGGGAGGATATCAAGAGCATTTTGGGGATCCAGAGCCGTCAGCGGTCCAGACAGACCATTCAATTCAAGTCCGCCGTCCGGCAGCAGAAGAAGGCAGAGACGGAGCGAGGCTACCGCCACAAGTGCGAGGTCTGCGGCCGCACGGACGCCGACCACCCGGAGCTGGAGTTCCGCTACTGCTCCAAGTGTCAGGGCTATCACTGCTTCTGCTCAGACCACATTTTTGACCACCAGCACTTCACAAAATAAAGCAATCCCGGCGCGGTTTGACGCGTGCCGGGATTTTTTGCCCTTACCGCTCCAAGGCGGCGGCGTACAGCTCGTTTTTGGAAAGGCCGGTGTGCTCCGCCACCTCCTTGGCGGCGTCTTTCAGCCGCATTCCCTGTTCCTTCAGAGCGAGGACCTGCGCCACGCCGTCCTCCAGCGTCACCACGGCGCCGGTTTTGGGGAGCGGCTCCGGCCACCACAAGGACGTATTCGCCCTTGGGGGCGTTCTCCTCGTAATAGGCCACGGCTTCGGTCAGGGTGAAACGCAGGACCTCCTCGTGGAGCTTGGTCAGCTCCCGGCACAGGGAGATCCGGCGGTCCGGGCCGAAGGCCTCCGTCAGGTCGTTCAGTGTGGTACGGAGCTTGTGAGGGGCTTCGTGGAAGATCATGGTCCGGGTCTCGCCCTTTAAGGAATTCAGGTGTTCCCGGCGGCTTTTTTTGTTGACGGTGAGGAAGCCCTCGAAGGTGAAGCGTCCGGTGGGCAGACCGCTGACAGCCAAAGCGTTGACGGCGGCGCAGCAGCCGGGAATGGCCCGGACTTCCACGCCGTTTTCCGCACACAGCCGCACCAGATCCTCACCGGGGTCAGAGATGGCGGGGGTGCCGGCGTCCGTCATCAGAGCGCAGGATTCCCCGGCCAGCAGTCGATTCAGAACGCTCTGCCCGGCGGTGACGTGATTGTGCTCGTGATAGCTGATCAAAGGCTTTTTCACGCCGAAATGGTTCAAAAGCTTCATGGACACACGGGTGTCCTCCGCGGCGATGAAGTCCGCGTTTTCCAGCGTTTCCACCGCACGGGGGGTGAAATCCCCCAGATTGCCGATGGGCGTAGCTACCAGATATAAAATGCCTGCCATGGTCAGACCTCCTGATCTCGAAAGTAAATGACGTTCAGCTCCCCGGTGGGAGCGCCGGTATCCGTTTGCAAAAGAAGGGGCGGTTGAATGTCCACCCCCGGCTTACCGCCCCGGCAGCCCTCTATCAAAAAGAGGGAAGGGGCTGTGTCCGGTCGATTCTGGACGAAGCGCAGCCGCTTGGGTTCCATGCCCGCCTCCCGCAGAGCGCAGGCTGTGTCCGTCAGTCGTTCCGGCTTGTGGACCAGACAGAATTTGCCGCCCCACCGCAGCAGATAGGACGCGGCGGCGCAGATATCCGCCAGATTCGCCTCCGTTTCGGAGCGGGCAGTGCGGCGGGCGTTGTCCGCAGAGACTTTTCCGCTGGCAGGCGGATAATAGGGCGGGTTGCAGACCACCAGATCAAAGGAGCCGGTGGAAAAATGCTGCCGCACCTGTCGGAGGTCGATACACCGAAACGTGAGCCGGTCCGTCAGGCGGTTTTCGGCGGCGGCCCGCTCTGCCAGCGCCACAGCCGCCGGTTGAATATCGATCCCGGTGACGGTCAGTTCCGACTGCCTTTGCAGGAGCAGCAGCCCCAGCAGGCCGGTGCCGCAGCCCAGATCGCAGACCCGCAGCCCGGCGGAGAGCTTCGGCAGGGAGGACAGCAGAAAGGAGTCCGTGCCGGGGCGGAACAGCGTATCATCCCAGACGAACCGCAGCCCGTCCGGCTTCAGGTATTCCCAATGCTCCACGCCGTCACCTCCCATTGGACGATTCTATTATATAGGGGAACCGCTTTCTCCGCAAGTCCCGGCGGCAAACAAAAAACCGTCTCAGGATCGGGCCTGAGACGGTTTTATGTATCCCTTTAAGAATTATTCCTCGGGGACGATGGCGCCGTTGGGGCAGGTGTCGCTGCAAGAACCGCAGTCCAGGCAAGCGGCAGAATCGATCACGTACTGATCGTCGCCCTGGCTGATAGCGCCGGCGGGGCAAACGTCTGCGCAGGAACCGCAGCTGACGCAAGCAGAAGTAATCTTATAAGCCATGTGTACACACCTCCATTTGAATGTGCCTTCATTGTATCATACAATTTCTAAAAAGCAAGTGCGATTTGTTAAATTCTTACCAAGGAAAAAGAAAACTGTGAAAATGTCACAAAAACCGGAAAAACATTGGAAAAAGCAGGGCCTTTCGGCGGTTAGAGATATTGAACTGCATATGCGAACTATGGGGGAAATGAGCGTTCACAAACTGTTTACACAAATGGTCAAAGAAAGTCAAAAATAGCTATTGACATTGGAAAAGATCGTGCTATACTACAATCAAACAAAGGTTAAAGATAGTCAAAGTCAAAAGACGGAGACGAGAAAGGAGATGTCCCCATGGGGATTTCAGATTTGATCGCCAGCTTTTTGCAGGATAGCTTGGATACGGCGGAGAACGGTGTGCTGGAGGTCCAGCGCAGCGAGCTGGCCCAGCGGTTCAACTGTGTACCCAGCCAGATCAACTATGTGATGTCCACCCGGTTTTCACCGGAGCGGGGCTACATCGTAGAGAGCCGGCGCGGCGGCAACGGATATATCCGCATCACCCGGGTGCAGGTGGACCGGCAGACGCTGATGATGCACGTCATCAACAGTCTGGGCAGCAGCGTGGATCTGGCTTCGGCCAGAGCTATCCTCAGCAATCTGGTGCAGTCCGGCGCGTTGGAGCGGGACATGGGTCAGACGATCCTCACCGCCGTGGGCGATAAGGCCCTGAGCCGGGTGCCCCGGGAGAGCCGGGACGCTGTCCGGGCGGATATCCTGCGACAGGTGCTGATCCTTCAGGTTTGAACGCCTGAAGAAGGGCACGCAACACAGTTAAGAAAAAATTTATATACAGTTTATGGAGGAATGCATTATGAAATGTGAGAATTGCGGAAAGAATGAAGTCAGCTTTGTATATCGCAGCAGCATCAACGGAAGAACAGAAGAACACCATCTCTGCCAGGCCTGCGCGGAAAAGCTGGGGTATACCCAGAAGCTCTTTAACCGGCGGCCGTCCATGCGGGACAGCTTCTTTGGCAATGATGATTTCTTCGGAGATTTCTTCAGCCCCATGCCCTCCCTGCTGGGTCGGATGAACCGGATGCTGGAAAGCCCCTTCGATGATTTCTTCGACGCCATGCCCGCCATCGGCGCAGCGCCGGTGCAGGAGGTCAAGGAGGAAAAGAAGGATGACCTCATGAGCCATGAGGAACAGAGCCGGTTCTCCTATCTGCGTCAGCTGAATGCGTTGAAGCTGGAGCAGAAGAAGGCTATCCACGAGGAGAACTTCGAGCGGGCCGCCCAGCTGCGGGACGAGATCCACAAGCTGGAGGAGGCCCACAAGGAGGCCAAGGAGTCCCACAAGGACGGCAAGGAAAGCGCTTAACAGGCGCGTTCAAACAAAACGCACACCCCAGAATAAAAGAGGTATTGAATTATGAATGAAAATAAATTTACTCCCACTGCGGAGGAAGCCCTGCGGCTGGCACAAGAGGCCGCAGGCGAATTGGGTCACGGCTATGTGGGAACGGAACACCTGCTGCTGGGCCTGATGCGTGAGGACGAGGGCATGGCCCACACCGTCCTGACGGAGGCGGGCCTGACCGACGACCTGCTGACGGAAATGGTTCGGAAAAGCGTCGGCGCCGGTCTTCCCGGCGGCAATCCCGCTCAGGGTCTGACCCCTCGCGCCAAGCACGTTGTGGAGATCGCCATGGAGGATTCCATCCGGGGCGGCTACGCCTACATCGGCACCGAGCATCTGCTGGCCGGTATCCTGCGGGAGGGCAACAACATGGCAGTCCGTATTCTGCGGTCCGCCGGTGTGGACGCCCGTCAGCTCTATACCGCGCTGATGAAAAAGCTCACCGCCGCGCCCAGAGCGGCCCAGAGCGGCGACAGCCGTACTCCGGCTGCCGGTTTCGCCAAGGAGGACGGCAAGGGCAGCAAGACACTGGCAGAGTTCACCCGTGATCTGACGGCGGATGCCCGGACCGGCAAGCTGGACCCTGTCATCGGCCGTGATGACGAGATCCAGCGGGTCATCCAGATCCTGTCCCGCCGCACCAAGAACAACCCCTGCCTGATCGGTGAACCCGGCGTGGGCAAGACTGCCATCGCCGAGGGCCTGGCCCGGAAGATCGCCATGGGTGATGTGCCGGAGAACCTGCTGGATAAGAAGCTCCTGTCTCTGGACCTTTCCGGCATGGTGGCCGGCACCAAGTACCGGGGCGAATTTGAGGAGCGTATCAAGAAGGTGATGCAGGAGGTTCAGAAGAACGGCAACATCATCCTCTTCATCGATGAGCTGCACACCATCGTGGGCGCAGGCTCCGCCGAGGGCGCTGTGGACGCCGCCAACATCATCAAGCCCGCGCTGGGCCGCGGTGAGATCCAGATCATCGGCGCCACCACTCTGAACGAATACCGCAAGTATATCGAAAAGGACGCCGCTCTGGAACGCCGGTTCCAGCCGGTGACGGTGGGCGAGCCCAGTCAGGAGGCTACGCTGGAGATCCTGAAGGGCCTGCGGGAGAAGTATGAGCAGCACCACAAGCTGCACATCACCGACGAAGCATTGAAGGCCGCCGTGGAGCTGTCCACCCGGTATATCAATGACCGGTTCCTGCCCGACAAGGCCATCGACCTGATGGACGAGGCCGCCAGCCGGGTGCGGATGGAGCAGGAGGAACCCTCCGAGGAACTCAAGAGCCTGGAGGAGAAGATCAACGCCCTGTCCAAGGACAAGGACGCCGCCATCAACGCCCAGGACTTTGAGAAGGCCGCCCAGCTGCGGGACATCGAGAAGGACTACAAGGAGCAGGTGGAGATCGAGCGTGACAAGCGCCGCAAGAATAATCAGGAGCACCGGGACGTCAACGCGGAGGACATCGCCGCTGTGGTGTCTGGTTGGACCGGTATCCCTGTGACCCGTCTGACAGAGGACGAGGGCCAGCGCTTGCTGCACATGGAGGATATCCTTCATAAGCGTGTGGTGGGTCAGGACGAGGCTGTGAAGGCCGTGGCCCGGGCCATCCGCCGTGGCCGTGTGGGTCTGAAGGACCCCAAGCGCCCCATTGGCAGCTTCCTGTTCCTGGGTCCCACCGGCGTGGGCAAGACGGAACTGTGCAAGTCTCTGGCTGAGGCCATGTTCGGTGATGAGAACGCCATGATCCGGATCGATATGTCCGAATACATGGAGCGGCATACAGTATCCCGCCTGATTGGTTCCCCTCCCGGCTATGTGGGCCACGATGAGGGCGGCCAGTTGACGGAGAAGGTGCGCCGTAAGCCCTACTCCGTGGTGCTGTTCGATGAGATCGAAAAGGCCCACGAGGACGTCTGGAACATCATGCTTCAGATTTTGGACGATGGCCGGATCACCGACTCTCAGGGTCGCACCGTAGACTTCAAGAACACCGTTATCGTCATGACCAGCAACAGCGGCGCCAAGGCACTGACCGCTGCGGGCGCCAAGCTGGGCTTTGACGCGGACGATAAGAAGGCCGAGGCGGATGCCGACGCGGCCTATGCACAGGCCAAGGAGACCGTTCTGGCGGAGCTGCGCCAGACCTTCCGCCCGGAGTTCCTGAACCGGATCGACGATATCATCGTGTTCCGCGCTCTCACTGAGCAGAATATTGAGGAGGTTGCCCGCCGGATGCTCAAGACCGTGGCGGACCGTATGGAGACCATGGACATCCATTTGGACGCTTCCGACGAGGCGGTGAAGGAACTGGCCAAGGAGGGCTTCGACCCCAAGTACGGTGCCCGTCCCCTGCGCCGGGCCATCCAGAGCAAGGTGGAGGACGCTGTGGCCGAGAAGATGCTGGATGGCACCCTCAAGACCGGCGACACCGCCAAGCTGGCTGTGGAGGACGACAAGTTGGTCGTCACCAAGTAACGGCCCTTCCAATAAAATCAAGGTCCCTCTGCCGCGTTCGGCGGCAGAGGGGCCTTTTGGCCCAACGCCGGCGGGCGGCCTTGATTTGTTCATACTTTTCCGGTATGATAAATTCGTATCAGTTTTGATAACTTTTGGAAAGGAAGGCAAACCCTATGCCCTTTACCTTCAATTTCGGCGGCTTCAACCCCGGAGATTTCGGACAGGGGGGCGAGCGCCCTCAGCGGGAGCGTAAGCCCCGGAAGCCCATCGGCACTCCCGTGACCCGCACCCTCATCAACATCGCCGTGACGGCACTGGTGGGGCTGGTGTACTTTTATGTGGAGCTGCCCGCCCTGAACCCCCATGCGGAGGAATTTTACTTCTTTGTGTTCCTGCTGTGCGCCGTGTACTGCGGCTGCGCTGTCCTGACCTCCGGATTCCAGGGCACCGGTGCGAGAGGGTATCTCGGCTTTGTGAAAAAGCAGTGCACCATACCCTTCTTCGTGGTGATCGCCATGATCGCAGCCATCGCCATTGGCTCCCTTTCCTCTTGGGTGGTGCTGCGGGCCGGTGCCTACAGCAAGCTGCTGCCCTTGACCACCGGTGACTTCGTCACGGAGGTGGAGGAGATCCGCTATGACCAGATCCCTATGCTGGACAGCGACTCCGCCGCCCGGCTTGGCAGCCGGAAGCTGGGTGAGCTGGCGGATATGGTGTCTCAGTTTGAGATCCTGCCCAACTACACCCAGATCAACTATAAGGGCCGCCCGGTGCGGGTCACCAGCCTTGCCTATGGTGACCTCATCAAGTGGTTCACCAACCGCTCCAACGGCCTGCCTGCCTATATCGTCATCGACATGGTGACCCAGGAGGCGGAGGTGGTCCGGCTGGACGAGGGCATGAAGTATACCACGGCGGAACACTTCTCCCGGAACCTCTACCGCCACCTGCGGTTCCAGTACCCCACCATGATGTTTGATGAGCCGGTGTTTGAGATCGACGAGGAGGGCACCCCCTACTGGGTCTGCTCCCGGATCGTCAAGCGCATCGGGCTTTTCGGCGGTACGGACGTGAAGGGCGCCGTGCTGGTGAACGCCGTCAGCGGCGAGAGCCAGTATTACGAGGATGTGCCCACCTGGGTGGACCGGCTGTACTCCTCCGACATCATCATGGATCAGTATGACTACTACGGCCAGTTCCACAACGGCTTTCTGAACGCCTACTTCGGCCAGCGGGACGTGACGCTGACCACGGCGGGCTGGAACTATATTGCCATCAATGACGATGTGTATATGTACACCGGTGTGACCTCCGTTACCAGCGACCAGTCCAACATCGGCTTCATCCTCACCAATCAGCGGACCAAGGAGACCCGGTTCTACCCCTGCGCCGGCGCGACGGAGACCTCTGCCCAAAGCTCTGCCCAGAGCCAGGTCCAGCAGATGCGCTATTCCGCCACCTTCCCGCTGCTGCTGAATATCGCCGACCAGCCCACCTACTTCATGGCTTTGAAGGGCGAGGACGGTCTGGTGAAGATGTATGCCATGGTGAACGTCCAACAGTACAATATCGTGGAGACGGGGCAGACCGTGGCCCAGTGTGAGGAGAATTACCGGAAAACGCTGCTGAATAACGGCATCATCGACCAGGCCGATGCGGAGGTGCCCACGGAGGATCAGGAGCTTTGGGAGACAAAGGGCACCATCGCCGAGATCCGCAGCGCCGTGATCGAGGGGACCAGCGTCTATTACCTCCGCTTTGAGGGGGAGAGCGGCTTCTCCGTGTATGTCAGCGCCGCCCAGGTGCCGGAGGCCCCGCTGCTGAACGTGGGAGATACCGTCACCGTTTACTGGCGCAGCGGCACCCAGTGGATCACCGCACGGAAGATCACAGTGGAGAACCGGGCCGTGTCCACACCGCCGGAGACACCGGCTGAGGAGCCTGCGGAGCCGGAAACGGATCTCCTGCCAGACACCGGGACGGAGGAAGGAGCCGGCGGCTGGCAGCAGACGGTCATTTACGGAAAAGCGTGACTTTTCAAGGGAAACCGATCAAAACGAAGAGAACCCGCGGCGGGCAAAATACCCGCTGCGGGTTTCTTGTGGAAACTGTCAAAATCCAAAGGAAAATTTTGGCTGACGCAGGGGCCGCTTTTCGTTGTAAACGTTCACGCGGTATGGTATCTTTGTAACAACAACATAGGGGGGGACTGCGTATGCTGGCTTTGGACTTTATCAACATAGGCAACGGAGACTGTATTCTCATTCGGGAGATGGAGGGAACGCAGCAGAAGTTTGCCTTGATGGTGGATTTTGGCCATGACTGTCTGGTGCGGGACGATCATCCGGGAGAACTGGATCCCCGGTCTCAGCGGATCTATGCGGGAGATTTTCTCCGGGAACTGGGCGTGACCCATCTGGACGTGGCTCTGGCCACGCATTTCCACCGGGATCACATCGGCGGTCTTGGTCGGGTGCTGGATGCCGTGACCATCGACCGGTTTTACACCACCTATCTGCCTCCGGAAAATGCCCCGGAGCTGGACCCCTTCCATCCGGATAACAACTTGCCCAAGGCTGCGAGAAGCGCCCTTCTCTGCCTCCAGATCTTTACCGAGGCGCTACAAAGCCACCCCGACCGTATCAAGCAGTTTGAATTGGTGCCGGGGACGGAAACGATTTCCCTCCAGCTGACGCCGGACCTGAAAATGGATATCCTCTGTGGCGAACCGGCCCTGTACCGGCGGCAGAAGGAGATCTATGACGCGGCCTTCAACGGAGAGCGGAACGGATATGAACTGGTGCGCTGGGCCAAATCCATGAACGTGTGCTCTTTGCGCCAGCGGCTGTATTACCACGGCAAGGAGATCGTTCTGGGCGGAGACGCCTATGCCCATGTGTGGGAGACCGTGAATCTGACCCCCTGTGACATTCTGAAGGTGCCACACCATGCCTCCTTCGATTCCACCTCCCGGAAGCTGCTGGAAAAGCTCCAGCCCAAAACGGCGGTGGTGACGGTGGCGGCCCGGCGGCCTGACGAGCGGCCCCATCCCTATGTGGTGTCCCTGCTGCAAGAGTACGTCGAGAATCTGTATTTTACCGACGCGGTGGAGATCCCCGGCTTGGTGGAGCCTCAGTTTCATAAGTCCGTTCACTTAGAAGTGGAGTGAGGAAGCTGTTTGAACGCTGAACTGCGTTTGTATCGAAAAAGCAAAAGCGCCGGAGAAAACTCCGGCATTTGCAGAAAAAGGAAAAACACGGAGCCTGACCATTGGCCAGGCTCCGTGTTTTATATTGGATGGGGTGAGATTACTTGTACATCTCGGGCTTTTCCATGGTCTCCACCTTCATGAACTGAGAGGTGCCGCGGGAGGCGTTCAGAGCGTCGCCAGCCACGCAGGCCACATAGCCGTCCCAGGAGGAGGGGCCGGTGAGCTTGCCGGCGTGGACGGACTCCACCCACTTGCAGAACTCGATATCATAGGCCTCAATGAAGCGCTCCTTCCAGTCGGTCATGATGGGCATGGACTCGGCGGGCTGGACGCTGTCCCAACCGGCGGGACGAGAGCGGCGGACCACAGCGTAGGGATCGGGCAGCTTCACGGTGCCGTTCTCGCAGACGACCTCGCACTGGATGTCATAGCCGTAGCCGTCAGCAACCTGAACTTCTACGTCGATGAAGCAGCCGTTCTTGGTGCGCATCAGCATGACCTGGGGGTTGTCATAGCCCTTGTTGGAGTTGGAGCTCTGACGGACCTTGACGCACTGCACGTCCTCATACTCGTCGCCCAGCAGCCAGCGGCAGATGTCCAGCTCGTGGATGGCCACGTTGGTGACGCCGTTCTCGGTCTTGAAGCCCGGGCCCTGAGCAACGTTGCGGTGGCAGCACTTGATCAGCAGGGGCTTGCCGATCTCACCGGAGTCGATGATGCGCTTCATCTCGGCATAGCCGCGGTCATAGTGACGCATGAAGCCCACCTGCACCAGACGCTTGCCGATCTCCTGCTCGCGCTTGATGATGTCCTCGCAGTCAGCGGCGTTCTGGCTCAGGGGCTTCTCGCAGAAGCACCACTTCTCCTCGGCCAGAGTCTTCATCACATAGTCATGATGGGTGGGGTCGATGGAGGTGATAACCACGGCGTCCACATCAGGAGCCTTGATCATGCCGTCGCAATCATTGCCGTAGGACTTGATGCCGTACTTGGCGGCGGTGTCATCAGCGGCGGCGGCCACATAGTCGGACACGGCCACAACGGTAGCACCGGGGACGGTCTCAATGATGCGGCGGCAGTGATCCTTGCCGATAGCGCCGCAGCCGATAATGCCGATCTTCAATACCTTTTCCATGTTAATAACCTTCCTTTTTTATAATTTGGATGGGTTTTCGTAAGCAAAAATGATCTTAGTACTTCCGGACTTCCTTCAGGTGAGCCTGCAGGTCGGCATAAGCCGCCAGATTCTCCTTGCGTTCGGACACCTCGGTGTCACCCACGCGCCACCAGGAGGAATAGCCGTCGGTCATGGTCTTGGGCAGGACCTTGATGTCGAAGAGGACGGGGATGTTCTTTACCTTCTTGGCATCCTCGAAGGCGGCCACCAGCTCTTCCATGGTGCGGACGGTGTAGCTCTTGCAGCCGTAAGCCTCCGCCACCTTGGCGTAGTCGATGTTCATGAAGTTGCCGAACAGACCATCCTTGTTGCGATAGCGCAGCTCGGTGCACAGCGTAACGTTGCCGTGGCCAACCTGCAGGTTGTTGATGCAGCCGAAGGAGGCGTTGTCGAACAGGCAGATGTTGATCTTCTTGTGCTCCTGGCAGGCGGTGATCAGCTCACCGTGGAGCATATTGAAGCTGCCATCACCGCAGAAGGAATAGACCTCGTGCTTGTCGCCGATGGCCAGCTTCACGCCCAGAGCGCCGGCCACCTCGTAGCCCATGGTGGAATAGCCGTACTCCATGTTGTAGGTGTCAACGCCGGTGGGACGCCACATCCGCTGCATATCGCCGGGCAGAGAGCCGGCGGCGCCAATGGCAACGTCGCCCTCGCTCATCATGGCATTGATGGCGCCCAGAGCAGAGGTCTGGGTCAGCTGGGCGTTGACGTCCTGCGCGAAGCGCTTGGCGGAATCGGCGTTGGCGTCATTGATCTCCGGCTTCCAGCTCTTCTTGTCGGAGAAGGTGATGTGATCCAGACGGTTCAGCTCATCGATCCACTTCTCCTTGGCGACCTTGACCTCATCCTTGTAGGCAGGCTGATAGCCCTCCAGCAGCTTTTCCAGACGGGGCAGGGCTTCCTTGGCGTCAGCCACCACGGGGACAGCCTCCATCTTCAGGCTCTGGAACTCAGAGACATTGATGTTGACGAATTTGCAGGTATCCTTGAACAGCCACTTGGAAGCGGTGGTGAAGTCCGTGTAGCGGGTGCCCACGCCGATGACCAGATCGGCCTTCCGGGCGATCTCGTTGGCTGCGGAGCAGCCGGTGGTGCCCACGCCGCCCAAGTTCAGGGGGTGCAGCCAGTCGGTGGCGGACTTGCCCGCCTGGGTCTCGCCGTAGGGGATGCCGAAGGTCTCGGCAAAGTGTAGGAACTCGGCGTGCGCCTCGGAATAGCGGACGCCGCCGCCGCAGATCATCATGGGACGCTTCGCCTTGCGGATGGCCTCGGCAGCGTCAGCCAGAGCGGCCTCGGTGGCGGGGCGGCGCTCCAGACGCCAGACACGCTTGGCGAAGAAGCTCACGGGATAATCATAAGCCTCACCCTCAACGTCCTGGGGCATGGCAACGCAGACCGCGCCGGTGTTGGCGGGATCGGTCAGCACCCGGAAGGCGTTGATCATAGCGCTCATCAGCTGCTCGGGACGGACAACGCGGTCCCAGTAGCGGCAGACGGCCTTGAAAGCATCGTTGGTGGTGGTGGCCAGGGAGTTGGTGTGCTCCACCTGCTGCAGAACGGGGTCGGGCTGACGGCAGGCGTAGGTGTCGCCGGGCAGCACCAGCAGGGGGATGTTGTTGGCGGTGGCGGTGCCGCAGGCGGTGACCATGTTGGCGGCGCCGGGGCCCACGGAGGAGGTGGCAACGCAGATCTGCTTACGCTTCATCTGCTTGGCGAAGGCGACGGCGGCCTGGGCCATGCCCTGCTCGTTCTTGCCCTGATAGACCTCCAGGTGCTTGGCCTCCTGGCTCAGCGCCTGACCGAGACCCACCACGTTGCCGTGGCCGGGAATGATGAACACGCCACGGACGAAGCGGTGCTGGGCACCGTCAACCTCCATGTACTGATTTTCCAGAAAACGGACCAAAGCCTGCGCCATGGTCAAACGGACAGTTTTCATGCTTTTGTTACCTCCGATCAATGATTGGGATAGATGTGGTCATTGGCATCGGGCTTCCACAGCCACTCGTGCTCCTTGTCGTCGATGCGGGTCTTCAGCCAGGGATCGCCCTCCAGATGCCGGATACCCCAGGCGTAGCACATGGCGTAGCCGGGAGCCACCACCTGAGAGTGGAAGCCGTGGTTGATGACGGCGCAGCCGTTCTGCTCGGTCTTGTAAACATCGCCGTTGGCAAAACCGGCGCCGAAGCCGTGAGGATAGTCGAAACGGTAGAAATAGACCTCCGGCTGGGGATGATGATGAGGAGGATAGGAGGACCACTTGCCGGGACGGTTCAGCACCTCACCCAGCACCATGTTGGAGAAGGGGGCGTTGTCATAGTCGAAGAAGGTCTTGATCTCACGCTCCATAGCACCCATCAGCTCGCCCTTGGAACCGGCGTGCTGGGTCTGGACGGTATCGGGCGTGTACATGACCGGCTCATAATCCTTCTCGTTCAGGGTGTCCTGCATGTAAAGCTCGCTGTGGCTGTGAGCCGTCAGGGTGATCTTGGTGCCCTTGGGAGCCAGCAGGCAGTAGGCTTCGTGATGGAAGCAGTTGGGGCGGTCGGCCTCAACGGTCTTGCCGGCGTATTCATAGGTGACCTTGCCCTCGAAAAGCAGGATGGCAACCTCGCGGTCGGCGCTTTCGTAGGTATAGGTGTCGCCGTCCTCCATCACCAGCAGGCCCACGTTCATCAGGGTACCCATGTAGTTGGTGGATTCGTCGATATAGGCGTTGTAGCCCCGCTTGAGTTCCTTGTTCTTATTGAAATAAGTCATTGGAAACATCTCCTGTTTGATGTCAAAAAGTGGTATGGAAACGCGGTGGGGAGGACCGGGGCCCTCCCATCGCGCGATTTACAGACCGGTGTGCTCCCGGATGTAGGTACGGCCCTTGATGGCGTATTCCAGAGGATTGGCCTTGGCGGGATCCTGCTCAGCCTCCACCAGCAGCCAGCCCTGATAGCCGGCGTCGGAGAGCACCTTGAACACGGGATCGAAGTCCACGTTGCCGTCACCGGGGACGGTGAAAGCACCATTGCGGACGGACTGCAGGAAGGACCAGTTGTTCTTGCGGGCTTCCTCCACCACGGGCAGACGCATATCCTTCAGATGGACGTGGCCCACGCGGTCCACATACTTCTTCAGCATGGCCAGGGGGTCCTCGCCGGCGAAGGTGAAGTGGCCGGTATCATAGCAGAGGAACACATACCGGGGATCGGTGTTGGACATCATGCGGTCGGTCTCCTCGCTGGTCTGGACCACGGTGCCCATGTGATGATGGAAGCACAGCTTGAAGCCACGCTCGGAAGCGATCTGGCCCAGACGGTTCAGACCCTTGCAGAAGCGATCCCACTCCTCATCGTTCATGACATGCTTGTGGCCGCCGGTGAGGATGGGCACGTCCACCTTGCCCTGGATGGAGTAGCTCTGCTCGGAGACGTTGATGTGATTTGCGCCGACAGCCTCCAGGAAGTCCAGGTTGGCGATGAAGTCCTTCTCCTCTTCCTCCATGGAACGGGTCAGGATGAAGGAAGAATACCAGCGGCTGGCGATGCGCATACCGCGCAGGTCCAGAGCCTTCTTCAGCTCAGCGGGGTCGGTGGGATACTTGTTGCCGATTTCGCAGCCGGTGAAGCCGGCCAGAGCCATCTCGCTGACGGTCTGCTGGAAGGTGTTCTCGGCACCCAGCTCCGGCATATCGTCATTGCACCAGCCGATGGGAGCAATACCCAGGGAAACAGTTTTCGGATCAAACATAAAACGTCCTCCTTATGAATATTTAGGATCATTATTTGGATAAGCGTACAAATAGAAAATGGTTTGCGGGGAAAAGGTTGGCGAAAGCGCAAACGGATTTTTCTGTGTCCGTTAACAGATATGTGGAAACTACATCCGAAAGAAAACGATTTCGCTTGTTATCAAGATAGCACGGTTCCCGAAAAAAATCAACGCTTTCCCACGGCAAAACCAGATTTTTTCCGAAAGTGCCAAAGGTGGGCTGTTTTTTTTATTGCTTTTAGAGAATGGCGGGGGACCGTGTGCTGTTCCGGCGCATAGAATGGAACGCGCAGACGCGCGAATCTGAGCGATTTTAAGGAGGCTTGTTTTATGCCCACATCCTTTCAGAATATGGCGACCCTCACCTATACCGGCGGCACCGTCAATTCCAATATTGTCACCGGAGAGCTGAGGGAGGTCCTGACCGCCGCAAAAACGGCGGTGCGGGAGAATTACGAGCCGGGTGGGACAGTCACGTATGTGGTCAGCCTTACCAACAGCGGCATCACGCCCCTGACGGGTCTGACCATTTCCGACAATCTGGGCGGCTACACCTTTGGCGGAGCGACTCTGTATCCTCTGGCCTATTTGCCGGGCAGCGTTCGGTACTATGTGAACGGCGCACTGCAAGCCGCTCCGGTCGTTAACGCCGGACCGCCCATGACCGTCACCGGCATCACGGTCCCTGCCGGGGGCAGCGCCCTTGTGATCTACGAGACGGAGGTGACCCGCTACGCGCCGCTGGCAGCGGAGTCCAGTATTGTCAACACCGTCACCGTGACCGGCGGCGGGCTGGCCGCCCCTGTGACGGCGGAGGAGACAGTTGGCGCGGTGAGCAGCCCGAGACTGTCCATCACCAAGGGACTGAATCCCACGGTGGTAGCGGAGAACGGCCGGATCACCTACACCTTTACCATCCAGAACACCGGCAATACTCCCGTTACCGCGACGGACGATGTGATCCTCCGGGATACCTTTGATCCGGTTCTCAACGGTCTCACGGTGACCTACAACGGTGCACCCTGGACTGCCGGTACGCAGTACACCTATGACGGGACCACAGGTCTGTTCGCTACAACAGCGGGGCAGATCACCGTTCCCGCGGCCACGTATACCCAGGACCCGGTAACCGGGGCGTGGGCCGTGACCCCCGGCGTCAGCGAGCTGATTGTCACCGGCACGGTGTAAGCACCGGTCAAGGACAAAGGGAGGGCGAAGGTCCTCCTTTTTGCACCGTGTTCGACAGGAAAATGATTGACAAGCGCGGACGCACATGGTACGATCGATGCTGATTTGTTAAATCAGTTTTTTTGAATACAAAATGAGCAAAGGCGTTCATTTTCAGCGGGAGCATCGGCTCCCGTTGGAAGTGGACGCCTTTTTTGTTGCAGCGTGGCCTGAACGGGCAGGCGGTTTGAAAAGGATCGCCGCAGAGCGCAAAACAGGACAGGAGACCAGACCGGCAGCAGTAGCCCCAATGTGTGAGCATGACGGAGAATAAGTCCCGGAAAACCATGATTTTTTCTGTTTTACATATTGTAAATTTATGAAAAGGTGTGCTATAACAGTTGCATCAAAAAATGAGGGGGCCTGGATCGCCGGGCATGCATACGGAAACCATAACGGAAAGGCGGAGACAATATGCAGTATTCGGTTGAGGAGATCAAGCAGTATGCGGCGGAGGAGGACGTGAAGTTCATTCGCATGGCCTTCTGCGACGCGGCGGGCCGCCAGAAAAATATCGCCATTATGCCGGAGGAACTGGACCGGGCCTTCCAGTACGGTATCGCCATCGACGGCTCCGCCATTCCCGGCTTCGGCGGGGAGGTCCACTCTGATCTGCTGCTGCGCCCGGACCCGTCCACCCTCTGTGTGCTGCCCTGGCGGCCGGAGCATGGACGGGTGGTGCGGATGTTCTGCGCCGTGACCCAGCCAGACGGCACCGTCATCGGCGCGGACGCCCGGAGCCTGTTGAAAAAAACGGTAGAGGACGCCAAAAAGGCCGGATTGACCTTTGCCTTCGGAACGGAGATGGAATTCTATCTGTTCCGGCTGGACGAGGACGGCGAGCCTACCAAAATTCCCTATGACCGTGCCGGTTACATGGACATTGCCCCGGCAGACAAGGGGGAGAATGTCCGCCGGGAGGTCTGCCTGACGCTGGAGCGCATGGGCATCCGGCCGGAAAGCTCCCACCATGAGGAGGGGCCCGGCCAGAACGAAATTGATTTCCGCTATGCGGACCCGGTCACTGCGGCGGATAACGCCGTGACCTTCCGGGCGGCGGTGGATACGGTGGCGGCCCGGAACGGGCTGTATGCCGATTTCGGACCCAAGCCTCTGGCAGACAAGGCGGGCAACGGAATGCACATCAACTTCTCCGCTGTCAGCGAGGATAAGCGGGACGTGATGCCTCAGGTCCTTGCCGGGGTGCTGGCCCATGTGGAAGCCATGACGGCGTTCCTGAACCCCACGGAGGAATCCTACCGCCGCTTTGGAAGCTGGAAGGCACCCGGTTATCTTTCCTGGTCCGCTGAGAACCGCTCTCAGCTCATCCGGGTCCCGGCGGCGGTGGGGGAATACCGGCGGGCGGAGCTGCGGTCTCCGGACCCGCTGTGCAACCCGTATCTGGCCTTTGTTCTGCTGATTCGGGCGGGAATGGAGGGCGTTGCTCACAACATGCAGCTGCCGCCTGCGGCGGATCTGAACCTCTACACGGCGCCGGAGGAGATCCGGGCCCGGTACCGCAGACTGCCGGAGACCTGGGCGGAGGCCAAGGCAGCGGCCGCCGCCAGTGATTTTATCAAAGAACATCTTCCTGCAGCGATCATCCAATACTATACCTGACCGCTCAGAAAGCACGCGGTAAAAAACATAGAAAAGGAGGGGGACAACGATGGAACTTGGCCATGCGTACAGCGTTCTGGTGGTGTCCGCCTCCGCGAAATTCAATGAATCCGTCCGGGGCCTTCTGCCGGAGCGGTTCTATTGGCCGGTCACGGTGCTGACGGACGCCGCCGGCGCCCGCCGGGAGCTGCTGGAAAACAACTACGATCTGGTGGTGATCAACTCGCCGCTGCCGGATGAGTTTGGCACCCGACTGGCGCAGGATATCTGCCAGCACAGCGCCGCCGGGGTACTGCTGCTGGTGAAGGCAGAGCATTTTCCGGATATTGACGGACGGCTGACGCCACAGGGCGTCCTGGTGCTGTCCAAGCCCATGTCGACCCAGCTGTTTACCCAATCCCTGCGGCTGCTGTGCGGTACCCGGGAGCGTTTGCGGGGGCTGGAAAAGAAGAATGCCACCATTGAGGAAAAAATGGAGGAGATCCGCCTTGTGAACCGGGCCAAGTGGCTGCTGATCGGGGAATTGAATATGACGGAGCAGGAGGCCCACCGATACATCGAAAAGCAGGCGATGGATCGCTGTGTGACGAAGCGGGCCGTGGCGGAGCAGATCTTGTCAACTTACAAATGAAACTGCCAAAGCGGGACTGCGTAGACAGAACGTGAAATTTTCGGAGGAGGACGTATGACGAAATACATTTTTGTGACCGGCGGCGTGGTATCCGGGTTGGGGAAGGGCATTACCGCGGCGTCTCTGGGTCGCCTTTTAAAGACAAGAGGGCTGAAGGTAGCCGCTCAGAAGCTGGACCCCTACATCAACGTGGACCCCGGCACCATGAGCCCCTATCAGCACGGCGAGGTCTACGTCACCGAGGACGGCGCGGAAACGGATCTGGATCTGGGTCACTATGAGCGGTTCATCGACGAGGATCTGAACAAATACTCCAACCTCACCACCGGCAAGGTGTACTGGAACGTTCTGAACAAGGAGCGCTGGGGGGAGTATCTGGGCTCCACCGTGCAGGTGATCCCCCACATCACCAATGAGATCAAGGAATTTGTCTATCGGGTGGGTAAGCAAACGGACGCCGACGTGGTCATCACCGAGATCGGCGGCACCATCGGCGATATTGAGTCTCAGCCCTTTCTGGAGGCTGTCCGGCAGATCTCTCTGGAGGTGGGCCGGGAGAACAGCCTCTTTATCCATGTGACGTTGGTGCCCTTCCTCCGGGGCTCCGATGAGCACAAGTCCAAGCCCACCCAGCACTCTGTCAAGGAGCTTCAGGGCATGGGGATCAATCCCAACCTCATCGTCCTCCGGTGCGACGAGCCGCTGGAGCCTTCTATTTTCCAGAAAATCTCCATGTTCTGCAATGTAAAGCCTGACTGCGTTATTGAGAACATCACGCTTCCCTGTCTGTATGAAGCGCCGCTGATGCTGGAAAAGTCCCACTTCTCCACTGTGGTCTGCCGGGAGCTGGGCATCGACGCCCCGGCCCCGGAGCTGACGGAGTGGGAACACATGGTGGAGCGGATCAAGCACGCGGACAGACGTGTGACCATCGGTCTGGTGGGCAAATACGTTCAGCTTCATGACGCCTATCTCTCCGTGGCAGAGGCGCTGCGCCATGCGGGCTATGCTCTGGGAGCTGAGGTGGACATCCGCTGGATCGACTCCGAGACCATTACGGAAAGCGATGCGGAGGCGGTTTTGGGCGCGTTGGACGGCATCATCGTCCCCGGCGGCTTCGGCCAGCGGGGGATCAACGGCATGATCCTGACGGCGAAATACGCCCGGGAGCATCGGGTACCCTATTTCGGCATCTGCCTGGGAATGCAGATCGCTGTGATCGAATATGCCCGCCACGCCGCTGGGATCACCGATGCGGATTCCGGCGAGTTCAACGAACTGTGCGAAAACAAGGTCATCGACTTCATGCCGGGACAGAGCGACGAGATCGACAAGGGCGGCACGCTGCGGCTGGGGGCCTATCCCTGTGTGATCCGGCCCGGCACCACCATGGAGCGGTGCTACGGCACGCTGGAGATCTCCGAGCGTCACCGCCACCGCTACGAATTCAACAACGACTACCGGGAGGCCCTCACCTCCGCGGGACTGGTCCTCTCCGGGCTGTCCCCCGATGGGCGGCTGGTGGAGACGGTGGAGCTGACGGACCAGCCGTTCTTTGTGGGCGTTCAGTATCACCCGGAATTCAAGTCCCGCCCCAACCATGCCCATCCGCTGTTCAAGGGCTTTGTCCAGGCGGCGCTGGAGCGTGAAAACGCATAAAGCCGCAATATCTGAATCGTTATTTTTCAGGAGGTCTCTATGGCATCACAAACCGTTTTAGTACTCGATTTTGGAGGTCAGTATAATCAACTCATCGCCCGGCGGGTCCGGGAATGCAGCGTATACTGCGAGGTCAGGCCCTACACCACCCCGGTGGCGGAGATCAAGGCGATGGCCCCCATCGGCATTATCTTTACCGGCGGGCCCAACAGTGTGTACGATCCCGCGTCCCCGCAGGCAGACCCGGAGATTTTCAAGCTGGGGATCCCCATTCTGGGCATCTGCTACGGCTGTCAGCTCATCGCTCACAATCTGGGCGGCCGGGTGACGGCGGCTACGGCGGATTCCGCCCGGGAGTACGGCAAGACGGAGACCTATTTCCGCACCGACTGCAAGCTGTTCAAGGGCCTGCCTGCCGAGAGCGTTACCTGGATGAGCCACGGCGACTATATGGAAAAGGTGCCGGAGGGCTTTGAGCTGGTGGCCCATTCCGACGCCTGCCCCAACGTGGCCATCTGCGACGAGCGCCGCGGCTTTTACGGCGTCCAGTTCCACCCGGAGGTGAATCACACCGCCTACGGCACCGCCATGCTCCGCAACTTCCTCTATGAGGTCTGCGGCGCAAAGGGGCAGTGGACCATGGGGGATTATAAGGATGTTGCCATCCGTCAGATCCGGGAAAAGGTGGGGGACGGCAAGGTGCTGCTGGCCCTCTCCGGCGGCGTGGATTCCTCCGTGGCGGCAGCGCTGATAGCGGAGGCCGTAGGCAATCAGCTGACCTGCGTATTTGTGGACCACGGCCTCATGCGTCTCAACGAGGGAGACGAGGTAGAGGAGGCCTTCAGAAAGTGGGACATCAACTTCGTCCGGGTCAACGCGGAAGAGCTGTTTTTGAGCAAGCTGGCCGGCGTCAGTGAGCCGGAGCGCAAACGGAAGATCATCGGCGAGGAATTTATCCGGGTCTTTGAGGCGGAAGCAAAAAAAATCGGTCAGGTGGATTACTTGGCTCAGGGTACGATTTACCCGGATGTGATCGAGTCCGGCGCAGGTGACGCAGCCGTGATCAAGAGCCATCACAATGTGGGCGGTCTGCCGGATTATGTGGATTTCAAGGAGATCATCGAGCCTCTGCGGATGCTCTTTAAGGACGAGGTGCGGCAGTTGGGCCGTGAGTTGGGTCTGCCGGAGTATCTGGTGATGCGCCAGCCCTTCCCCGGCCCCGGCCTTGCCATCCGCTGCCTGGGGGATGTGACGAAGGAAAAGCTGGATATTCTGCGCCTGGCGGATTTTATCTTCCGGGACGAGGTCGCCAAGGCGCATCTGGAGAGCGCCATGAGCCAGTATTTCGCGGTGCTGACCAATATGCGCTCCGTAGGTGTGCAGGGCGATGGCCGGACCTATGATTATACCCTGGCACTCCGCAGTGTCACCACCACGGACTTCATGACCGCCGACTGGACCCGGATCCCCTACGATGTGCTGGACCGGGTCTCTGTCCGTATCGTCAACGAGGTGCCCCACATCAACCGCATCGTCTACGATATTACCTCCAAGCCCCCCGCGACTATTGAGTGGGAATGAGTTTTTGAAACTTTGAACCCGTTGCGGCACAACGGATAGACGGTTTTGTGCCTCTCTTTTGATAACGATTTGATAACGCTCCCCATAGGCCGTATCATTCTGTATCCCCGGTGGATTGCAGGTGAAAAGTGTTCCTTTGCGGCTTGTGGGTGACAGAAACCATATTACAAAGCCCTTACCGATGGCAACATCGGTAAGGGCTTTTGCTGTCTGTCAATCCTTTCCCAGCCTGTCCTTGAACGCTTCCACAAGGAAGTCGCTCAATTCCTTGGAGGGGACTTTGACCCATTTCCGGGTGGTGTCGTACTTGGGGTAGTTGTAGCGCCAGCGGTCGTAGTCCTCCCTGGTGATCTCCCCGGCCTCCAGCTTCTTGGCCTGCTCCGCCCAGGCGGACAGCATTTCAAGCATATCAACATAGGTCTTGCCTTTGGACTTGTCCAGCTTCAAACAGATTTCGCCGTCAATCTCTCCGATGGTAAGTCCCCGAATGTCCTCCAGGGCAAAGAGGGTGTGCATGAGGCCAATGTCGCTGTCTATGTCAGGGACGGTCAAGGCATCGGTGGACACTTCAAAGAAGCCCGCCAGCGTTCTGGTCAGGTCGGCCTTGGGGGTGCGGCTCCCGGTTTCATACTGCGCCATACGCACATCGGCAGAGCGTTCCGGGAACCCCACCACCTGACCGAGATACTTTTGCGTAACACCTTTCTTATTGCGGAAGAAGCGAATACGTTCACCAATCGCCATAACTGCCAACTCCAATCTATGTAATGGGGGACACTTGGAGTATAACAGATATGTTTAGAACTGTCAAGCAAAATATAAATAAATTTGTTTATATTTTCTTCTTGGAAAGCCTTGACATAACGGAATATAGTTAGTATAATAGAGCCAGCATTAAACAAATAGCGTTATCATTCAAGAAAGGAGGAACCAGCATGGAGAACAAGTTTATCCGGGTGGACGAGGTAGCGGACGAGCTGGGCGTGTCGAGGCCCTACGCCTACAAGCTCATTCGCCAGCTCAACGAGGAACTGAAAGGAAAGGGCTTCATCACCATTGCAGGGCGGGTCAACCGCCAGTATTTCAACGAACGGCTTTACGGAGCCAGAAAGGAAGTGAACGAAAATGCCGGTATTTAAGGACGAAAAGCGGGGCACATGGTACGTCATGGCGTGGTATCGGGACTGGACGGGGGAGCGTAAGCAGAAGTGCAAGCGGGGCTTTCCCACCAAGCGGGAGGCCCAGGACTGGGAGCGCAGCTTTCAAATGCAGACCGCCGCCGACATGGATATGACCTTTGAAGCCTTTGTCGAGCTTTACACCAAGGACGTGCGGCCCCGGCTGAAAGAAAACACCTGGCTGACAAAGGAGAACATCATCCAGAAGAAGATTCTGCCCTACTTCGGCAAGCGGAAGATCAGCGAGATCACCACCAAGGACGTGATCGCATGGCAGAATGAGCTGCTGGCCTATCGGGACGAACAGCGCAAGCCCTACTCCCAGACCTACCTCAAGACCCTGCACAACCAGCTCAGCGCCATCTTCAATCACGCTGTCCGCTTCTATGAGCTTCGCTCCAATCCCGCCGCCAAAGCTGGGAACATGGGGACGGAGGAGCGAAAGGAAATGCTGTTCTGGACGAAAGCGGAGTATCAGCGGTTTGCGGAGGCCATGATGGACAAGCCCGTCTCCTACTACGCCTTTGAAATGCTCTACTGGTGCGGTATTCGGGAGGGGGAGCTGCTGGCCCTCACCCCGGCGGACTTCGACTTTGAGGCCGGGACGGTGAAGATCAACAAGTCCTACCAGCGGCTCCACGGCGAGGATGTGATTACCACTCCGAAAACCAAGAAAAGCAATCGTACCATTAAAATGCCCAATTTCCTCTGTGACGAAATGCGGGACTACCTGGGAATGCTCTACGGGGTCAAGAAGAAAGACCGCATTTTCACCGTTACAAAAAGCTATCTCCACCATGAGATGGACAGAGGGGCGAAAGAGGCTGGTGTGAAGCGTATCAGAATCCATGACCTCAGACATTCGCACATTTCGCTTCTGATTGATATGGGCTTCTCTGCTGTGGCGATTGCTGACCGGGTAGGCCATGAGAGTATTGAGATCACATACCGCTATGCCCATCTGTTTCCGTCCAAGCAGACGGAAATGGCGGACAAGCTGGACTTTGAAAGGACGGGAGCATAATGTCGGCTAAAAATTTGGACAATCACAACCGCTGGCGGAACAAGACCGTGGCATTCCGGGTGTCCCCGGAGGAGGACGAACAGCTTGAGATTGCCGTCCGCCTGTCCGGGCTGACCAAGCAGGACTACATCACCCGGCGGCTGCTCAACCGGGACATTGTGGTGCAGGGCAATCCCAGGGTCTACAAGGCCCTGCGTGACCAGCTCGCCGCCGTCCTGGGGGAGCTGCGGCGCATGGAGGCCGGGGGCGGGGTGGATGATGAACTGCTCGCCACCATCCGCCTTATCACCATGACGCTGGATGGAATGAAGGAGGATTGATAGATTGATGGATTCCAAGGAAACGAAAAGGACTGTCCCGGTTCCGTCTGTTGGCGCAGACGGGGAACAGCCCATTTCACAAGCAACTGCCATGAGTATATCAGAAGCGGCTACCGAAAACAACCCCCAGGAGAAAAGTTTGAGGAAAGGCTTCTGGAAATGCGCCGCATGAACGACCCGGCATATCTCCCCACGATTTCCATGAATGAGTTGTACGAGAACGTCTATCAGAGCAGACCGCCCGTCATTGACGGTCTGCTCTACCCGGGGACGTACCTCTTTGCGGGAGCGCCCAAGGTGGGCAAGTCGTTCCTGATGGCCCAGCTTGCCTATCATGTGAGCATGGGCCTCCCCCTGTGGGGCTACCCCGTCCACAAGGGCACCGTCCTCTATCTGGCGTTGGAGGACGACCACCGCCGATTGCAGGGGCGGCTGTATCGGATGTTCGGCATGGACGGCACCAACGACCTGCTCTTTGCAATCCACGCTAAACAGCTCGGCGTTGGCCTGGAGGGACAGCTCAAAATGTTTGTCCGGGAACACCCCGATACCAAGCTGATTATCATTGACACCCTCCAGAAAGTCCGGGAGGCTGGCGGAGACAAGTACAGCTATGCCAACGACTACGAGGTGGTGGGCACACTGAAACGCCTTGCCGATGATTGCGGTATCTGTCTCCTGCTGGTACACCACACCCGAAAGCAACAGGCAGACGACAAGTTTGATATGATTTCCGGCACCAACGGCCTGTTGGGTGCGGCGGACGGGGCCTTTCTTCTTCAAAAGGAGAAACGGACGGACGGCAGCGCCATTCTGGACGTGGCCGGGCGTGACCAGCAAGACCAGCGGATGTATCTCACCAAGGACAGGGAGCGCCTTGTGTGGGAGCTGGAACGGCTGGAAACGGAGCCGTGGGTGGAACCGCCCGACCCGGTATTAGAGGCCGTTGCCGCCCTTGTGACGGCGGACAGGCCCGCCTGGGGCGGTACGGCCACGGAGCTGGCGGCGGCGCTCCAGACCGACATGAAGCCCAACGCCCTGGCTATGCGGCTGAACGTCCGGGCCGGGAGGCTGGCGGCGGATTACCATATCCGCTATGAGAACAGCAGAAGCCACGCCGGGAGAAGTATCACCCTCACCCTGGAACCGCCCCAGGCGTGACGACCGTGACGGCTGTGACGGCTTTTTTGAGAGCGGGGGCGGTGTGTAAAACATCGTCACGGTCGTCACGGCCGTCACGGGGAGCGGGGCCAAAAGTCAAGGGGCCATACCTGGGGGTGGAGATTGCCGCAAGGCAATACAACCCGAACCCCTTGACTTTTGGCCCACGGAGGACACTGGCCGGGTGGGGGGAAAGGCTGTGCCTTTCCCCCCTGCCCAACGGCGAGTGTCAAAGTTTAGGCGGGGTGCAGGGTGCCCTTTTCAAAGGGCGGCCCTGCTGGGGGAGCCGTCCGCAGACGGCGGGGGCAACGCCCCCACTCCACCCCGTAGGGCGCAAATGCGCTTTTGATGGCCGCAAGGCTGTCAAAAGTGCTTTTGCGTTACTTTCGCAGAAAGTAACAAAGGCCGCCGCTGGCGCGGCGAAAGGAGTGTTGATTTGAAAAGGACGATTAGCGCAATGGTGGGGCAGGGTTCGGTGAACCACAACAGCAGGGCGTTCAACGCCAAGAACACCGACCCAGAACGCTCCCACTTAAATATAACCTACTGCCACGAAAATATCAAGACAGTTTTCCATGAGCTTTTCGACGAGGCCCTCAAGCGGTACAACGACAAGCAGACCAGGGCAGACCGCAAAATCGAGGACTACTATGAAAAGATACGTTCCAGCAAGCAGGAAAAGCCGTTCCATGAAATCATCCTGCAAGTGGGCAACAAGGACGATATGAGCGCCGAGGGCGAGGACGGCCAGCTTGCGGCGGCGGTGCTGGACGAGTACATGAGAGGCTTCCAGGAGCGCAATCCCCGGCTCCGGGTGTTCTCCGCCCACCTCCACATGGACGAGGCCACGCCCCATCTGCACATCGACTTCGTACCGTTCACCACCGGGAGCAAGCGGGGCCTGGACACGAGGGTATCGCTGAAACAGGCGTTAGCGGCCCAGGGCTTTAAGGGCGGCACCAGAGGCGATACGGAGTGGAGCCAGTGGGTACGCTCTGAAAAGGAACAGCTTGCCGCCGTGATGGAGCGCCACGGGATAGAGTGGGAGGACAAGGGCACCCATGACAAGCACCTGTCTGTGCTGGACTTCAAAAAGGAGCAGAGGGCGAAAGAGATTGCCGAGCTGGACGCAGTTAAGGCCAAGAAGCAGGGACAGGTGGAACAGCAGGAGCGGCGTCTAAAGGAGCTGGCCCCGGCTGTGAGGAACATGGAGCAGTTGGCGGCGCAGTTCTCCGATGACCCGGATCGGATATTGCCAGAGCCTGGGCCGCTGGAGAGCGCCAAGTCCTACCGGGAGAAAAAGGCCAAACCCCTGCTTGCCAAGATCGTCAAGGTGCTGCGCTCCTTGTATCGGGCCTATGTCGAGTTGAAAGGGAAGTATGAGCGGTTGCAGGGTGACTATGGACGGGCCAGGGAGGGCAACGAGCGGTTGTCTGACCGCTTGCAGGAGGTGAAATTGGAGAACAAGGCCCTGCGGGGGACGGTTGCCGACTTTGAGCGGGTCAAGCGGGTGTTCGGCCCGGAGGAAGTAGAGCGGGCCGTGGAGGACGCAAAGCGCCGGGAGGCGGCAGAGAAAGAGCAGAAGAAAGCAAAGCGGAAGTTTAGCCGAGGGGCGAGGTAACACACCAGGGGTGCACTCCAAGGAGTGCACCCCTGATTTATACTTGTCAGCGGGTGCTTTTTTATGTTATGATGAGAGCAATAGATTAGAATTTTCCCAAAAGACCACGGAACTTTTTAGAAAATCTGTCGTCTATATGAATAAGGCCGAAAGGAGGTATCATTGTGAAAAGAATTGTATTGGTTATAGCTACTTTCGTTTTTGTTCTAACGGGATGTGCGAGTGTAGAGACAAATGAAAAAACAGCTTCAATTCCGACAGGAACAACTATTTCAATAGACAATCCGCAAGTATCGGCTACCCAGGGAGAGTGCGAAGCGGATTTCACTGCGCCGTTGGATTATGAAAGTTTAACAGAGCCTCCATCACTGACCGTTTCCACCTTGATGTATGTAGATAGTGTGATTGCTTCTTGTGGCAATTACCAATGGAGCCATACACTGCCTGACGGTACAGTTAGTGAATTTATTGCTTGTGGTGCTCACCCGTTGGATCAGCAAGAATATCCCATATTATATACCGCTTTTCCTGCTGGAACTTTACCGGCTCCAGAAGCTGGTGAAAATGTCGGCTCAATAGCTCCTGTATTCTATCTTGATTTTGGAGAAATTTTGCCAGAGACGGTTTCTGTTATGCGATGGCCTGCCTCGCGCATTGGTGATGCACAAACCTACTCCACTGATTTTGAAATGGTCAATACCGAGCTTGAGGGAGATACTTTTTCTCTGTTTCCTTTGGGTGATGGAGATTATGTTTATGAAGTTTCTGCGAACTGGGGAGATGTTGGGGGTGCCAGTTATACATTCCGTACATTACCCCAAATACGGGGGAACACAGACGGATAAGCTATTAGAAACGCCCTAATTTGTACGGTTAGTAATTTTCGATTTGTCGAGGACTTTTCTGCCAATGAACGATTTGAAAAAGGCGGGGGAATGTGGTTGCATTTCCCCGCCTTTTGTGATATAGTTACAGTCGTAAACCAGCAGAACAAATAGTCAGCAACTCCCTCCCGTTATCACTGCTGATAACAATTTGATAACAGCCCATCGTATAGGCTGGATAATATGGATATATCAAATAATCAAAAGAACAGGGCATCATATTTCTAAAGCAAAATCCGTTAGAATATGATACCCAGCAACGAGTGGGAGTAACTGCAATAACCCGCCGGTTCGCTGCAACGCAGCGGACCGGTGGGTTTTTCTTGATATACTGTCAGTTTGCTGCCAAAACGTTTTGACTGTGAAAAAGCCATGTGGTAAAATTGATTCAAGAATGAAAGCAAATTGGGTCAGGGACATATGATTTCTCACTTTTGACGCTTTGAAATCCGGCGAAAAGGAGGCCAACGGAATGGGAAGCATCGTCGAAGCCGCCCTATATGACATTGTCGGGAAGTTTTTTCTGCTTTTCGTGATCGTGCCTGCGGGGGTCATCTTTTTGGGATATGTGATCTACATGATCGCGAAGATCCTTCAGGAACTGCGAAAAAAGTAAAACCATATATGTGGAGAGCCTGCGTCCCAGCCGGGACGCAGGCTCTTTTTAAAGCGGTTCACCGGAGGGGAAGGGACACCGCCACGGTGGTGCCTGCCTCCGAGCTGTTCTCCACGCACACGGTACCGCCGTGGAGTTTGACGATTTCCCACACCAGCGAAAGCCCCAAGCCCACGCCGCCGTATTCCCGGCTGCGGGATTTGTCCACCCGGAAAAAGGGCTGGAATACGCTCCGCTGAAAGCGTTCCGGGATGCCGGGGCCGGTGTCGGACACCCGGATCAGCAGTTTTTCAGGCTCCGGCGTCACGGAAAGGCGCACGGAGCCGCCGGGGCGGTTATACTTGATGGCGTTCTCCGTCAGGTTGAACAGCAGGCGGTAGATCAGCGTGTCACTGCCGGTCATGGCACCGTCCCCCTCCCGCTCCAACGTGATGTTATTTTTCTCTGCCAGCGGGGCCAGATCCGCGAAAATTTCATCGATCATAGGGCCGATCTCAATGTGATCCGTACAGGGCACCGCCTGCAAGCCGCACATTTCCAGAAGGGTCCTTGTCATCTGGGTCATCCGCTCCGTCTGCTCCCGCAGAAGGCGGAGAAAGTCCGCCGTTTCCGGCAGAACGTCCGGGTGCTCGGCGGAGAAAAGCTCCACCTGCGCCTGCATCAGCGCCAGCGGTGTGCGCAGCTCATGGGCGGCGTTTCCGGTGAATTGCCGCTGGGCTGTGAAGCCCTCGTCCAGCCGCTCCAACATCTGGTTGAAGGAGTCGCTGAACTGCCGGAATTCCGGCAGCACCTCCTCCGTGATCTTCATGTCCGCCAGATTGTTGGGCTGTACCTTTTCCACCTGCGCCACGAAGGTCCGCAGAGGTCTCAGTGCCCGGCCGCTGACGAAATAGGCCAGAATCCCTCCAAGCAGCGTCACCACTGCCGTAATGTACCAGTTGGTGGCGGTGAAGGAGTTCTGGGCCCCATAGATCACAATGGTCAGGTTGGGGTCAAGCCCCTCCCGGCTGGGGTCGAAGTATTCCACTGCCCCCTCCGAGGGATCGATGGCGGTGGAGAGGTTGGCACCAATGGAGTCCATATAGTGCCGGCCGGAGCAGCCAATCAGCCAGTTCATCGCCATGCAGGTGGAGCAGATGAGCAAGGCTGTCATCAGAGTGATCCGCCATTGCAGAGACAGCTTTTTCATGCCTGCTCCTCCTCAATCAAATATCCCTCGCCGATGCGGTTGCGGACGGGGTCATAGCCCAGCGCCGCCCGCAGTTTTTTCCGCAGAGCGGAAATGTGTACCCGGATGGAGTTGCTGAAATTGTCCACGCTGTTGTCCCAGACATGCTCCAAAAGCTCCTCCTGACTGACGGGCCGCCCCCGGTGGAGCAGCAGGTATTCCAGAATGCCGGTCTCCTTTCGCGTCAGGGCCAACGGCTGGCCGGCGGCGGTGGCGGCGCGGGAGCGGGTGTCGAAGGACAGGGGCCCGCAGTGGAGCACCACATCGTTCTGGGTGAACTGCCGGAGGGTCAGGCTGCGGATGCGGGCCTCCAGTTCCTCTAAATGAAAGGGCTTTGCCAGATAGTCGTTGGCCCCGGCGTCCAGACCTTCCACCTTGTCAGCGACCTCGCTGCGGGCGGAGAGGATCAGCACCCGCGTCTCCCGGTCGGTCTGGCGAAGGGTACGGAGCACCGTCATGCCGTCCGCTCCCGGCAGGTTCAGATCCAGCAGCACCAGATCGTAGCGCTCCGAGCCAAGCAGGTCGATGGCGGTGTCACCGTCATAACAGGGGTCCACGCTGTAAGCAAGACGGCGGAGACTGCGGACGATGGTCTCGCAAAGGGCACGTTCATCTTCAACTACAAGAATACGCATAAAAACCTCCGGCATAATGATCTGTTCATTTTCATTATAGCATGAGAATGTAAGATTTCTGTTAACTTTCAGTTCTTAACGAAAATCTTACATCTCCTGTGGTACAATGGGACAGCAATGAAGGGAGTGAGCGGATTGTTTCAATCGAAAAAGACGATGGCACAGGTCGGTTTGCTGTTGGCTGGGGCCGCCATGGTGTGCGTCGGCGTACTGCGGGGCGAAACGGCCACGGTGCTGAGCAAGGCCATTAAAGTATGTCTGGAGTGTGTGGGTATTGGATAAAAAACATCAAACAATTTCCCATCTCCTTGCCCGCTGGCGGGGATGGATTCAGGCGGGGGCGGCGCTGCTGACCAATCTTCACCTGCCGAACTTCTTTAAGGGAAGTCTTTATCAGGGGGCGGGAAAAACCGTCTGCGTGCCGGGGCTGAACTGCTATTCCTGTCCCGCGGCGTCCGGGGCCTGTCCCATCGGGGCGTTTCAGGCGGTGGTGGGCTCATCGAAGTTCCGTTTCTCCTATTATATCACAGGCTTTCTCATCCTGTTAGGGGTTTTGCTGGGACGCTTCATCTGCGGCTTTCTCTGCCCCTTCGGATGGTTTCAGGAGCTGCTGCATAAAATCCCCACGAAAAAGCTCTCCACAAAGAAGCTGAAGCCTCTGACCTATCTCAAATACGCCGTTTTGCTGGTGATGGTCGTTTTGCTGCCGGCGTTTCTGGTGAATGACGTGGGCATGGGGGACCCTTCTTCTGCAAGTACCTCTGCCCGCAGGGCGTGCTGGAGGGGGCGATCCCGCTGTCCCTTGCCAATTCCGGCATCCGGGCAGCGCTGGGCAAGCTGTTTACATGGAAGCTCAGCATTCTGCTGGCGGTGGTTGCGCTGAGCGTGGTGTTCTACCGGCCGTTTTGCAAATGGCTCTGCCCGCTGGGGGCGTTCTACGCCCTGTTCAACAGAGTGTCCCTATTCCAGATGAAGGTGGACGAAAATAAGTGCATTTCCTGCGGGAAATGCGCCAGAGCCTGCAAGATGGACGTGGATGTGACGAAAACGCCCAATCATACCGAGTGTATCCGCTGCGGGATGTGCGTCAACGCCTGTCCCACCGGGGCCGTGAGCTTTCGCTACGGCTTTGGAGACGGAAAACAAAATAAAAATATGGAAGAAAATACGGAGGAAACAACATGAAGATGAAGAAATTGACCGCGCTGCTGCTGGCAACGCTGATGGTGCTGTCTCTGGCCGCCTGCGGCGCGAAGGGTGACAGCAAGACCGAAAACAGCGGCGACACGGCCCAGACGGAGGAGGCTGCCGCCACCCACAAGTCCCTGATGGATCGGGAGAACGAGATCCTGTCGGAGAACACGGAGCTTTGGGAAAAGGTCTTTCTGGCGGCGGACAAGGGCATGACCATGCAGGAGGACGGCAAGAATTACGGCGATTTCCTGCTGGACACCATCGAATCCGCCAAGGACCAGTTCAGCGATGAGGAATACGCGCTGCTGAAGAAGTCCGCGCAGGAGATCAGCGAGATCGAGAATAAGCTGACCGAGCTGGAAAAGCAGCATCCCGAAATTCTGAATGAGGAGACCGACGCCAACGGCGATGTGCAGAAATTCCCCTCCTTTGAGGGCAAGGATCTGGACGGCAACGAGGTCAAGAGCGACGAGCTGTTCTCCGCCAACGCCGTCACCGTGGTGAATTTCTGGTTTACCACCTGCAGCCCCTGCGTGGGTGAGCTTGGCGAGCTGGACGCGCTGAACAAGGAGCTGGCGGACAAGGGCGGCGCGCTCATCGGCGTCAACGCCTTCACGCTGGACGGCGACGAGACGGCCATCGCCGACGCGAAGGACGTGTTGGCCAAGAAGGGCGCCACCTATCAGAACGTGTATTTCGATTCCAGCAGCGCGGCGGGAGCCTTTACCTCCAACATTTTCGCCTTCCCCACCACCTATGTGGTGGATCGGAACGGCAACATCGTGGGTGAGCCTATCGTGGGTGCCATCACCGAGAAGAATCAGGCGGAGACGCTGCAATCCCTCATCGATCAGGCCATCGCCGCCGACGCGGGCTGAGAAAAGTCCAAATGACATTCGCTTTACCGTGCCAAAAAGAGCTGACTGCAATGCAGTCAGCTCTTTTACATTACCGGCGGAGGGAGGCGGAGAGGCGGTCAATGCACCAGACCAGCAGAATCAGTCCAAGGGCGATGGCCCCGGCCTCGCTCCATTTGTAGTGGTTCATGGCGAAGATCAAAGGCGCGCCGATGCCGCCCGCGCCCACCAGTCCCAGAACCGACGCTTCCCGGATGTTCACGTCGAAGCGGTACAGCACCGCCGAGGCCAGCGCCGGGAGCAGCTGGGGGAGCACGGCGTACCGGATGCGGAGCAGGAGAGGGACGCCCATGGATTCCAAGGCGTGATAGGCCCGGAAGTCCAGCGACTCAATGGCCTCCGTGAACCGTTTGCTCAAAAGGCCCACGCTGCAAATGCCCAGAGTGAGCACGCCGGTAAAGGGGCCGGGACCGGCCACCCGGATAAAGATCAGGCCGTAGATCAGAAAGGGGACAGAGCGGATCACCATGATGACCACCCGGAACAGCAGCGCCGGGAGCTTTGGCATCAGGCAGGGGGTAGAGAGGAAGGACAGGGGCACTGCGATAACTGTTCCGGCGCAGGTGCCCACCAGAGCGATGCACACGGTCTCCAGCAGCAGGTACCCCAAGCCGCTGGTATCCGTCTCAAAGAAGAAGGCCCAGTCGGGGTGGAACAGGCCGGAAATCATGGCCTGCACCGCCCGGGGGCTGATATGGGAGAAGTCCGGGGGCTGGAGAGACAGCGTACAGACCAAAGCCAGCAGAACGGCAGTGCCGGTGAGGAGCCGCTTCCCAAGGGGAGACAGGCTCCGTTCCTCCCGGATGATCTGGGACAGCAGGCCGCTGATCCCCTCAATGACGCAGACGGTGAGAAACAGGAAAAACAGGATCATGCCCACCTTGCCGTATTCCAGCCATGAAATTTTTTCGTTCAGCAGCAGACCGATGCCTCCGGCCCCTACATAGCCCAGAATGGAACTGTGGCGCACGTTGGTCTCCAACAGGTACAGGACATTGGAGAAATAGGATGGGGCGATCCCCGGCACAACGGCCCGCCAGTAGACCTTGGACGGCACTGCGCCCATGGCGCACAGGGCGTGGTAGGGGGCCAGCTCCGCCGATTCGATATCCTCATAGGTCAGCCGGGTCAAAATGGCAAAGGTGTAGACCGTAATGGCCACGGTACCGGAGAAGGTGCCCAAGCCAAACAAGAACGTAGCCAGCAGCGCTAAAATCAGCGTAGGGAAGGAGCGGAGCACCTGCACCAGCAGCCGCAGCGTCCACCGGAGCGGCTTAGGGGCATGGAGATTTTCCGCGCACAAGGGGGCCAGCAGCAGCGCCAGAAACGATCCCAGCGCCGTGCCGGTGACGGACATCTGCAGCGTGGCCAGCAGCGGCGCCAGGATCGGCGGGCAGGTACCTCCAATCCGGCGGGAGCATGGCCGAGACAATGTCGCGCAGGTGCGCCCGCCGCGCCCAGAACACCGCGGGATCGCAGTCGTGAACCAGAACGCCGCAGCCAGCAAACAGCGCGAAAGTGCCAGCGTCCGCAGCCAGCGCTTTCCGGAGGAACGGGTCATGACTGATCCTCCTGATCGTGGTAGATGCGCGCGAGGATGCCTCCGTCACGGGGGTCCGGCGCGCCGTCGAGCACGATCTGCCCGGCATGCAGGCCAAGGAGCCGGGTGGAGACCGCCCGGCTCTGGTCGAGATTATGACTGTTCATGAGGATGGCGACACCCTCCGTGCGCTGAATATCCTGCAGCAGCGCAAGGATCTGCCGGCCAGTGACCGGATCGAGCGAGGCGACCGGCTCGTCCGCCAGCAGCAGTGCCGGTCTGCGCATGAGCGCCCGCGCGATGGCGACGCGCTGCTTTTGTCCGCCGGACAGATTGCACCGGCTCGTGGCACTTATCCGCAAGGCCGACCCGCTCAAGCAGGGCGTCCGCCTCAGCGATGCGCACGAAAACAGGCCCAGCAGCGCCGCCGGCAGCGCCATGTCCGGCAGACTGGCATTCAGTACGTTCTGGCGGCAGGTGGCCGGTTCCACGAGTGCGAAATCCTGATAGATAGTGCCGATGGTGGTCTGGATGGCCCGGCGGGTCCTGTGGTCGGCAGACTCGAAGTGAATGCCGTTTACCAGAATGGCGCCGCCGTCACAGCGGAGTGTGCCGTTGAGGATCCGAAACAGCGTGGTCTTGCCCGCGCCGGAGGGACCGATCACAGATACAAAATCCCCCTGACTGACGGAAAAGCTGGCGTCAGTCAGGGCGAGGGTGCGGTTTTGAAATTCTTTACGGACATGTTGGACTTCCAGCAGCATAAATGATTTCAGTGCGGCTTCCAGCAGCGGGGGGTTTTTAAAGGGGGACTTTCCGGCAGACTTGAGCATGGCCTGTGCGGCACGCTCGCCGTCATAGTCCGAATCCTTGCCCCAGGTATAGCCCACCTGACTGAAGACACTGATGATCTCCCGGCCCTCGTCGGTGTCGGCAATCTCGATGAAGCTTTCGCCGAGCGCCTTGCGGAAATTCTCATCCGCCATGAGTATCGGAGGTCTTGCTGTAAGCGATCATATCGTTGTAGATGCCCTCGGTCACACCGATGACGCCCGTCTGCTCACCATGGGGGCGGTACCGCCGAGCTTCTCCTGCCAGATGGGCGCGTTCTTGATGCGGATGTGGCCATAGGAGACCATCACATCCAGACCTGACCGGCGGCCAGACGCGCCACGGAAGTGGTGTGAGAGTCGGACTGCACCACGTGCTCCAGATCGGCGATGCTATTGCCGTAGTGCTCCTGCAGCCAGAGGCAGGGATAGATGTAGCCAGATGCGGAGGTGGGACTGAGCACGGACCAGGTCGCGCTGTTGAGATCGTCCCACGTCAGCTCCTCGCCGGCGTTGACCTTTGCCAGCAGTTCCTGACCCTTTTCGCTGGGACCGGCCAGAATGATGCAGCGGTAATAGGTGCTCATATCCTTGGTGTTTTCCTCGATGGTGCCGTCATTCCAGTCAGCAGGGTTCTCGGAATCCTTGTTGATGGCATAGCGCAGAGCGGTGAGCAGCACGTCGCAATCGTCGGAGAAGAGGACGTAGTTGCCGCCGGAGATGAAGCCAATGTCGGCGCTGCCGGCGCTGAGGGCCTCGCCCACGGCGGTGTAGCTTGTGCCAACGGTCATGTCGATATCCTTCACGTCATAGCCCTTTTCCAGAAGCTTTGCCTGAAGCAGCTGCTCCAGAGGCTCCGTGGCGGTGGTGATCTGGTCCGCGTCGGCGTAGGGGGAGAAGGCGATCTTCAGAGAGGGGATCTCCTTCACACCGGTCTCACCGGCGCTTTCCGTGTCGTTCTCCGCCGGGGTCTGCTTGCCGGCGCAGCCGGTGGCGAGCCCCAGGCACAGGAGTCAGGGTCAGAATACTTGCAAGAAACTTTTTCATGGGATTTACCTCCAGATTTGATTTTCTGCTCAAAGCGCAAAAAAATATGTGCCTTGCAGCACATACCGAATTTGACTTCAAGCAGATGCTGACAGCTCCCCCGGCGTCACCGGGGGAAACAGGGGCGGTCGATCCTTACTGGGATCCTCTCAACCCGGAACACGGGTTCCCTCGCAATCTGGTTTCGTCATCAATCTGAGCGCGGCGCCAAGGCGCTCCCCTTTTCGCCGCATTCCGTAACCGTGGATTACCTTACCACACTCTTCCATAAAATACAAGCACAAATCCGCAAATAACCGACAAAAACGGGGAATTGCGTTTCTATGACTGGTTTCGTGGGAGACAGCTTTACAAATTTGCCGCAGCTCGCCGGGGAGACAACGAACCCCGGCAGGCCATCATAAGCGTGGCGGCCTGCCGGGGATTCAAAGTCAGTCGTTATTCTGATGGGGAGGCAATTACTTGCCCTGACGCATTTCCTCGTCGATGTCAATGAGGTCCTGGAAATCCGGGCCCCAGAGACGGAAGTTTCCGGATTCAATCATTGCCTTGTACTGGAAGGAGTCCCGGACCCGCTCCGGCAGGATGACGCCCGCACGGGCCTCATCACCGTCCTGGTGGGTGTCAGATCCGGCCAGACGGAAATAGTTGGGATGGCGGCGGCACAGCTCCACGCCCCGGTCGCTGTGATTTTCGTGGCGGGGGTTGCCGTTGATGATCTCCGTGCCGTCCACAGCGTCCTCAAACACGGTGGTGTTGCCGTCCCGGTAGGGGTGGGCGTGGATGATAAGGACTTCATTGTGGAATTTTTCGTAGAATTCCCGGGCACTGGTGCAGCACATATAGGGATTGGAACGAAGCCAGTCCTCGTCGATGCCGTACACCAGATAGTCATTGTCATTCTGGGGGAAGCGCAGCTCGGCGCCCAAAATCACATCGAAGCCCAGCTCGTCGCCCCGCTTTTTGGAGGCCTTGTAGCCGGAGAGATAGTGGTCCATGGCCTTTTGCCAGTCATGCTCCGTGTCGATGCGGGAGAGGTACTCCGGATGCAGATGGTCCGTGACCACCAGACCGGAAAAGCCGTTTTTCACATAGCGCTCCACAACGTCGGCGGCAGGCAGATGGCCGCATTTGCTGGTTTCCGCGGTATGGGTATGAGGATCGTAAAGATAACCTTGCATGGTTGGATGTTCCTTTCTACCAGGGATGGCAGGCCGTCCCGAATTTACGAAGAGATCACTTGGAGGGATCCAGCTTCCGGCAGGTGCCCCGCTGGATCAGCGTCGGCAGCAGGATCTGGTGGACATAACCTTGTGTGCCGTTTTCGATTTTGTCCCGGAGCATATCCACCGCCTGTACCGCCATGTCCCGCTTGGGCTGGTCAACGGTGGTCAGGTCGATGCGGGAGAGGGCTGTGGCGCTGATGTTATCGAAGCCGATGAGGCTCAGATGCCCCGGAATATCAATGCCCATTTCATCCGCCGCCGTCAGCATACCCAAGGCATTGGAGTCCGTGGCGGCAAAGACTGCGGTGCAGTCCAGAGGCTTCCGGAACAGCTCCTTGGCCAACTGATATCCACCCTGAATGGAAGAGCGGGAATATTCGCTGTTGAAAAAGTGAGGCGTGAGGTTAAATTCATGACAGGCCTTCATATATCCGTCCGCTCGGAGCTGATGAGTCGTGGAACCGGGACGCTGGCCGAAATAGAGAATGTCCCGGTGGCCCAGCTCATAGAGGTATTGGGTACCCAGATAGGTGCCCCGGCTGTTGTCAACGGCCACATAGCTCTGGGGCTGGCTCCGCAGGTTTTCACTGAGGAACACCGTGGGGACCTGATCCAGATAGGATTTGAGGTTATCGTAGGATTTAGAGCTCTGAGGGACGATGAGGATCCCGTCCACCTGCCGGCCCAGCAGCAGCTTGAACACGGTCTTTTCCTGCTTCAGATCCGGACCGGAATCACAGAGCATGATATTATAACCGTGGGCACGGGCGCTGACTTCCGCGTGGTAGGCAAGCTCCGACATGAACTGGTTGTCCACAGAGGGGACCACAAGTCCGATGAGGTTGGTGCGCTTGGTCACCATGGACCTGGCCACAAAGTTGGTGGTGTAGCCCATCTCATCGCACAGCTTCAGAACCCGTTCCCGGGTCTCGCTGCCGATCTGGGAGCTGCCGGAAAGGGCACGGGATACGGTAGCATAGGAGACGCCTGCTGCTTTGGCGACATCCTTTAATGTTACATTTTTCATAAAGTTGACTCCCTTGCGAAGGTTGTGTTTGTGCAAACGTTTCCGACTTTTTAAGAAAATTGGCAGAAAAAACTGCCAAGGTACTTCAGACGAATCAAGAATAGCTGATTTTTGCTCTTCTGTCAATATCAACCTAAATTTTTAAGGCATTTTGGGCAATCCAGCAAAAAAAGTGTCTGAGCTTTGACATTTGGGATATTGACAAAAGGGGCGAACTCCTATAAAATAAAAACAGAAATCGCAAACGTTTGCGATTCTCGGGGGCGTCACACCCCCGAGGATCGCCGCGCTTTCCCGCAGTTGGGCCGCGACCCTGAATTTCAAAGGAGGAACTGCCATGACCGCCAATATCCAAACTATTTTCTTCGATGTAGGAAACACTCTGCGCATTGTCCTGCCGGACCAGGAGTTTATTGACCGGGCGGAAGCCGGTCTCATGGAACTGATCGGCACCACGGAGAGCCACGACGCCCTGTTTGCCAAGCTGGAGGAGCGCTGGAAGGCATACCGCAAGCAGTCCAAGACCACCCTGCTGGATGCTTCCGAGGGAGAACTGTGGACCCAGTACATGCTGCCGGAATATGATCCGAATATGATTTTTGCCAACGCCCCCAAGCTGACCCGCCTGTGGCGCGACCATGACGGCCGCCGGGTGGCCCGGCCGGACGCCGTAGCCACCATCAAGGAGCTGCACCGCCGGGGCTATACCCTTGGCATCATCGCCAACACCGTGACGGAGACGGAGATCCCCGATTGGATGGCCGCTGACGGCGTGGCCCAGTGCTTCAAGACCACGATCCTTTCCTCCAAGGTGCGCCTGCGCAAGCCGGACCCGGACATCTATCACCTGGCCTGCCGCTGCATCGGCACGCCGGAAGCCAACTGCGCCTATGTGGGCGATAACCCGGTGCGGGACGTGGAGGGCACTCAGGCTGCCGGCTTCGGTATGATGATCCGGATCGATGAGCCGGATACGCTGAACAAGGAAAAGGCCACCGGCAAGGAGTTTACCCCGGATCATGTCATCACCAGCCTTTCTGAATTGCTGGACATCTTCCCTGAGCGGGCTTAAAGGAGGACCTATGGAAAAACAGTATAAAGCCGTCTTTTTCGACTTGGGCGGCACTCTGCGCATTGCTTTCCTGGAGGAGGCCTATATGCGCCACGCCCGTCGGAAAATGGCGGAGATCGCAGGCACGGATATGCCTTATGAGGAATTCTATCAGATGATCGAGGAGCGCTACGAGCCGTACCGCAAGTGGGCTTTGGGCGAGTTCAAGGAATCCGGAGATGAAGAGCTGTGGTGCAAATGGCTGCTGCCGGACTACGATCCGGTCCGGATCCGTCAGGTGTGTCATGAGCTGAGCTTCCAGTACCGGCAGTGCAAGGGGCGCCGCGAGGTGGTAGACGGCGGCGTGGAGGTCATCAAGGGCCTGCATGAGCGCGGCTACAAGCTGGGGATCATCTCCAACCTCATCGGTGAGAACGAGGTGCCCGACTGGCTGGAGGAGGACGGCCTGGATTCCTATTTTGACACAGTGATCCTCTCCTCCGTGTGCCACATGCGCAAGCCCTGCTCTGAGATCTACGATCTGGCCTGCCAGCAGATCGGCGTGAAGCCGGAGGAGTGCGTGTCCGTTGCGGACAACATCAAGCGCGACATTGCCGGGGCCAAGAAGGCCGGTATCGGCTGCAATATTATTTTCCGGTCTCCGGAGAAGAAGCATCCCGTGGAATTTACGGAGGAAAACCGCCCGGACTATGTCATTGAAGATTTCCGGGAGATCCTGAACATTCTGCCCTGATGCGTTCCGGGCCAGCGGCCCGGTGAAAAGGAGGAAGCAAGCCATGAATACGGACATCCGTTATATTTTTCTGGATCTGGGCGGTACCTTCCGGGTCATTGACAAGGACCCGGCTTATCTGGCTGCCGCCCGGGCGAAAATTGCAGAGCTGTGCGGCGTGAAAGACGGAAGATCCTACCCAGTGGTTCGAGGACGTGATCGACAAGCGGTACGATGTATACCGGGAATGGGCGCTGAAATATATGTGCGAGGCCCCGGAAGAGGTGCTGTGGCGGCGCTGGCTGGCCTATGACTGCGACCCGGAGCTGATCCGGCACAATGCCTCGGAGCTTTGCTACCAGTACCGGCAGACCAAGGGCCGCCGCACGGTGGTGGAGGGCGGTGCCGACACGGTGAAGGAGCTGTGCCGCCGGGGCTATACCCTGGGCATCATCTCGGATCTGGTGGGCAGACGGGAAGTGGATGAGTGGCTGGATCAGGATGGCCTGCGCCCCTATTTCCAGACGGTCCAGCAGTCCTCGGTCACCTATATCCGGAAGCCCGGCCCCGCAATTTACTATTACGCCATGGAGGAGGTGGGCGCCGAACCGGAAAACTGCTGCTATGTGGGCGACAATCTGAACCGGGACATCATCGGCGCCAAGGCCGTCGATTTCGGTATGACCGTCACGGTGCAGTACCAGAAGGCTAAGCCCCTGAAGCTGACGGCGGAAAACCGCCCGGATGCCAAGGTCTATCGGTTCCCGGACCTGCTGGATATTTTCCCCAAGCGGGGGCAGGTGGCCGTGGAAAAGCTGATCCCGCCGGAGGATGGACAGTAAGTCCATCCCGATCGGATAAAAAAATGCGCAGCGATGCGGGAAAGAACCGTTTCACGCACCGCTCGACTCATAAGGAGGTACTTTTTATGTCTGAATCCAAGCGCGGCGGCGCACAACTGGCGCGGGCCGTGGAAAAAGCGTATCAGGCGGGGCAGGATGACTACCATCTGGAACCCATGGTCCTGGTGGAGAACGGCAAGCCTGTAGGCAAGATCGGAGACGGCGATGCCGCCGTGTTCTGCTGCCGCCGCGGTGAGCGGGAGATCGAGCTGACGGAGCTGTTCACCGATCCGGACTTCAACAAGGTGCAGCGGAACCAGCTGAAGGATCTGGATTTCGTCATCATGACCATGTATCATGACAAATTCAAGGATCTGCCCATCGCCTTTGCGCCGTCTCATGTGGTGAAGCCTCTGGCTCAGGTCCTCAGCGAGGCGGGGAAGAATCAGTTCCACTGCGCGGAGAGCGAGAAGTATGCCCATGTGACCTTTTTCTTCAACGGCGGCGAGAACGCGCCCTTCCCCGGCGAGGATGACGTGTGCGTGCCGTCCCCCAAGGGCATTGACTTTGACCAGCAGCCGGAGCTGAGCCTGCCTGCCGTGGCGGATCAGGTCAAGGGCGCTTTGGGTAAATACGATTTCGTGGTGACCAACTTCGCCAACGGCGACGTAATCGGCCACACCCTGAATACCGCCGCCAAGCTGGAAGCCTGCAAGCATGTCAGTCACTATCTGGATGTGGTGGTCCATGACGCGCTGGCCAAGGGCTATGTGGTGGCCGTCACCGCGGACCACGGCAACATTGAAAAGCTGTACACCGCCGCAGGCAAGCCTGACGGCGCCCACACCACCAATCTGGTGCCTTTCATTCTGATGGACCCCGCCCACAGCGGCCCCATTGCCCTGCGGGACGGCTGTCTGGGTGACGTGGCGCCTACGGTGCTGAATGTCATGGGCATCCCCCAGCCTGCGGAGATGACCGGCAGATCTCTGGCGGAGGGATACGATTTCGGCAAGGACCGGAAGATGCTGCTCATCATCTGCGATGGTTGGGGCCTCGGCTCCGGCGATGACGGCGACGCGATCCATCTGGCGGATACCCCCTACTGGGATTCCCTGCTGGCGGAGCAGTCCTGGAGCAAGCTCCACGCCTCCGGCGAGCATGTGGGCCTGGGAAGCGGAAAGGCCGGCAACTCCGAGGCAGGCCACTCCAATCTGGGCGCAGGCCGCTGCGTCATGCAGGATGACGTCCGTCTGGACGCCGCTGTGAAGGACGGCAGCTTCAAGAAGAACCCCATCTTCCTACAGGCCATCGAACACGCCAAAAAGAACGGCACGGCGCTGCATCTGCTGGCATATCTCACCTATAAATCCTCTCACGGCTGCATCGACTACCCGTTGGCCATCTGCGAGATGGCCCGGGATGCCGGACTGAATCAGGTATTCTTCCACATCATCTTTGACGGCCGCTCCACGGAACCCGGCTCCGCACCCAAGCTGCTGGCAGAGCTGGACGAAAAGCTGGATGCCATCGGCGTGGGCCGCATTGTGGACGGCGTGGGCCGCGGCGTGGCGCTGGACCGGGATAAGAACTACGACAAGGTAAAGCGGGCCTACGACGCCATGGTGGACGGCGCAGGTACCCGGTATGAGTAAGCCTCCGGCATAAACCGCCCCCCAAAAAAAGAAAACCAAGAGAATGTTAAAAATCCCGCAGAGAGCAAATACTCTCTGCGGGATTTTTGCACGGGAAAAGTGCGAAAAAGCAACAAATCACGGAACAGACATCGAAAACGGGAATATTTGCGTTGGCGGACTGCTGATCTGCACCCCGACTGAAAGCCGCAAAAAGTGCCCGGACCGCCACAGCGGTCCGGGCCTTCTTGTCATACATCAAAACAGGGATCAGCGGGCGTCCTTCAGGATCGTGTAGACCTCATAAATGTCCTTCACGCTGTAAGTGGGCTTCACGTCCGCGGGAACGTTGGTGTCCTTCAGCTTGGTGAGGTAGGAGTCGATGTGGAAGGTGGCGCCGAAGCCCATGCGGATGGGGCCGATGACGTCCCGGGAGAGGGTATCGCCCACATAGGCACAGCTGGCGGGGTCAGACTGGACCTGATGGAGGGAGACCAGAAAAATGTTGGGGTCGGGCTTGCGATATCCGGTGACGGAAGAAAGCGTCACATCCTGGAAGTAGTCCCGGATGCCGTAGTCTTTCAGAACGTCAAACACCTGATAGAGACTGGCTGTGTTGCTGATGACACCCAGCTTCATACCCAGCCCCTTCAGCCCTTCCAGCATTTCCTTCACGTGGGGGCGGAGAGTGCGGTGATAGTGGGTGATCTCCCACATGTGGGCCAGCTCCTCGGCGTAAGGACGCACAGAATCTTCATTCAGGCCGAAATCCGTCAAAACGAAGCTGCCCCAGATCTCCTCCGGCTTCAGCTCCCGCTGCCGGGGGTCCCGGTAAGCGCCGTAACGTTCCCAGCCGGCATTGATGCTCTGAGCCGTAGTTTCAAAGTCCATGTTCAGATCGATGCCGTGAGCGTGCAGAATATCCAGCACACCCTGAATGGAAGAATGGCGGCTTTCGTCATCGACCCAGATGTCCTCCAGAGTGCCGCCCATATCGAACAATACAGTATCTATCATAGTCTCACAGCCTTTTTTTTAAGTTGCATACATGGGAAAAACGGTATTCAGAGGGAGTTTCTGCGGCGAAGCAGCCACCAGGAGCTTCCAAAACCCATCAGCAGCGGCACAGGGACCATCATACCGAAGAGCTGGAGAAACAGGACCGACGCGCCGCTGTCACCCCGCAGCAGGAGCAGCATGGTCACCAGACTGGCGAGGGCCAGCAGCAAGAGCCAGCCGTATGCGGCCAGAACGGTCTGAGGATGGCAGATCAGGTGGGTCAGCGCGCAGATTGCTGTCCCGATCAGGGCGGGGAGCAGTGCACTGACCAGATTTTCTACCGCCCGGGGCGCAAGGGCAAGCCATGCGTGAATGGGATCGGTCAACAGAAAGAAGGCCGCGCCGTAAACTGCCAGAAAGAGGATGGACAGGCAGAAGGAATTCAGCAGCAGCGTGCTTTTTACATGGCCGTTTTCCGTCAGCCGGAAGGCATCCCAAAAGGATTCCACCCGTCTGGCCTGTTCTTTTTCCCGTTCTGCCCGACGCAGTTCTTTTTCAAAATCCTGGTTCATGTTATCTCCTATCTGAATGATTCAAAAGGCCCGGGCAGCGGCGGTTGCCGCCGCCCGGGAAAAATCGCGGTGCTTGAATTTACTTCATCTTGAGGTTCTGAGACAGCCAGTACGTCCACATCTCCTGCACGTCGAGATAGATGTCATAGATAGCGCTGAGGTCATTGGCGCGGGCGCCCAGCTCGCTGAGCTCGGCGGGGTTCTTCTTATCCTCCACGTCATCACGGATGGGCCAGTTGCCCTCCTTCTTGAAGGGCTTCATGCCTTCGCTCTTGCCGTCAGCGCCGCCGGTGACGTAGCGGATGAACAGACGGGCACCGGCAGGGCTGTTGGTGCCCTTGGCGATAAACAGGCACTCCAGATTCAGCAGGGCGGTGTAGGGTTCCAGATTCAGGCACCAGGCAATGTCATAGCCGGATTCGTCGCGGTTGCCGATCTTACCGGCAGAGGCCAGGCACAGGGCGGGATCCTCAGCGGTGGAGTTATGGACGGCCAGCACCAGCTCGTCACCGTCGCTGATGAAGGTCATCTTGGCCTGAGAGAAGCGCCACAGATACTCCACGCCGGCGTTGTTCTCGGGAACTTCAAAGTCAAAGGAGGAAGCGTCATAGGTGTATTCCAGATCCTTGCCGTAGGTATCCTTGTAGGACTGAGCCATTTCATCGGCATTGTTGATGAAGCTGGCGAACAGGGACAGGTACGCGGACTCCTGACCGATCTCCTTGGTGAACAGGTGGTACTTCTGGGTGCCGTCGTCCTTCTTCTCAATGATCTCCCACCAGCTGTGGATGGGCTGACCGTCGGGGAAGGCCTTGGTGTTATAATACCACATGGACTGAGAGGCGTACAGAGGATAACCGTATTTCAGGTAGCCTTCGTCGATGTGAGAGCAGATGTCCTTGGGATAATAGGGCTCCAGAATGTCCTGATTGTACCACTCGTGGAACACGTTGCCGTTGACGTCCTTGGTCTGGAGCACGTCGGCGGTGATGTTGCCGGTCTCGTGCTCGATTTTGGCCTTGGAGAGCACCTCGTCGTTGTCCAGATCGGAAACCACCAGATCCAGACCGGGATAGGTTTCCTCAAAGCTCTCCTCCACCTTCATCATCTTGGAGGAGGTGGCGTAGACGTTGATGGTGGTGTCCTCCTTCAGAGCTTCCTCGAAAAGCTCTTCGTCGGTCTTGTCGCTCCATTCGTCATAATAGGGGCCGTAGTGGTTTTCGCCGGTGTTGATGTCATAGCCGAGATGCAGGTCGCTGGCGGTTTCACCGTCGGTTTGGGAGTCATTGGGTTGCCCTTGCTGCCGCAGGCAGCCAGGCTCAGCACCATGGACAGGGAGAGGAGCAGCGCAAAAAACTTCTTCATTTTCATCGGGGACTCCTTTCATATTTGGACGGTGGATCAGCGCCGTCCGATTTGGGGGGAATTGCGTATCAAGACACGGCTTACACCGCGCGTTTGATCAGACGGGTGGTTTCCTTATTGTAGATGTTGATCTTGTTCTGGTCGATGATGGCCCAGACCTTCCGGTCCAGATCGTAGGAGACCTGACCGATCTCCTTGGCCAGGAATTCATCGTTGCCGGCCTTCAAAGTGGTGATGGTCTCGGAACCGGCGGGCTGGTTGGCGTAGATGCTGACGGGAATGGCGCCCTCCACCGGCTCGGTGGAGATAATGATCTGCTCGGGGCGGATGGCCAGCACGCAGTCGAACTCGCCGCTCTTGGGGAACTCCTCGTCGGTGAGGTGCTCGGCGGGGAAGGTATGGCCGCCCAGATCGCTCTTGACCACCAGCTGACTGTTGACCATCTCGGCCTTGCCGTCCAGCAGGTTGATCCGGGGGTTACCGATGAAGTCGGCGGCTTCCAGATCGATGGGGTTGTTGTACAGCTCAGCGGGGGTAGCCACCTGATTCAGCTCACCGGCCTTGAACAGCGCGATCTTGGTGGACATGGTCAAAGCCTCGGTCTGGTCGTGGGTGACGTAGATGATGGTGGTGCCCAAATCTTTATGGAGGCGCTGCAGCTCCGCCCGCATGTCGATACGAAGCTTGGCGTCTAGGTTGGACAGAGGCTCATCCAGCAGCAGCAGCTTGGGACTGGAGGCCACAGCGCGGGCGATGGCTACACGCTGCTGCTGGCCGCCGGACAGCTCGGTAGGATAGCGGTCCTTGTACATGTCAATACGCATCATCCGCAGGGAATCCATGACCCGGCGGTCGATCTCCGCCTTGTCCATTTTCTGGATCTTCAGGCCGAAGGCGATGTTGTTGTAGACCGTCATGTGGGGCCACAGGGCGTAGGACTGGAACACCAGGTTCAGTCCGCGCTTGCTGGGCTCGGCGTAATAGGCATCATCCGCGTTGATCATCTCCACGCCGTCAATGGTCATGATGCCGTTCTGCGGCTTTTCCAGACCGGAGACCACTCGAAGGGTGGTGGTCTTGCCGCAGCCGGAGGGCCCCAGCAGGGTCATGAAGTCGCCGTCCTCGATGACGAGGTTGATGTCCCGCAGGACATGGTTGGTGCCGTAAAATTTATCAATGTGCTTTAATTCAATGCGGCTCATATCGTTCTTCCTTTCTGTTTCCCTTACATACTCTTGTTCAGATCCGCGCCGAAGCGGTTGGCCACGGTGTAGCACACCAGGATGAAGGCCAGCACACACACGGACACTGCGTCAGACATCTGGTTGTAACCGTCCTGGGAGTAGGTAAAGGCCAGGTAAGACATGGTCTGGGTGGTGGGAGTCATCATGATGATAATGAGGTCCAGCTCCTTGGCGATGGAAATGAAGGTCAGCATGAAGCCGGAAATGAAGCCGTTTTTCGCCAGAGGAACGATGATGGAGGACATCCGCTTCCAGAAGCTGGCGCCGGCGATATCTGCCGCTTCCTCCAGCTCCACGCTGATGGAGAGCATATTGGCGGTACCGGACTTACTGGCGAAGGGGAAGTGCTTGACCACCGAGGTCAGCACGATCAGGGTGAAGGTGCCGTACAGGGAGGGCATCAGTCCGCCGAGGTGCGGACGGGAGAACATGGAGAAATACATGGTGGAGAATGCGATGCCGCTCATCAGGTAGGGGACGAAGACCATCTGCTCGGTCAGGTCGCCGTACCACTTGCCGCGGCCGCGGGAGCTGATGTAGCCCAGGAACTGGCCGCAGATAGCGGTGAGGATGGAGGCGATGAGGGTCAGGCGGATGGTATTCCAGAAGGCGCTGAAGAAATTGGGATTCCGGAAGATGCCCACGTAGTTGGTGTACTTATCAATCTCACCTTCTTTGCCGATCCAGTTGTAAAGCGTCAGGTTATCCAGACCGTAGCCGGCGCCGGTGGTGATCTGGAAGGTCTCCATGATCAGCACGAAGAAGGGCACCACCATGGCCAGGAACAGGAAGACCATCAGGAACACCATGAGGGGCTTCTTGGCCTTGCCCAACTGCATCAGCGTGGCGCGGCCGCCCTTGCCGCTGACGGTGGCGTAGGACTTCCGGACGCCCACGATCCGCTGGTTGGAGAAGATGATGAGGGCGGCCAGCAGCACCAGTACGATGGACATGGCATAGCCGACAGCCTGGGGACCCTGGTCGATGAAGTTACGCATTTTGGTGGCCAGCGTGTAGTAGCCGATGCGGTTGCCCAGGTTGGCGGGGACGCCGTATGTACCGATGGATTTGCTGATGGTCATGACGGTGGCGGACAGCACGGAGGGCAGGATCAGGGGCAGAGTGATGTGCCGCAGGATCTGCGCTTTGCTGGCGCCCTGAATCTCACCCATCTCCTCCAGCTCGGAGTTGATGGAGCGGAGCGCGCCGGAGACCATGATGTAGGAGAATGCGTAATAGTGCATGGACATGCACAGCACGATGGCGATGGGGCCGTAAGCCAGCCAGTCGGGAACGGGAATGCCCAGACCGGCCAAGAAGCCGTTGGCGCCGGAGGTGGAGTTGCGGAACATGGCCAGCCAGGCCAGAGCTTTGGTCCAGGAGGGGATCATATAAGGTACGGTCACCAGCAGGCCTAGGATCTTCTTGCCGGGGAGATCCGTGCGGATCATCAGCCACGCCAGAACGGAGCCAAGAGGCACCGAAACCAGCACGGTGAAAAAGCCGCAGATAAAGGAGTTTTTCAGCGGCCCCCACAGCACGGCGCTGGCCAGCTTACCGGTGAGGATGTATTTCCAGTAGTACAGGGTGAAATCGCCCACGTGGCCCTGAACCCGGCGCAACTCGCCTTGAGCCAGCGTAAAGGTGCTGGAGATCATGGTCAGCAGAGGGATGATGATGAGGCAGAACAGGATGATGAGACTGACCAGCACCACCATGTTAAAGGGGTTTTTCAGCACATTCAGGATCAGGTTCTTTAAACGCCGCTTGGTCAGGGGTTTTCTGGGTAATCCATTTTTCGACACGATAACACCTCTTTCTGAAGTCTGCCGGGGGATCGCGGGGGACAGCAGCTTGCTCTCTTTTCTCAGTTCTGTGCGTAGTCTGACCGGCGGTGTGCTGTCCTCTGGTCGCAAACGTTTGCACTTCCTTGCTACCATTATAAAGAATTCTTAACGGAATTGTCAAGGAGGATTATGGCTATTTTCCCATGATTTTTTTATTCAATTTCACGTACACTGTGTAAAGTGCACAAATAAAAAGGCCGACCTTTGGTTGTTATTTTTGGAGGAAGAAAAAACGAATTTGACGCGAAAACGTATACGTTTTCGTAAAATGAAACGAATGCTCAGATGCTGTCGAATGCAAACAAACGCAAAAAAGGAGACAGGGCGAGCCTGTCTCCTTTTATATAGACTGTGAAAAGCTGTCAGGCTCTGAGGGCTTGGTCATCCTCCAGGGTCAGCCGTTCTGCCAGCAGGGCAATGAATTCCGCATTGGAGGGCTTTCCACGCTGACTGCTGACGGTGCAGCCGAAGTATTTGGGGAGTGTCTCCGGCGAAGCCCGGTCCCAGGCGGTCTCTATGGCGCTGCGGATACATCGTTCTACTCGAAGGGCAGTGGTACCGTAACGCCGGGCGATCTCAGGATAGAGGATCTTGGTTACAGCCTTGTTCAGTACACTTGGATCGGCGGCGGTGATCAGGATCGCTTCCCGCAGATACTGGTAGCCGGAGATATTGGCAGGCATACCTGCATCATGAAGCATGTGGGTGACGCGGGCTTTCAGAGAGGGGCGGGTGGCTTTTGGCTTTTCCCGGAACAGGTTCCGCATCCGGTCCAACAGTGTTTCCATCCGAAAGGGTTTTGGCAGAAAATAGGCAGCGCCCAGCTCCGTTGCTTCCGCCAACGTCTGGTCGGAAACAAATGCGGAGGTCAGAATGGTCATGGGAGCGTAGCCAAGCTCCTGCAGCTCCCGCAGAGCGCTGAGACCGTCCAGCCCCGGCAGGATCACATCCATGATCAGAATATCCGGTTCTTGCTCCTGAACTTTTTCCAGAACTTCGTCCCCGGTTTGTGCAATTTCCACCAGAAATTCTCCTGTTTTTTCCATGGCTTCCCGCAGCAGAATGCGGAATTCCGTGCTGGTATCTGCCAGCAGCACCGTTCTGCGCTGTTCCATGTTCCCACAACTCCTTCCCAATAAGAATGTGCCCGCAGATATCACTGCGGGCATGATCTTGTGTATATTGTCAAAATATCATAAAATTCCATATTTTACAAGTTAAAAACTAGAAAACAGGCATAAAATATCCGCAAAGATTTTTGATGGATTGCTGGAAGTCCGCGATTTTTCCGGATGAGCCTCCGAAACTGGCCTGCGGTCCCGCTATTGACCGGCTCCGCTGCCCACAGGCTTTTCCAGTTCTGCCCGCAGCTTTTCCAATGCCCGCTTCTCAATACGCGATACATAGCTCCGGGAAATGCCGAATGTGGAGGCGATCTCCCGTTGGGTCAGGGGGACGGTGCCGCCAAGACCGTACCGCAGACGGATGACCTCTGATTCCCGCTGGGTCAGGCACTCCTTCACCAACCGCCGCAGGCGGAGGGCGCTGTCCCGGTCATAGAGATCCTCCAGCATGGTGTCATCTACACCGATGACGTCCATTAGCTGTAGGGCATTGCCCTCCCGATCCGATTCGATGGTCTCCGACAGGGATACCTCTCCCTGCAATTTTTTCTGAGACCGGAAATACATTAAAATCTCATTCGCTATCCTCTCCCAACGGACACATAAGCTGCCCTATGGGCGGCAAATTTAGCTCTCCATCCTCCGCAAAGAGGTATACATAGACGTTTTTGCCGTCCCAAACCACTTTTTTGACGATAGTACGCAGCAGGCGACGCCGTTCTTCAATAGTAGTCGAATCCACCGTGTCGGCGAATGACTCAATCATATCTCTATAGAAAAATAGATTTTGGCTCAGAGCATTACTCTGCCTAGCAAGCTTTTCCAATTCAGCAATTCTTGTCTGCTCCTGTTCGCTCTGCCGGTGCAGCTCATCGATCTGCTCCATGACGTATTTGGCCGAGGTCTCGCTGGCAACAGACAGAGATTCCACCAGTCGTTTGATGCGGGCTTCTGTTTCAGCATGGTTCTTCACTAATAAAGTCAACTCAGCTTCATAACTTGCTTTGTTGTCATTGATTACTTTCTTGGTTTTTGACAGTAACTGGCCAAAGTCTTTTTTGTCAGTGGCAACCTTACGTATTTCCTCAACAATCTTAGCATCTAGAGTGTTGCCGTTGCAGTTTTTCATACTACAGACAGTACCATGACTGCGCTCTTTGGTGGAGCACATATAGGTGTAAATCAACTCCCCATTAGCATTAGTGCGACCAGTCAGTTTCGGGCGCATATAGTCACCGCACTCGCCACAACGCAGAAGGCCGGACAAAAGCGCCACATTGCTGCGTGGTTTGCGATAGCTCTTGGATTTGTTCACGTCCAGCATAGACTGTACTCGTACCCAGTTTGCACCGGAGATAATGCCGGGATGTTTCCCCACTGCCACAATCCAATCTTCCATCGGGCGAATCTGAGTAGCCTTGCCAGGGCGTTGGAGCGTGCGGTTGTAGGCCATAATACCGTGCTCACCGTCAAACTCCGATGGCTCAGCAAAAAGGTCTACGTTGTTCTCCTTGAGATACTGATACGCCGTATCGTCAGCAATCATATAAACCGGATTTGTCAGAATACCCCGGATGGCAAAGCGCGTGAACTGCTTGCCGCGCTTTGTGACACAGCGGTGCTCTAATAAGTACTGGTCAGTTTTACTGAGGGAGCCACTTTCCGTGAACACAGAAAAAATTGTCTTTACCAGCTGAATCTCCTCCGGAATAGGTTTGAGCTTACAAGCTTTTTTAACCTTGCCATCTACTGTTACGCTGGACAAGCTTTCCGAAGCGTAGCCAGTTGGTGTCGTCCCGCCCAGCCAGCGTCCGGTCTTGGACAGCTCATGCATGTTGTCGCGGATACGCTCGGCTATGGTTTCTCGCTCCAGCTGGGAGAACACTGACGCGATATACATCATTGCACGCCCCATTGGAGAGGACGTGTCGAACTGTTCCCGGATGGAAATGAAGTCAATGTGCCGGTCACCCAGATCCTCGATGAGCTTTGCAAAGTCACCAATATTGCGGCTGATACGGTCAAGGCGATAGACGACAATAGCAGCGAACTCAATCTTCTGGGAATCCTTCATCATCTGCTTGAACTGCGGACGCTCCAGATTGCCGCCGGAAAACCCCTCGTCCTCATATACAAGCGCATGCTCCGCCTCGTCTTCGCCAAAGTGCATTGCAATATATTGGCGGCACAGCTCAATCTGGTTCTCAATACTCTCGCCTTTCCCGGTAAATTTGGATTTGCGGGAATAGATGACGTATTGCTTCACCTGCGCCTTATCTGTTGTTTTCATAGCAACACCTCGCATTACATTGTTAGGTTGTTAGATATATTGTAACGGATTGGAACCCATTTGAAAAGGTGCAAATGAGATTTTTTGAAAAGTTCTCCAAAGAACGTTATACCCCTTTATACCCCGTTCAAAAGGGTATAAAGGGGTATAACGCATTCTCACTGCCAGTTTCGTTTCAGGACTTCACTTTTGAGATACAGCGTGCTCTTCTCCGATGTTTTGATCGGATGAAGCTTCCCGCGTTTTGTAAGGTCAATGATATTCTGCCGGGAGCAGCCTAATATCTCCGCCGCTTCCGATGCGTTGATAACTCTGTGCGCGGCAAAGTTCCGGAAATCCTCAATAGTCAGCGGAACACTTTTGCCAATCCGGTAGAGCATCGCATCCGAGACGGTCATGTTCACATCCCATGCAACGCCATATCCGCCCGTCTGCATCTGTACATACTGAAAATAGTCCGGCTTCTTGAGAAGAACTTGAAATGTCTTCGTCTTTTCAAAATGCTTCTGCAAATCGCACTTCTTCACTACGCCATCCCGGAAAAATACCAGCAGGCAATGGTTCTCCAGCGGCAGCACATCTTCAATTCTCTTTGAGAACCGCCGCGTAATTTCTTCCGGAAGCTCCTTCTCGTTAATGGGAACAAGGTAGTAATCATCCTGTGCGCATCGCCCCATTGCCAGCATCAGAAGCTCGTACTCATCATATTCCTTCAGATGATTGTCGCGCAGAATCTCACCGATGTTCTGGCGGTCGATCGGAACGATCCGCTGCTGAACCCAGATCTTGCTCCAATAGGAATTGACTGTGGTTTCCCCACGCTTCACAAAGGAGTCCAGCAACAGCGGCGTTTCCCATGCATCCGCATTTTCAGGCAGCTCAATATAGAACTGCTTTTCCTGCTTGTAATACAGGAGGTACGCCAGATCCTTCTGCTCCTGCGTCGATTCATCTCGAATTGCAAAAATCTTCATATGCGCTCCACCTTTTCCAAATCATTTCCCATACGCCTTCAGAAAAGACCCACCAATTTCGATAGAATTACGGTGGACAGACCATGACAAATGGGTCAACTCCTGTTTTTCCTTCATAAGCTGCATATGTACATTCTCACTCCCCATTATCGTACTTCATTACTTGTCATACGTCAAGCTATAATGCAAAAAGCCGCCACCCTGATTTCACTCAGGACGGCAGCTTAAACTTGTTTATAGCAAATCGGATAAACAAGTTGATACTATTGCTTGGAACGTAAATGTTCAACTACTGCATCGATAAGCTCCAACTTTTGTTCCGTGGGACAGGGCAACTTCTGCACCATCTTTAGTGCTTGTTCCGCATGGAACTTGGCCAGTTCCTTGCTGAGTTTTGCCTTTCCTTCCGGCGTGGTCGGCATAATCAAAAGCTCTGGCTTTTCAACAACAAAAAGCGGAAATAGGTCATAGTTTCCATCCTTATCAGAACTCAAATTGAGCTCAGATAGAACCTGCTCCTGAACCTCAGGTTTAAGATCACAAATATATATTTCAACGCTCATGTGTCGTCCTCCATATAAGATTTTGCAAATTAATGGAGAGAGCTGCAGCAACTCGCTGCAGCTCTCAAATCATTTGTCTCGGAAAAGGTGCTTGTAAAGGTCATCCACACCCTTTTGCTTTTGTGTCCAGGTAATCGGTGCCATTTCAAAACCGGCAGCCGCACCCATCTCAATATAACGATCACGCGCTTTCCGAACTTCCTCTTTGACCTGATAATCCGAATCGACCATGACGTTGATTCTCTTCACGCCAATGGAGTCTAGTTCTTCAAAGGACTCGTTCGTACTGAGAATAGCTCGGTATGCCTGTAAGGCCCACGAAACCACACTCATAAGGTGAACCCTGCGCAAAGCTGTAGGCAAGGTCGGATTTCATAACTCCCTCTGTAAGGCAAACCACTTCATCGCCTTCATGAACGCCGACATAATGCGGGCAGCACTTCGACTGTGTTCCGTAGTACTGGTCAACACTCGTCAGGTTATAGAATTTCTGGTTATAGACCTTATCAAGCTGAACCTGAATGGCTTCAATTTGGCCGAGCAGGTTTCGGTCGGGTAGCATGATTCCCGAGCCTCGGATATCCAACACCCATTGGCCAGAGTCCTTCTGGCAATAAAATCCGGGAACCCCATCAAGAATGCAGCCACGCTCCAACAGCTCTGTAACAATCCGTTTCAAACGTGTTGTAGGCGTCGTTCGATAGCATAGCCGCTCCATTTCCTCCGGCTTTAGCCCGCGCTCTCTCAAAGCGGATTGATGTGTTGGGCATAGCGTCAATAATGAGAGAAGGTTGGAATAAGTATTATCCCGCACCTCAGCCGAGGCAATAGGGAGTTCTACCGTTTCTATAGGGCGAGACTTCCGCTTATATTTGTGTACTGGTTCACCTCCATCTGGCCCGAATATCTTGCAGAGTTCTTCGTAAGCCGTATGGAGATTGACATCACAGTACTCTGCATAAAGATGGAGGATGCCTCCACCTTTACCACAGCGATTACACCGAAATACATTATCGCGGATCTTGACATTCATATGAGCCTTCCGATCTGCACAGAATGGACACCTGCAATGCAGTTGAGTCCCGGTATCTCGTATGACTTCGATACCAAGAAGATCAACCACTTGCTCAATATCACATGGCAGATCAGGTATTCTGCCCATCTAAACCACCTCACTTAGCTAGGGGAAGAATCAGCTGGCCATCTGGCCTACCGTTTCCAAAAAGTTTTGTAGCCCCTGCTTTCAGTGCGAGATTATGGCCGGAATAGTTCTTCACATACCACGCGAGGTCACCTGGGCTCTTCATAGCGATTTCGCCAAGAGACCAGCCACTAAAGCGGCCAAAATCAACCTTGACGGCTTTCGCCTGTTCAATGGTCATGACACGCAAGTACTCATCCAGCGTTTTGGGGGCTCCGGAGCAGGAGCATGAGACTGCTGCACAGGAGGCTGAACCTGCTGCTGAGTAGGCTGGGTAGATTTAGGCGCTGTCGCCGTCTGAGAGAAGACTGGAGGATCCGTTGTCGGTTGAGCGGTAAAACTCGCCACGACACTACCAGGGTGTCCTGCATCTTCATCAGGTGGCATCTTGATTGGGGCATCCGCGATAATACCGGCCAGCGCATCACCATTCATACAGAACTGCGTACCATAACCTGCATCCGCCAAAGCGCGGCCCTTTGCGACTGTTTCGGCGATCTCCAAGAAGCGATCGCCAAAGCGGTCTTCCGTTGAGAAACGCTGAGAATACGCCTTCCCAATGAACTGGTCAGCTGGGTCAGCCTTATCGGCATAGATCCTGCAGCATACGATTGCATTCTTCTCATCAACCCGGATAAGCTCCGGGTCGATCTTTCCATTCGGATGGTGCAGGCGGAACCAAAGAAGGCGATATTTGACATCAAGGTAGAGATCGTTTTCGCCTTCCTCACCCACGGTAGTACGCACGAAATCAGCAGGGGTTAAAACCATCGACAGCGTTGATGGCAGGGATCACATTAGAGTTCGATTCACTCATGGTAATTGTCCTTTCACAATAAATGTAGAAACGAGGCAGCTTTTGACCACCCCGTTTCCCAAATAATCACGCTACTCGCCGACTCAGCTCGCGGTTATAATAAGCCACGATTCGATCCGCGAGTACCGTATTCCTTTGACCCACATCGCATTTATGGATCGCAACAAAGACTGCCTGCTTTTGCCCAATCAGGATGACCTTCGCCTTGGCTCTGGTCACAGCAGTATAGAGCAAATTCCGCCGCAGCATGATATAGTGCTCTTTCAAAAGAGGAACAATGATGACAGGATACTCCTGTCCTTGGCTCTTATGAATGGTCGTACAGTAGGAGAACTCCAAATCCTCCAGCATTTCCTGCGTGTACTGTAGTGTCCTTCCATCCAAAAGCCTCACGCATGTGATCGTCTCATCATCCTCTTTCTTCATGTCGGTTATGACGCCGACATCGCCATTTGACACATTGATTCGATTTGCCGTCTGCATAATGCGGTCACCAACACGAAATACTCGACTGCCACACTTAACCTCTTTCTTCAGGTTGTTTGGCGGGTTGACAAGGTCTCGAATGGTCTCATTCAACGCATTTGCCGCAACCGCACCTCGCTTACGGAGAGGTGAGAGAATCTGCACGTCCTCAATACCATGCAAAGAGACTTCCTGCAGATAGTTCTTGATGACCAACTGCGCAGCCTCTTCCGAGTTCTGAACTTCCAAAAACTGAAAGTCATCCCCGAACTGAAGATGTGTGTCGTTGTGGTTGATGGCATAGGCGTTTGTGATGATACGGCTATTAGATGCCTGGCGGAAAACAGTCTCTAAGACTGCCGTAGGAACCTTTTCACTTCGAATCATCTCTCGCAGCACATTACCCGCGCCAACAGATGGGAGCTGGTCAGCATCACCGACAATAATCAGCTGAGCGCCTGACTTGATACGATCAAGGAGGATATACGCAAGTCGCATGTCCACCATGGAAAACTCATCAACGACTACCAAGTCTGCTGATAGTAACTCTTTGTCGTTCAGCGGGCTGTCTTCATCCGTCACAAGGCCAAGCGCCGAGTGAAGTGTAGAGGCGTACATTCCCGTCTGTTCTGCCATGCGCCGACTGGCACGGCCAGTAGGTGCAGCCAGTAGGACTTCATTCGCGGGGAACGCAGCTTTATAGATATCCAGTATGAATCGTAGTGTTGTGGTCTTTCCGCTGCCGGGGCCTCCGGTCATGATGGAGATCGGATGCGAGAGGCACAGCTTCACAGCATTACGTTGCGAAGGAGCCAGTCTTTGATGCAAGGTCCTCTCCGCATTGTCGATTTTGCTGTCCAGATCGTCGATCTTTGTAAAGCCCTCCTGAAGTATCATGGACACAATGCGCTTCGCTGATTTAACTTCGCACATGCGCTCGTAACTCAGGTATACACGGCTTCCCTCAACATAGATACGGGATTCCACACGTTCATTTGAGATTGCTTGGCGGATTTCCTCTTCGGAAACCACTTCATCATCGCAGCCCATATTGAGAAGCTCATAGCACTGGCCAACCGTCTCATCAACGGATAGAAAAAGATGCCCAGATACGCGTGCCTCATCCAGCACATAGTTGATCGCACCGGAGTATCGCAAAGGGTGCTTTAAGCTGACTTTTGTTTTACGGGCAATGGAATCGACTGTCATGAAGCCAAAGCCTTTGATCTTACAGAGTTGGAATGGATCCGTTTTCACGATTCTCAGACTGCTATCTCCGAACTCTTCTCGGATCATCGCAACCTTTTTCATCGAAACACCGAAAGGCGCCAAGTATATCATGAGATCACTCAAGGCTTTCGTTTCCCCGTAGGATTTGATGATAGCCTTGAGTTTTTTCTGGGCAATCCCCTTGACGCTAAGCAGCTTGTCCGGCTCTTTCTCCAAAACCTCCATCGTCTTATCGCCAAAGCGAGCGACAATGGCCTTTGCGGTCTCAGGGCCAATTCCTTTGATGATACCGCTGCTCAAGTAAGCAAGGATGCCGGCTTGATCTCTCGGCACGACTTCCTTACACATTGAAACCGACAGCTGTAAACCGTGTTTGGAATTCTCCCACGCTCCATCCAGTTCCACTTCCACGGCATCTGTAGCAATCAGATGATAGCCGATTGCCGTGAAATGAATCTTGTCGTCATGGTAGTAAGACCGATTACGGGCTTCCTTTGGAACAGACTCATCAGAAGTACTGTAGGCAAAAATGCAGAAGCCCTTATCGGACTTAAAGATGGTTCTTTCATATCGACATAGCATTTGATCACTCCTTATGCGATGGCCGATTTGACCACCTTAAAAGATTCTTGATTCCGTCTGATCCACAAACTCATCATAGATATCAGGATACTGAGCTCGCAGAGCGGATAAACGGTCCTTTGATATTCCTTCCCGATACAGAGGGTTGTAGGAAACTTTGAAACACTCGCCGCCCTGTTCACAGGTTCCTTTGCACGCAGTACCCATCTCTTCGACGATGGGAGCATAGAGGATTTGATGCGAGTCTCAAGTGCTTTTACCTGAGCATCTAAAGCTCTCTTTTCCTCTTTGAGGGTCAGAATCTCTTTGAGGTTCACCACAAACTTGCGGTCAAGATCTACAGTCGGTTCAGACTTGTCAGCAGGGCCGAAATAGCGACGAAGAGACTCCAGAACCGCATCTGGCTTTTCGACCAGAGGCGGCTCCACACGAGCCATGACGTGATTATTCCAGAATGCCGCCAACTCCATGATCGTGTTCTCTTCTTCCTCGAGGTCGCGCTCAATCTTTTGCCATACGAAGTCGTTCTCATTATTTGAGAACAGGCAGGCAATGAAGGCAACATCGATGTTCATCACCGACATGTAGTGGCGAACCTGCAATTCATAGTGGCGAGGGACTGCGCCGTTCGCCCACTTGAATTGCATGTCATAGTGCGCCGTTTTGCACTCTAAGATGGCCTTGCGGCCATCCGGCAGCGTAACAAAACGATCCACATCGGCAATCAGGAAGGGGAAAAACGGGTGCTGGTACATCCAGTGGTCTTCATACACAGATAGTCCGGTCTTCTTTGCGAAGATTTGAGCTACCACATCTTCGAGCAAATGCCCAATCTGGAATGTGATGCTTTTGTCCGGCCCATCATCTGACATGACGACCCCAATTTTGTCATAATAAAGGTCTCGTGCCGTGCGATATGGGGAGGAATTAAGGGCGACAGCTACATCGCTGCCGCCAATTCCTTTTCGCCTCCAACTGAGCCATTGATCCTCTGTTAGAGTTGTGATGTCCACCAATCTGTTTGGCGTGTAGTTCAGGTTCAGGCCCATAGCCTACACCTCCTCGCAGCGATCAAACCCACAATTGCCGCATTCTGGGCATTCCTGATCATCAGGATCCTCGAACGAGGCAAAGCTTATTATCTCCCCGCAATGCCGACACTTATAAGCAAGTAGATCTTTTTCGGTATGCTCTACCGTCCCTGTGTCATCGCAGGTAATGTGTTCCTCAAAACATATTGCCGGCTCTGAGGTCTGGATCATGACAGAAACGCCATCTTCTGCGCAGGCCTCTGAGAGAGTCAGGCACTCACTAGGAGAATTCTGAGGATATCCACCGATCAAGCAACTGTATGCTGACCATGCGAACGACGCGACAAACGAGTAACTTGCTTTGGCATCGACGGCAGGCTCGGAGAATTCTTTCATAGCCTCATCAATGAATGCCTGTCTTTTCGACTGGATGAAGCTCCGTGCAAAGAAACGCTTGCCTGGAATGGTTGAAGGATCGTCTTCGCTGACAAACCGTTCAATGAACGACTTAATGCCATCCCGTGTACCGGTAACATTTACATACCCAAACGCCCAATTAGGCATAATCTATCCTCCTTACTCTTCAAAATCAGTATTGTAGTGCTCGACGATCTCAGTCGGCTCGTCAGATGCACAGTTGCCGTAGACAACAGTCTGAAGTGCTTCCTTGTTTGGATCGTATTCTACGCAAGCCATGATCGCTGTAGCGCCATCCTTGCGTACATAGTCGATGAAAACGCCTGGATAGTCTGCTGCACAGTCAGTCTTATCGTGCTTAGCGTAAATCGCGAGTTGTCCTACTGGCGTATCAACAATAAAATGCCGAGTCTTTTCCATATTCAATCCGCTCCTTGTTTTCGGTGATATCTTTCATGACTGAATCCATAGCGGAGAGTACTACCTCAACTCCCTCGAAGATGTGGTCACTATCTAATGCCCACATCATGTCATGGAATTCGCCCTCTGGCGTATAGACAAAGCACTCCCACCAGTTGTTGTGTTCCATATCGAGTCGATACCGTTTATGCGTATCACCCATGGCAGCATATAAGGCATGGTCCGTCTTCAGATATGGCAAAACATCAACGCCAAAACGTCCAGAGTTACTCTTATCTTTGACATAGAGTAATTCTGTACCATCACTCTTATCGTAAAGTGTGGCGTAGATATCTCCGCAGGCGTGAATGGCAAAAACACACCCGCGCACCTTGATAGATACCACCAGGCCGCCGTACCAGAGGGAAGAATACTGCTTGCGGCAAATCGGCTGATGGAATTCAACTTTGATAGGTTGATGTATCTTTCCAATCTGCTTTCTGATCTGCCAGCAAAGGTGTAGACGTTGTAAGGTGCTGATGCCTTCGAAGGTTATATTCTTCATGTGAGATCACCACCTCTTACCACTTAAAGTCACCGGGATGATCATACTCATGCCAATTCACATTCAAGGCACGAGATACAATCTCCTCCAACTGAGCAATCCTCAGCCCAGAGGCACCGTCACACTGCGCAGAGAAGATCACATCGCTCATCTGCATGAAGAGTTCATAGGCCGTGCAAGGACTGTCTCCATGCATGGCCACGAAATAGTCCATCGCTTCATAGGAGGCTTTCTTAGGAGCCTTGATCCTTTTCAGAACACGCATGAGTGTTGTGACGGGATAGCGGATCTCAATGTTCATGAGCTGCACTTGCTTGTCCAGCGCCTTTTCAAATTGCGCATAGACCAATCTGAGCTGTTCCTCAAAATACTGCATATCCACACCATTCTTGTGTTCGGTGCGAATGGAGTACCCCAATGGAACAATACGACTCTCGGCACCAACCAGAAAAATCGGATAGAGATTTGCGCCGCTCATACCCACATCGGAGGTGGAAAAGCGCAGCGCAGGAACCATTTTCTCGGTTTGCAAGCCTTTGGCAGCAATCTCCCTATGATATGTATCAAGGAGTTTGTCTGCCTGGCCATCCAGGCACCAGATAGCGGTTGCGATAGAGTGATCGAAGTGGGCGGTCATGAACCGATTGCCGGGATATTCTCGATCAAGGAAGTCATTGGTCGCTTTGAACAGGGGCAGCATCTCCATGACCGTGTAGTCCTTGGGATCTCCACCGTGTACGGCCGATACCTTCTCATCTGCGACTTTGATCAGGCTGTCGCCGGAGGCAACGCCCATGCAGTAGTTGAGAATCTCAGCGAATACGCTTTTGGAGACTTTGTTGAGGGCATGACCGGAGATGCGGGCACGCTCCAGAACGGTCTTGAGAGCACAGGAACGGACCGGGTAGTCCTTACCATCTACCTTCAGCAGGAGGCTGGTATTCTCCATTGTGTCTTCAAGAATCTCTGCGGCGCCATTGTGGTCATAGATCTGCATGTACAGATTCCCGAGCGTGGAGCCTCGTTCCACCGGTTCGAACTGAAGTTCTCTGGATGGGGCGGTCATCCATTTGCTGCGGGCCTTTCCGGTCGCTCAGAATTGAAAAAATCCCCAGACTCGCGTAAAGCTACGACTGAAGTTGTCCGTGAATACTTTGCTTTCTGTCATTTGCTTGTTCCACCTTTCAAATTGTTATTTCTCAAACCCGCCAAAGCGGCATTTGCAAAAAAAAGAGCGCTCTGATCTGAAAATCAAATCAAAGCGCAAAGAGAGCGGCGAGACAAATTGTCCGCCCAGAAATGCCAGAATGTGTTGGCTCACAGCTTATGAAGCTCCATAACGGAGATGAAATCTAATAAGTACAGAGTCAGAATACCATTGAGCTTTACTCGTGCCAGAATACCTAATTCTGCTTTCTGGGCAAAAATCAACGCACACGTATTGCATCCACCCTCCTCAAACGCAAACCTCATTGCTATTCTTACCATATAATGCCAACGAGCTTTGCACATTATTCTGAAAACGCAATCACAATGAGCTTTTACTTGCACCATAAACTTGGGTATGTTATTATAAAAGTACAATCGCAAGCATGATGTTAGGAGCTGATCATTTTGCCAAGAGGAAAACTGTTAAACGGTCTGGTGACCCAGCAGAAGGTCCTGCGGGGAGCGGTAACCCTGTTTCTGGAAAAGGGCTACACGAAAACCACCACCGGCGAGATCGCAAAGGCGGCGGGCATCGGACAGAGTTCGTTCTTCCATGTTTTTCCCAGCAAGGAGGCGCTGCTGCTGGAGTTGGTACAGCGAATGTTCAGCGGGCAATTCGCTCTGGCGGGACAGCATAGCGGGGAACAAGATCCTGTGCTCCTGTACGCCGTGGAAACGGCCCTCCAGCTCCACATCGCCGAGCTGACCGAGCCGCTGCGGGAACTGTATGTGATGGCATACTCCCTGCCTTCCATCGCGGCGTATCTTTACAAAAGCACAACGAAACGGCTGCAAGTTATTTTCGGACCTTATCTGCCGGAGGCGCAGCCCAAGGACTTCTACGAGATGGAGATCGCGTCCGCCAGTATCATGCGGGGCTTCATGTCGGTTCCCTGTGATGTGTATTTCACGATGGAGGCCAAGATCTCCCGCTTTCTGGACTGCTCGCTCAAGCTCTATGACGTACCGAAGGAGAAACGGGCGGCGATCACGGCGGCCGTCTTGCAGATGGACCTTCACACAATGGCTTCGGGCATCATCCAAAAGACCGTCCAGCAGGCGGAAAAGGGCTTTGAAGCCCTGACGGAAAAATAAATTTAGGCAAGGGATATCCCTTGGTGCATCCACAGGATGCACCGAATGAGTACTCAAGGAGGAACGAGTATGCGGCATAAACTTTTTGGATTACTGACGGCGCTTTGCGTGTGTATGGTGGTTCTGTGCGTGAGCGCAAGCGCAATGGAGATTTCTGTGGAGATGCCGGATGGCAAGACGCTTGCGCTTGAAGTGGAGCCTGGCGACAGCATCGACAATGTTAAACAGAAAATATGCGATCAAATAAGTATTCCAACAGCCAGTCAGTATCTGTACTTTAGGGGAAAGCTGCTGAGTACGGGGCGTACTTTGGCAGACTATAATATTCAAAAGGAAAGTGTTCTCTGGATTTCGGAAAATGAAGTCCCAGAGCCTTCGGGGACGCCTTTGACTAATGATAACATTGCCAACTACATGACCCTGAGCAGCGGCACCTACTGTTTGGATGGAGGCTATTCGGTAAGAAGCATTGATATTACCTCTCCCCTTACGATTACCGGCAATGTGACGCTTGACCTGAACGGCTATGTGTTGAAAAATGACAGGGGTAGGTTCGGTGATTTATGTGGGACCCGGTGCAACGCTGACCTTGACGGACAGCAAGCCGCGTGCCATACATAAGTTTACCCCCAACGCCAACGACCTGTGGGTGTTGGATGAGACCAACGGCACAGAGACGGTCCGCGGCGGCGTCATCACCGGCGGTACGGGCTATCCGTTTCATCTCATCAGCACAGTAAATTGTGGCGGCGGTGTGTATATCGCACCCGGCGGGCAGTTGACCATGACCGGCGGCAATATTATCGGCTGCTCCGCGGAGTACGGCGGCGGTGTATGTATTTATCCGAAGCGAGACGGCGAACAGGGTCAGTTCTCTATGTCCGGCGGCAGCATCATCGGCTGCTCTGCGGAGTCCGGCGGCGGTGTTTGTGCTTTCGGCAAGTTCCAAATGTCAGGTCAGGCGGTCATTCGCAGCTGCACCGCCGGACGCACGTCATATAATTGCGGCGGAGGCGTATGGGTCGACGGCAGCTTTGAAATGTCTGGTGAGGCAACAATCAAAGGCTGTCAGGCAATCTCCGATTCTGCCAACGGCGGAGGCGTATTTGTCAACAGCAGCCGTAGCTTTGTGATGTCTAATGAGGCAAAAATCGAAAACTGTCAGGCAATCTCCACCCCTTCCTCCCCTTCCGAGGGCGGGGGCGTCCATCTCGCAAACAATACGAAATTCACCCTGTCGGGCAGCGCCGTGATTCAAAATTGCACGGCAACAAATTCCGCCAACTCCGGCGAAGCCTATGGCGGCGGCGTAAGCGCCGCTTGTGTGAGGGAGATCACCTTGGAGGACAACGCGAGCATTGTCGGCTGTGCTGCGGCAAACGGAAGCGGACTATACATCACCGGCTCTCAGGTACCTGGCTATGGGAAACTTTTCGCCAACGGCGGCTCGGTTGACGGCGACGTCGTGCTGGGAGACACAACAACACAACAGTCGGTCCCGGTACCATTACAGGCACTGGCAAGACGGAGTTCAACGGCAAGGTGACCGTTACCCCCGGCAGCACCATCGGAAGCGGCACATTCAACGGCGAGGTCATCAACAACGGAACCATCACCGGCGGCACATTCAACGGCACGGTAAACAACAACGGTACCATCAACGACGGCACATTCAACGGCGAGGTGACCAACAACGGTACCATCAACGACGGACATTTAATACCCCTATAACCGGCAGCGGCACAAAGGACGACCCCTATCAAATCAGCACCGCCGCCCAGTTAAAGCGGTTCCGGAATATTGTCAACGGTACGGGCGGTCAGACGCCGAACCCCGGCGCGTGCGCAGAACTGACGGCGGATATTGATCTGGAAAACGAAACCATTTCCGTCACCGATAAGAACGGCAACGATCTGAAGCTCACCGACAAGGGCGGCGGCAAGTACACATTCACCATGCCTGCGAGCAAGGTGGAGATCAAGGCGACCTTCATGGAGGACAACAGCGTTCTCAACTTCTTCTACGACGTGCCGAACGACGCCTATTACTACGAGGCCGTCAAGTGGGCGGCGGAGAACGGCATCACCGGCGGCGTTGGCAACAGCCTCTTTGCACCGAACCAGCCCTGCACCCGCGCCCAGATCGTCACTTTCCTCTGGCGCGCGGCGGGTTCCCCGTGGTGCACCCGCGCCCAGATCGTGACCTTCCCTCTGGCGCGCGGCTGGCTCCCCTGGTGAATTACCTGATGCCGTTTACGGATGTGGACGAGGGTGCGTATTATGCCGAGGCCGTCCGCTGGGCGGCGAGCACCGGCATCGTCACCGGTCAGACGGAGACGACCTTCGGCACAGACAGCGTCTGCACCCGTGCGCAGGCTGCGGCCATGATCTACCGCTGCGCTCAGGCGCAGGGTAAGGGCTTCACGGGCGCGTGGATGTTCCACCTGCCGTTCACCGATGTGCCCGAATGGGCGTATGAATCGGTGGCGTGGTGCTACATGAACAGCGTGACCACGGGCGTGAGCGAGACATCCTTTGCGCCGGGCAACGACTGCACCCGCGCGCAGATCGTCACTTTCCTGTGGAGAGCGTTCAGCAAGTAAATAGACGAGTTCGTAGTGCCATGCCACTACAAGAAGGAGGAGACGCATCTGATGCGTCTCCTCCTTTTCATGTTTGTCACACATAATTTGGGTTACAGCTTGAATGATTTTATATCAATCATAATTGGAAAGCTCAATTCCTCTGTCATTCGTCGAACACATTCTTCCGTTTCTGCACCCACCTCACTAATTACCATATGCGTATGATCCGCATTCCAGCCACATAGGAGAAAGCTACCCTGCTCCGTCAACTCGACTGTACGCCATACGGGGCAACTGCCATCGAACTTGATGGAGCAGCCGATCATCTTACAGTGCAATGGCATTGTAGGTTCCGGAAGCCTCATAACCACGCAGACTCGGTCAGCAGAATGGAAATCCGTTACAGTAAAGTCGGCAGAAGAATATTCAACGAAGTCTCTTGTGCCTTTCGCATCCGGCTCGATATAGTTATACGCTGTTGCCAAAAGCTCGCCTCTCTTTTCTATCGCATACTGAGTGAAGCGTTTTGGCTGAGCATAAAAGGTGTATGGCAAATGCTCGTGCTCGTTATAGTACCTCTGTAATGCAGCGCTATACATTTTTTCCCTCCTCACAAGTTTCTCAAATGTCATGGGCTCTAAAGTAGATCCCTCAATGGCACCTTTCGTTCCACAAACCAACGGCCTATCGTATTACCCGTTAGATTGGTGGATCGTTCAAAATAGAGATATGTTCTTGCACCATTGACTTGGATGGTGTAACGATCGCCTTGCCCGCCGGCTTTTGCAGCATAGGCTGGGCGAATATCGATCACGCGGTCTATTTCATATTTCTGGCCATCCTCCCAGATGATTTCCCTAGGCAGCATTGTCCCATCCGAACGATGCTCTACAAAAACGCTCACATAGACCTTATAAGCCTCACCTGGCAGCATACTTAACTCAACGGCTGCTCCAGATCTCGCTTGAGGAAATCCCCATGCGCAATATACGGAGCTATGATTCTTACACCTTGGCATTGTAGAATCCGGAGCTTGAAGTCCAGTAACTCAGGTGGCACATACAAACACTTCGCTGTCTGATAAAAGTCCATTTGCATCTCCAGCGCTTCTAAGACGGTGTCATCGCTGAGCATGAACTCCGCAGCAAACACATTTGCCTCATACTCCATTCGATTTGTATCCTCAAACATCGCAAACTCATGGAAGGTGTTAATGGCAGAATCGCTGTGGAGGACTGCATGCCCCAGCTCGTGCGCAATGATGATCCGTTGAATGCTGTCGGGCAAATCACTGTTGATTACAATCAGTTTACACCGAGAAGAAACTAGGAAAAAGCCCTTGCAGGAACGGGGACTCTTTCCCATTGGACGATCCATCACCTGGATATCCAAATACTCGCAGATCTCATACGGGTCATCTGTCTGATAGTTCATTTTCAATCGACTTACTTCCTGCCTAATCGTCATCGTCAGCAATCCACTCGCCTCACTTCAGAAAGTAGTTTTCTATTATACAGCCTGACAGTACCACAAGGGTTGTCCAAAAATCCGTACACTCAGAATATTCCTGCTTACTTTTTGTAGTCTTTACGGGTGAACTTCTCGCTGGCTCGCTGCTTATTAGCAAAATACGCCTCAGTGACTGCTTGGAAGAAAAGCTCCCTTATCCTGCTCAGGGACATCTCCACCAGCAAAGAGAGCACGCGTTTGTGTCAGCAGCTGCTCTACATCAGTTGCTCCTTTACGGCCATAGGCTGCTCTTGCGCTCTCGATGTATGGTGCCTCTTCAAGTCCATAGTTGGGATCTACGATCTCATCGTTGCTTAGATATGCCGTGGAAACACCCAGCACCTCTGCCAACCTCTGAAGATTTACACCGCGAGGCATTACACCTTGTTTTTCGTATTTGGTAATCGTGCGCAGCGTGACACCAATCTTATCGGCCAGTTCTGTTTGCGTAAGGCCCAGATGCGTGCGGCTCTCTCGAATCTTTTCACCAGTCGTCTTCATAACCGTCTCCTCTCGCAGGTTTGGAAAGTTTTTGAAAGTTCTATTGACAAACCATTTTCTGACCTGCTATTTTGTTATTAGAACTTATTGGAACTTAATAGAACTCGGTTGGAACTTTAGGCTCATTATATTCTGCGAACTGGAACTTGTCAATAGGAACTTTTAGGAACTTGATAGAACTATTTCTTGAGGGTTATGGACAGGAGGTATGCCGAATATGGAAGGCCGAGTTGTATTGCATAGTGACCTCAACAACTGCTATGCGAGTATTGAATGTATGCTGCATCCGGAATTGCGTGGAAAGTACATTGCGGTTTGCGGCAGCACAGAGGATCGACATGGGATCGTTCTTGCGAAGAACCAATTGGCAAAGCAATGTGGGGTGAAGACAGGTGAAGTGATTTGGGAGGCACGCCAGAAGTGTCCACAACTGACGATTGTAGAACCGCATATGGAACAATATCTGAAATTCTCCAAAATTGTCCGCTCTATCTATTTGCGATACTCTCCGGAAGTCGAGTCATTTGGCATTGATGAGAGCTGGATTGAACTGACTGGGTCTCCGCTTCTCCAGCAGAAAACTCCGCTTGAAATCGCCAATGAGATTCGGACAACTGTGAAAGAAGAAGTCGGACTCACCGTTTCCATTGGCGTCAGCTTCAATAAGATTTTTGCGAAACTCGGCTCAGACATGAAAAACGCCAGATGCCGTGACTGTCATAACGCGGGAATCCTTCAAAGATCAAATCTGGCGGCTCCCCGTTTCAGACCTGCTCTATGTGGGGCGAGCAACGACGGAAAAGCTTCGGCTCTACGGGATCCGCACCATCGGAGATCTGGCCCAAGCGGATCGGGCGATGCTAATTCACCGGCTTGGCGTCAATGGTGAAAAGCTGTGGGTGTTTGCCAATGGACTGGATCAATCGCGCGTTATGCCATGCGATTACGAAATCCCCATCAAAAGCGTTGGTCACGGCATTACCTGCACGGATGACTTGTTCTCGAAAGATGAAGTGCGCCATGTTCTCATGGAGCTTTCTCAGGAAGTTGGGCTGAAGCTCCGGAAGAATAAGCTGGCTGCCACACGGGTCCGCATCAGCGTCCGCGACAACACCCTCTCGCAACGGGAATACCAAGGAAAACTGACATTTCCAACGCAGAGCTACACGGAAATTGCAGCGGCAGGCTTTGAGCTGTTCTGCAAGAAGCATACCTGGAACAACAATATCCGGTCTCTGACCATCAGCGCAATCGACCTTATCCCGTCTGGCACGCCGATCCAGCTCGATCTCTGGTCAGACTTTACCAAGCACAACAAGCGTCTCATCCTGGAGCGCACCATGGAAGACATCCGTCGCCGCTATGGCCTCCATTCCATCAATTTCGCCGCACTCACCACGGGGCTGAAGATGCCTACCCATCGGGAGGTTGAATACAAGATGCCCTCTGTTATGTATCACTGAGGAGGTATTGACTATAAACGCAGCAGTTGAAACGACTCAAGCCAGACACCCCATTTTGAGCAATGGCTATGGCTCCATCCAGATCGACGGATTTTCTGGTCTGACTCCCAAAAAGTGTTTTCGCATTATGGCCGAGGGGTATCGCTATCAGGAGCACGGCATTTCCACCGGCAGCGTGTTGTTCTGTCAGAGGGCAGCCGAGATCAATGACGGTGACTTGATCGTCGTGAAGGAAAATGGAGCCTTCGCACTCTATCTCTACCTGAAAGATCGTAAAGTCAAGGCGGACGGCAAAAAGCGCATCCTCCACAATAAGTCCAAGGCCTATGCCAAAGTTCTTGGCTCCTTCAACTTTTACCATTAAAGAGGCCTGGCAGAAAGGACAAATAATGAGTAAATTCCAGAACTACTTGAAAACCTTTGACATCACCAGTACGCTCACCGAGGAGGATATTGATAAGACCTTGGCGCTGCTCCAGATTTACGGCCCCGCCGTTCGAAGGACTGCCTCTCGCATCGGTGAGATGGAAGAAGAGTGCTATGAAGGTAGACGGCAAAGCATCTCCGACTTCATCAATCTGGCCATCGACTATGACCGTGACACTGACCGGAAACGCATCGCCGATCGCCTTGCCGAGATGGGCCACTCCATGCAGCTTCTGTCCGTTATGGAGGATGCCCTGGTGCTCGTGAAGGACACACCGCCCAATGGAGGCACCTATTTCAACATTCTCCAGGCAAGGTACTTTGATGTCTACTGCACCTCAAATGAGGAAGCATATCTCAACCTCGGAATCTCCTCATCTACATACTATCGGCACATCAAGCCCGCTATCCGTGCCTATGCAGCAAGCCTCTGGTGTGTCGTAATCCCTGATCTGATCATCAGGGAGCACCTGCAGCAAAGCGGTAGCGTCACCGCTCAGGTGGAAGTCTCGTGAGAGACAAATGAGAGACAATGTGGCAGTCAGATGAGAGAAAACATGATAGAAAATTGGGAGGAAATTGAGAGCCAAACGAAATTGTAGTGTAGAGACTCAGCCGGTATAATGGATTATGCTGGAGCACCTATAGCCTCTCGGGTCTATGATCCGAGGGGCTTTTTTCATACCCTTGTGCGCCAGCCAATACCGGAACAAAGAGCCGACCATTCTCCAAAACGAGAGTGGCCGGCTTTTTTGTTGCCCTGATTGGGAGCCTAATCCATGTCAAGAGCCAGCTACTGGGCCCGTGCGCCCCCTTCAAGTCGTTCGTCCGCATCCGCTAATGAAACGACTTGGAGGTAACACATGAAGACAATCAAAATCAAGGACTACTATGGCATTTATCAGGAAATTCCTGTCAGCGATGAGCTGTATGAAGAATGGCGTGCGCTGCAGAACGAAACTCAGCGTATTCATCGAAAGGAAGTATATCACCGCGACTGGACCCCGATGGACGATCTGGAGGAAATGCCGCAGCACTTTACGCTTAACGAGCTTGAGGACGCTCTGATCTGGGACGAGCAGGTCGTAGAGCTCTATGCGGCGATTTCTCAGTTGACGCCCATCCAGCAGCGCCGCATCCGTATGCTCATGGATGATATGTCAATCCGTGAGATTGCAAGGCGGGAAGGCTGCCATATGAACGCTGCATTGAAGTCGGTCAACGGAGCCCTCAAGAAGCTCCGGGGCCTTCTGCAAGACCACTAAACTACACGCAGAAAAACATTTTGCGTAGTTGTTGTTCTAAGAAAACACTATGCGTAAATACTAACAGACGCATCAAGCGGGGCTTCCGTCTCGCTTTGTTTCACCGGATAAGGAGGTAAATTTCCATGATTATTTCTGTCGATCACGGCAATAAGTCGATTAAGACTCCCAATGCGCTGTTCACTTCCGGCCTGATTGTATCCGAGGGGCTCCAGGGCTTCAAAACGGACTACATCTGCTGGAACAACAAGTACTATACGCTGACAGAGCAGCGCATCGCCTATCTCCGCGATAAGACGGAGGATGAGCGTTTCTATGTCCTCACCCTCTTTGCCATCGCCAAGGAGCTGGAGCGCCGCAAGGCAGCTGAAACACTGGATCCGATTGACATCACACTACTGATTGGATTGCCCCCGGCGCACTATGAACAGCTCCACAGTCGCTTTGAGCAGTACTTTCTGCGGCGCCGTGAGGCCATTGACTTCGAGTACAATGGAAAATACTACTCGATCCGCATCAGCAAAGTCCTCAGCTATCCTCAGGCATTTGCGGCTGCTGTAACACAGTACAGTACGCTCAAGACCTATTCTGTTGCCTACATCATCGACATTGGCGGCTTTACCATTGACGTTCTCAAGCTGCGTAACGGACGTCCTGACCTGGCGGTGGTCGAAAGTTTTTTTGAAAAGGGGGTCATCACCCTCTACAACAGCATTACGAGCAAGTGCAATGCGCTCTATGCCCGGATCTTAGAGGACTGCGATATTGATGAAGTAATTCGCAATCAGCCTACCGTCCTTCCCGGTGAAGTACAACAGCTGATTCGCAGCATGACAGGAGAGTTCCTTTCGGAGTTCTATAACTTCCTGCGTGAACGTGGAATCGATGTAACGACCAGCAAATGCGTGTTTGCTGGTGGTGGCTCTCTCCTTCTGAGAGGAATGATTGAGAGAGCAAATAAAGTAGCATTCCCCATTTTCATCGAAGATATTCATGCCAATGCACACGGCTATGAACTCCTCTATCAGAGTGAGGTAGCGTCGAATGGGCAGTAATAGTAAGTCTCGTGTTGTGCTCCAGTTCAATGAAATGGACTTTCGGCACCGGCGCGCACTCGATATTTTACGGCAACGACCACGCAGCATGTCCGAATTGGTCGTCAATGCGATCCTGCACTACACAAGCTGCCCAGAAGCGGCCAACGAGTTTGGCCGCGACTGGGTGGTGAGCATCGTCAAGGATGTCGTTCGCGATATGGTCACAAATGGAGAACTCAAGCTGTATCACAACCCACGTCCCCTAAGTCGGAGAGTCCAACGCTGGCGGCTGATGATCTTGCAGATCTCGGTGGTGTCATGGGTATGTTCCGGTCGAAGGAGTAATGCCATGAGCAATAAAAATTTGGATATGCTCGTGTATCCACAGCTGAGCAAAATGAGGATCGTCAGGTCCTTGAATTGCTCGAGTACGGCATTGAAGAGCGTGATATCTATGTGGACAAGCAGAGCGGCCGTAGTTTTGAGCGAACAAACTACATGTCGCTACGAAATAGCATTTTGCGTAATGGTGATATCCTGGTCGTTAAAAGCATTGATCGCTTTGGCCGCAATTACTCTGGAATCCGTGCCGAGTGGGAATATCTTACCAAAACGCTTGGCGTGGACATCGTCGTTCTGGACACGCCCATTCTGGATACGACCCGATACAAAGATCTGCTCGGTAGTGTGATCACGGATATTGTCCTCGCTGTACTTTCTTTCGGCGCTCAGCTGGAAGTTGATACCAAGTCGAAGGCACAGGCAGAAGGTATTGCCGCCGCGCATCTAAAGGGTGTCAAATTTGGGCGGCCAAAGTGTTCTGTAAAGGATTGGGATATCTATTACCCCAAGTGGAAGCAAGGAGAAATCACGGCTGTCGAGTGCTATAGGCAGTTGGGCGTCAGCGCATCGACATTTTATCGGTTGGTGCATGAGTTTGAGTCGGAGGGAAAAGCACGATGAAACGCTGCATTATATACGCAAGAATTGGAGGGCCAGCTTCGGAGGTAAATAACAGCCTCATGCAAGCACAGCTGGCCGGGCTCCGCGCAGCCGCAAAATGCCTCGGCCTGGAGGTCGTAGCAGAGCTCCCTGTTTTTGAGTATGGCAATGATGGGAACCGGCAAAGCATCAAGACACTGGCTCGAGATAGGCGGCATGGCCTTTACGAATGTGTGCTGGTGAAGAATTTGTCACGTTTGGCCCGTGGAGAGGCCATTCTCGAAGTTGGCCGCAAATTCGCAAGTGCCGGGCTTTCGGTCTACACACCTTCCGGTCGTGCTGAACTGATTCCGCCTGTTTATGCCTTCTACTCTAGATATCGCACAGAAGGAGGTCCTGCATTTGGCTCGCGAAACAAAAATGAGGATCGAAAGCAAAGAATTCGTGACGCTTTCCAAGAGGGGCAAGCAGTAGAACGGATGCCAGCTCGCGAGGGCATGCAGCCTCAGAACTCCGAAGATGTTGAGCTGAGGGTAGCTCCATATTGCCGTGTCAGTACCATGTCTGAAATGCAAGCGGAGAGCTTTGAAATTCAACAGCAATACTACTACCCGAGTGTATTGCAAAGCATCCAAACTGGGTGCTGGTTCGGATCTATGCCGATGAGGGAATTTCGGCGACTTCCGTGAAAAATCGTAAGGAATTCAATCAGATGATTGAAGATTGCCAAGCTGGAAAGATCGACATGATCATCACGAAGTCAGTCTCCCGATTTGCTCGTAATGTCGTTGACTGCATCAAATATGCCCGTATGCTAAGGTCCCTGTCTCCGCCTGTCTCTATCTACTTTGAGACGGAGAACATCAACACACTCTCTCAAAATGGCGAACTGCTTCTCACCGTCCTTGCGGCATTTGCGCAGGACGAGAGCGTCAATAAGTCCATCAGCGTAGCATGGGGCATCCGCCAGCGCTTTGCAAAGGGAATTCCGAAATTAGTCAAGCCTATGGCTATCAGCTTGAAGACAATAAGCTGATCGTGGATGAAGAAGAGGCCGGCGTGGTTATTCGGATCTTTGCTTTTTCTACCTTGGAGGGAAAACGCCATACGAAATCGCGAAGATTTTGACTTCAGAAGGGATTCCCTCTCCAACAGGGAAATCGCATTGGACGGTATCGTCTGTCACCTATATCCTTGGCAATGACCGCTACTGTGGCGATATCATCATGCAAAAGAGCATTTGCGTAGATCTGTTCGCTCATAAGCGTGTGCGCAACTTAGGTCAGGCTGAGCGGTTTTCGAGTGAGGGGCGTTCACACGCCGCTGGTTTCCAAAGAGGATTGGCGAGAGGTAAAAACAGAGTTTCTATGCCAGATCGTGAGGCTGTAATTTTGGAAGATATTACGGGCGAAGGAGTTTTAGCCGAGCTCCACCCAATTCAGTTCAAGGAGGATATCGATATATGAACGCTTGCCTTTCTGACTTTCGCGTTGTGAACCCGACGCTGCGGACATTCAGCGTAGCAGAGGCGCGCATTGCTCAATCGTCTATTCGCTTTAATAATCTGAGTGCGGCAGAACTTGGATACCCTGAAAATGTTCGGATCCTGATCAGTTCCGAAGGCACTACTCTGGCTATTCAGGCGTGTGATAAAGACGATCCATGCGCCGTTCCCTTTATGTCTGGAAGAACCGCAGAGGATCTGAAAGGGCAGAAAAAGTGGACAACCGTAAGTAACCCAATGCTGATGCACCTCATTCGCACAAAACTCGGTTGGGATAGCGGCAAGACGCCTCGCCGCTTCTACGGTGTACCTTGGCCTGAGCAGTATGCGATCCTGTTCGATCTGACCCGTGCAGCCCCTCCGCGCACCCGTACTCCTAATCTGTCGGTTGAAGATATGCTGCGCACCTACGAGCTGGCGGCATCTGGCACCTTGATGCCTGTGGGGGACAACACATGGGCAAAAAACAAACAAGTTTGCTTCTGTGCCGCCGAGTAGAGTGATTGAGGCTCAGTTTGTAAATGTGACTTAAAGCGAATGGCCTTCGGTATGTGTCGTACCGGAGGTCATTCGTTTACGTACCATTTCAGTACGGTAAATACCATAATGCTCATTTCTGATTTTCTGCCATCCATCTATACTGTGAGAAAGTACAGGATAGGTAGGAGAAGATCAAATGAGTACGAGATTGCAAATCATGGGCAGCCGGATTCGGACTGCACGGCAGTTCCGCCGCCTAACTGGTGAACAGCTCGCTGAGAAGATTGGTATTGCTGTAGACTCACTTCGACACATAGAAAACGGAGTCAGGTCACCAAGTTTCCAGCTCATTGAGCGCATCTCGGATATTCTAGACGTTTCACTCGACTACTTAGCTGGGAAGACGGATTCTCCTCTGGAGCATAGAGTTCGCAAGGAACTTGAAAACTCTGGACTAACGAAGGAGCAAGAAGATGCCATTGTTGAGTTGGCATTAAATTCGATCCCGATCATCAAAAAAACACATTTGAGCAATGCACCTGTCGATCTGGCAGGTGCAATTTTTTTTTCATTCTCCCTTAATCCGACTGTTTTCGCGCTTTCACTCATGTAATATGTACTCACTTGATACGATTGTATCAAATCTGTACGGAGGGATGAAGACATGACAGTACAAAACGCATTAGAGGAAATGAAAGAACGCGCATTTGCCCCTGCTTTTCAAAAGTATTTGTTCGATACATACAAGGTACTGGCGCAAACAGATTTTTCCGAAGAGGAAAAGGACTACACAGCGGCTGAGGACTATTTCACCACCACATTGGAGCAGTCCGAGAACGAGATCCTAAGCCAGATCAAAACCAATTACGAGGCAAAACTGCGGTATGCATCCCAGTATGCTTTCAACGCCGGCCTGTATTCCGGGTTCGTCCAGCACTTTTCCAATCAAGATCTTGTTGTCGATGGATTTGAAAAGCATCTCATGCAAGATATCTTTGAGATGCCGGGTATGCAGCGCCATACTCTGTTTTTGAAGATGCATGACGAAAACAAGAAGCTTATCGAGCAGCTCGAGATTGATGGTGATGAAGAGCGACGAGAGCATTTGACCTCGATCGAGTGTGCGTGGGAGCAGCGCGTTCATTGGGCGGCCTGCCACAGCTTCTACTGCGGTTATCGTGCTGCGGTCAAAGTCCTTACTGCTGTCGAGGGCGTGAGCACCTTTGACATGGTCCCACACACTCTGCTGTTGGAATATCACTTGGGATATACGAAATCCTATGACCAAACGGAACAGCAGCATATTGATAGATAGCGGAGTTGAACGGCAGTAGCACAATACAAAGGGGCAATTCAATAGATTCTCAATGACTTCACATGAATGACATGAAAGACACACCAATCTGCGGGAATGATTTATCCCATAGATTGGTGTGTCTTTCGCTTCGACTATAATACTAAAGGCTGCGAGGTGTCCGTTCTTTCGGACACCTCTTCTTGTATGCTTGCGGTAAAGTTCGAAGAAAGAACTACCGGAGGTGTCGAAGATGTATGTGCTCGTTGATATGGAATGGATCTCGAATCAGCGTGGTAATCATTGGCCAACACAGTTGGCCGCTGCCCGCGTAGATGCGCATTGGAATACGGTTGATACTCTTTCTACGTTATTTCGCCCGAGAGACTTCTCCTTGCAGCAATGGGGGCATATGGCTTTTTCCGGCTGGAGCAGGGAGCAGTTCCTCGATGGAGAAAGCCTTTATGCTGGATTGGACGCTTTCCGCCTTTGGCTGCAACCAGAGGATACGATATGCTGGTGGCATCAGGAAGCAAGTGACCTGTTCAATATGTTCTCCAAGGTATCCGGTGTTCCTGATATGACTCAGCACGTCGTGTTGCTCTGTGATTACATTTACGGTTACTTAGCAGGACAAGAGGCGTCTGTTGGTAGCCCTTATAAGATCTGTGCGGCGCGCAATATCGTCACACCTTCTCCAGCGCACTGCTCCGTCAACGATGTAGCAACCATGCAACTGCTTGCGCAGGACATTGGCTTTGAGCAGAAGTATTTACTTGAGCCACCGAAAAGATGGGGCAAAGACGCAATGGCACAGAAAGGTTCTTCTGCCTATAAGCTGCTCTATGATCCGCAGGCCAAGCTTCTTCATCAATCCGACTGTGAGCTACTACCTGATAATCGGCATTTCCCGGCATTCCTCACATTCAAGCTCCCAATTCGACGTAAGTACAAACCTTGTAGCTGCTGTAGGGATGAATTCTTAGATGCGCTGTGGGACCGCAATCAGGACTCTATCGCTCGCTCTGAATATAACTATGTATACCCAAGCAGTCCAAAATCTTTCACACCAGAAAGTGCAGTCATGTTCTACTGGCCTATGATATTCAGGGAACCGTTTCCTACGACACCTGCCTTAAAAGCGGACGACGCCCTTGTAAGCACTGCAATCCGGAGGCGATTGAGCAGCACAAAATGATTGCTTTTCCGGTTCTTCCAAAGAAGCCGCAATCCCCTCAGGAGCGTTCTTTGAGCAAGGACGAGCAAAGTGCCATCGGACGCTTTAATCGTGCTAAACAGGAGCGTGAAGCTGCATTCAAGAGAGGCTCACTTTCCGATGCCGAGAAAAGCAACATTATGGCACTCTCGCAGCCAGGGCTGGCATTCTGGGAAAGTAGGGGTATCGGACATTCCACCGCAGAAACTGCCCGCAAATCACAGGGCTCAGCCAACTGGTCGGCTTTCCTCGTTATCAGGACGCTGTCCGTGCCGGCTACTGCCCATGCCGGCATTGTAAGCCAAGTCCGAAGCAAGATGTCGTCTATTCGATCCCTATCACCAACAAAAAAAGCGTGCGGGAGAAAGTGTCGAAACATTGGTGCAACTCTGTACGGAACATTGTCTGCCGTTTCACCACGACAATCGATATTTCGAGATGCAGACGATGGTGGGCAAGTGGAAAATTGATATGGACATGCGGCCAGTCCGATTGGAACACATAAACCTCGTTTCTCAGCAAGAGAACACACAGAAATACCATGTGCAGCCCCGTCTGTTCCTTTCCCTGAAGGATACATTCGATTACATTATGCGACATGATAATGCCCTCATGAAGCGGATCGAAGGGACAATCCAAGAAGAACAACTTCAAATGGGATAATTGTTGTTTTCCCTCCTTCTATCCGTAAATACCGTTGGGGAGTGTATCCCCAGAAGCTAATAAAGGAGTGAAAAATGATGACGCGAGAAGAAGCGGAGAAAGAACTGATTGCCATGCTGGAAGAAGCAGAGGGCGGCCCTTCTTACTCCATGGGAGAAGTGGACGCTTATATGCGTGAGCTGCTGCATCCAAAAAACCAGATCTACCTGACAGGCGATACGCACGGTCGGTTTGAGCGGATCATCTCTTTCTGTGAGAGGCAGCAAGTTCAACCTGAAAGCTCCTTCATTATCTTAGGGGATGTCGGATTGAACTACTATGGGGATCGGAGAGACAGGCGAGGCAAAGATGCGCTGGCACAGATTCCAATCACGTTCTTCTGCATTCACGGCAACCATGAAATGCGCCCATCTGAAGAGTTGGGCTATCAGGTGAAAGAGTACCACGGTGGGAAAGTATGGGTTCAGCCTGAGTATCCAAACCTCGTATTTGCCATTGACGGCGAGATCTATGATTTCTTTGGCCATTCCTGTATTGTCATTGGAGGTGCGTATAGCGTCGATAAATACTACCGATTGGCAAGAGACTATAACTGGTTTGAAGACGAGCAGCCGTCCGATGAAATCAAGGAGAAAGTCGAGCGCGTGCTGTCTGAGCGTGACTGGAGGATCGACGTTGTGCTGTCTCACACCTGCCCGCTCAGGTACGAGCCGACCGAAGTATTTCTATCCATGATTGACCAGTCGAGTGTGGATAAGAGTACCGAGCAATGGCTTGATACAATCGAGTCAAGGCTGTACTACGAGCGCTGGTACTGCGGTCACTATCATACGGACAAGGAGATCGACAAGATCCGTTTCATGTTTCAAGATTATACGATGCTGCCACATCAGATTTCCCTTTCTGCGGAGAAGGAAATGATCCGCCGGATGCAGCGGCAGGCCGAGATTGTCAAGGCGCTGGGTCTGGTGGATGAGACTCCCAGAGCAATAAGAGGATTTATAATATGAGCACATATTACGATTTTATGGTCGAGGCCAAGTACAACGGCAAATGGTACAACATCGACCTACATACAAAGGATATTGACGGAAAGCTGCGGCATCAATATCTTGCAACCTTTTCCCGCAGCTTCATTGGCCAATTGGAAAATCTGATCGACGGTGCATGGAGGATTGGTTTTGATGATCTGGCGGAAAGCACACAGAATCTCTTGCTATCAGTACTTCCTGCAGAGTGTGAAGATAGCGTTCGGCTGGAGCAGTTCTATGTTGCCGGCAATCTAGCAGATTTTGAGAAACTCCTGAAGGCGCCATATCAGAACGAATACTATGTGACACGGAATCAGATTGCAGCATATGAGTCGCATGAGATCGACGACATCTGTGAGTATTTGACTGTTCATGAGTTACTTGAGCTACCCTACACAGCTCGCAACGAATATGTCCTATATCGTTGGAATGATGTCTTTGGGAATACAGAGAAGATCCGATCAATGGTAGATCGCCTGCGGTACCAGATCGAGTGTTTCAACGAAGCGCTCCCCCTATGAGGCAGGTCAGTCCTACGGAGATCGTGCGGCTTCGCAAGTCCGTGTGATCTACCGGATTTCATGAGGAGGTCTATCACATGAACTACTTCATTGGAGACCTCCATCTCTTCAACCGGAATCAGACGGGTGAGGGTGTGAACTATGACGGGAGACCGTTCGCCACCGTGGCTGAAATGAACCAGTATATCCTTGAGCATTGGAACGCCAAGATCACCAACGGCGATACCGTTTATATTCTTGGGGATATGGCCATGCGGGGTAGAAACGAAGCACTCATCGCATTGGTCGCGCAGCTTAAAGGTCAGAAGATTTTGTTCCGAGGAATCATGATGATCTGTCTGATTATCGGTATCAAAAGCTCTTCGCTGACATCACCGATTATCGTGAGATCAGTGAAAGTTTCGGCGGACAATCGTATAAGCTCTGCTTGATGCATTATCCCATTCTGATGTGGAATGGGCAGCATCGCGGATCGATTCTTCTCTACGCCCATACTCACAATACCGTGGAAGAGGCATTCTTCCAGAAATGCGTCAAAGAGCTCAACGAGAATAAGAAGCTGAATGTTCAACAAGGAAAGTCCATTCGCGCCATCAATGTCGGCTGCATGATGCCGTACATGAATTATGAGCCAAGAACACTCAAGGAAATTCTCTCCGCACAGAACGCAAGAAAGGAATAAGGCCTATGTTACCGAAAGAGCTATTCCTCAGCACGCTAGAGAAAATTCAAAAGCAAGAAGCTCGCATTGACGAGTTTAATACCGCGCTATCAAAGATCTGCGATGGGTTCCCTGTGTTTGATTCGGAGAATCAGTACCTGATTGCGCCCGGGAGCTGCTGAAATACACAATGCAAGATCAATATGACTACATCGGATGGTGGCTATATGAAGCGCCGGATGCCGGATACACAGTCTGGTGGGATGATGAGGACGGTAAAGAAATCCGCGTGGACTTGACAGAACCCGGTGCGCTCTATGACTATCTAGTGGAGTATGCCGCGCCGGAAGAAGTCCAGGAGGATGAGCCGTGAGCACACAATACTCTGTTGTTAATATGCGGATCACCGAAGAAGTCGCTGAATTCCAGGGAAAGGTCTCAGCAATCCAAGCAGAATGTCTCCGAATGATACGCGAGGCCTCCGTATCTGCTGACTTGCAGGAGGTCAAGGAGGATCTCATAGACAAGCTTTCTGACCGTGCGCTATTCTCTGTTGAGGAACCAGAGGGGACATCCATTGTGGTTGGAACGGCAAGAGCGGGCCATTTTTCATGGCGTGCTGAGAATGGATTCCATGACTTTGACTCAGTTCTGCGTTGGCTCCAGTCACATCCGGACTTTACAATCTGTGATGAGTATGGAACAATCAAAACGGCAGAAGAATTCAAGTATGTATTAGACTCGTGCAGGATTTATAGTTCCTCATAGTTGGATTGCGTACAGAATTTTCAGTCTTTTAACTACAAGTTGAATGACAAATGCCAAAGCTTGTGATATAGTACAGTCAGAAACCAAGAACAACTACTTTACAGAAAGGACGCAGCACCATGAAGACCATTTCTTCCGCTATCTTCTATATGAGCGAATGGCAGGCTATCTTCCAGTGTGAGGAATATAGCTTCAGCGAAGCATGCCCATATCAAGATAAGCAGAAGAATTTGATTGGAATGAGTAACTGTTAGACTGGCAGAGCATTTGCCTGTAACTCCTTCCCTGAATCATTGGAGCCGCTTGTCTTGTGTATAGACAAGCGGCTTTCGGAAAGCAGCGAACCTCACCGTACATGACCTGCAAATGGTGTTCGGCTTTCAATTCCCCGCAAGCTATTTACAAATGGCAGAATGGAGCTGCGTTGCCAACGGTAGATAATCTAATCGTTCTTGCGGCGCTGCTGCATGTCCACATTGACGACATTCTCGTACCGACGACGCCGTCGCTTAAATGCGAGCTCTGCTTCTCGCCGCAATCCGCCCGTCTAAATGGTTAGGACACAGCCCTTTCACGGCTGCAATGACCGGTTCGAGTCCGGCGCGGATCTCCAAAATAATGGGATATGGCCAAGCGGATGGGCACCGGCCTTTGACGCCGGCACCGTTGGTTCAATCAACTATCCCAACCATGATACGGTACTCAAGAGGTTAAAGAGGGACAGCCTGCAAAGCTGTTAATCGTCGGTTCAATCGACCCGTATCTCAATTTGGTGCCTTCGTCTAATTGGTCAGGACGCAAGCCTCTCAAGCTTGTAATGCTGGGTTCAAGTCCGCAGGCATCACCATCATCATACAGGGTATAGTTTAACTGGTAAGAACAGCGGTCTCCAAAACCGCCGTGGGTGTTCAAGTCGCTATCCCTGCCATTTTATTGGGGTGTCGCCAAGCGGTCAAGGCACCGGTCTCTGACACCGGCATTTGTTGGTTCGAATCAACCACCCCAGCCATACTTGGAGAGTGAACCTAGAAGGTCTGGGGACCGCCCGCTAAGCGGATCGCACCGCATGGTGTCAGATTCGAGTTCTGCACTCTCCGCCATATGGGGTCGAAATGCGCGTAGTTGGCGAGCGCAGCGGTCTGCATAAAACCGTGACATGAGAAACATCGTTGG
>VOFG01000874.1_pt1 | contig 149617 bp, 166 predicted proteins | sample 5384171 | NCBI WGS metagenome assembly VOFG01 (sample SAMN12384726, study PRJNA508395) | human gut metagenome | isolation source: healthy gut F | host: Homo sapiens
TATTTCGATTCGGAAGATAAAGCGGAAATGGCAGTGATGGGAATATATAGTTCATTGTCGGACTTTAATCATTACGGTTGGTACGAAATGGCTTCTCCCGCATCGGATGATACCTATTATACGGCTCGCACACAGTCTGACAATCAGGTTCACGATATTGCACATTATCAGCTAAACTCCACGAATACGTGGATTGAAAGTATCTGGAAACTGAAATATGAGGGAATCGACCGGGCTAACCTCACCATTGACGGAATCTGTGGCATGACAGGATACGCAGAAAATACCCGTCTGAAAGCATTGGAAGCGGAAGCTCGCTTGCTGCGTGCTTTCCTCGCATTTGATTTGGTGAGATATTGGGGAGATGTGCCTTTCAAAACATCTTATTCATCATCCTACGAATCTGCTTTTGGTGAACGTGTGAACAGGGAAGTGATTTATGACGAGATTATATCCGACCTTACTTTCGCTAAAAACAATCTGGATTGGGCAACTGCTTCTTCCAGTCCCGAACGGGTGACGCAAGGGGCTGCCCGTGCATTGCTGATGCGTGTATATTTGCAACGTGCAGGATATAGCCTTCAATCGAATGGACAGTTGCAGCGTCCGGAGGACAGTAAGCGGATGGAATATTTCGATGCAGTGATAAAAGAGTGGGAGGCTTTTTGAAAAGAAAGGGTACCATGATTTTTATGACGGTGGTTATGAGGCACTCTTTAAAAGCTACTCGATTCATAGCAAGTTAGTCGTCCTTTGTCCGGGGAAGACTAATAAGTGGTGAAGAAAATTTTTAGTAGTAACATTTAAAAAACAAAATTAGAGTGGATACTTTAAGTTACAAGACCATTTCTGCAAACAAAGCGACTGTAACCAAAGAATGGGTTATTGTTGACGCTACAGACCAAACACTGGGCCGTCTGGGAGCAAAAGTTGCAAAATTGTTGAGAGGAAAGTACAAACCAAACTTTACTCCTCACGTAGACTGCGGTGATAACGTTATCATCATCAATGCAGACAAAGTAAAACTGACTGGTAACAAGTGGAATGACAGAGTTTATTTGTCATATACAGGCTACCCTGGTGGTCAGAGAGAAATGACTCCTGCCCGTTTGATTGCAAAACCGAACGGTGAAGAGAGATTACTGAAAAAAGTAGTGAAGGGCATGCTTCCTAAGAACATTTTGGGAGCTAAATTGCTGAACAACTTGTATGTTTACGCTGGTAGCGAACACAAACAAGCAGCTCAGAACCCGAAAATGATTGATATTAATTCATATAAATAAGATATAATGGAAGTAGTAAATGCATTAGGCAGACGTAAACGTGCAATTGCACGTGTATTCGTAAGCGAAGGTACAGGAAAGATTACTATTAACAAGAGAGACCTTGCAGAGTACTTTCCATCAACTATTCTTCAGTATGTTGTAAAACAACCATTGAACAAGCTGGGTGCTGCTGAGAAGTATGACATCAAGGTAAACTTGTGTGGTGGTGGTTTCACTGGTCAGTCTCAGGCATTGCGTTTGGCAATTGCTCGTGCATTGGTTAAGATGAACGCTGAAGATAAGGCTGCACTTCGTGCTGAAGGCTTCATGACTCGTGACCCACGTTCTGTAGAGCGTAAGAAACCGGGACAGCCGAAAGCTCGTAGAAGATTCCAGTTCAGCAAGCGTTAATGGGCTGCCTGACCGAGGAATATGTTTAGTATCTAAACTACTGGGACTCTACTCATAGACTACCCGGCGGTTGGTTTAGAAAAAACAAAAAAGAAAGTAAACGATTTAAAGAAAAACAAGATGTCAAGAACAAATTTTGATACTTTATTGGAAGCCGGATGCCACTTCGGACACCTTAAAAGAAAGTGGAACCCTGCAATGGCTCCTTATATTTTCATGGAACGCAATGGTATTCACATCATTGACCTCCACAAAACAGTTGCAAAAGTAGATGAAGCTGCTGAAGCTTTGAAACAGATTGCTAAATCAGGCAAGAAAGTTCTTTTTGTTGCTACTAAAAAACAAGCTAAACAAGTTGTAGCTGAGAAAGCTCAATCTGTTAATATGCCTTATGTAATCGAACGCTGGCCGGGTGGTATGTTGACTAACTTCCCGACTATCCGTAAGGCTGTGAAGAAAATGGCTACTATCGACAAATTGACTAACGATGGTACTTATTCTAACCTTTCTAAGAGAGAAATTCTTCAGATCTCTCGTCAACGTGCAAAATTGGACAAGACTTTGGGTTCTATCGCTGACTTGACTCGTCTGCCGTCTGCATTGTTCGTAATCGACGTAATGAAAGAAAACATCGCAGTTCGCGAAGCTAACCGTTTGGGTATTCCTGTATTTGGTATCGTTGATACTAACTCTGATCCTTCAAACGTAGATTTCGTAATTCCTGCTAATGATGATGCTACTAAATCAATAGAAGTTATCTTGGATGCTTGCTGCGCTGCAATGATCGAAGGTTTGGAAGAAAGAAAAGCTGAAAAGATCGATATGGAAGCTGCCGGTGAAGCTCCTGCCAACAAAGGCAAGAAGAAATCAGTAAAAGCTAGACTCGACAAGTCTGACGAAGAAGCTATCAACGCAGCTAAAGCTGCTGCTTTCATCAAGGAAGACGAAGAGGCTTAATATATAAATGTGCCAATTTGCTAATGTGCAAGAGTATATGTTATACGCTTGTATCTTGATTGGCAGATTGGCACATTTTTTGTTTTGAAAATTATTATTCATTTAAATAAAAGAAATTATTATGGCTGTAACTATGGCTGATATTACCAAGCTGCGTAAAATGACCGGAGCTGGTATGATGGATTGTAAAAACGCGTTGAAAGATGCTGATGGCGATTTCGACAAGGCAATGGAAATTATCCGTAAGAAAGGACAGGCTGTTGCTGCCAAGCGTTCTGATCGCGAAGCTGCTGAAGGTTGCGTTTTGGCTAAGACTACCGGTGACCTTGCCGTTATCATCGCTTTGAAATGCGAAACCGACTTCGTTGCTCAGAATGCAGACTTTGTGAAGCTGACTCAGGATATCCTTGATCTTGCTGTTGCCAACAAGTGCAAGACATTGGATGAAGTGAAGGCATTGCCGATGGGCAATGGCACTGTGCAGGATGCGGTAACCGACCGTAGCGGTATCACAGGTGAAAAAATGGAACTCGACGGTTATATGACCGTAGAGGGCGTATCTACCGTTGTTTACAATCACATGAACAGAAACGGCCTTTGCACAATCGTTGCTTTCAACAAGGAAGTTAACGAACAGCTGGCTAAGCAAGTGGCTATGCAGATTGCTGCCATGAACCCGTTGGCTATCGATGAGGACGGTGTTTCTGAAGAAGTTAAGCAGAAAGAAATTGAAGTAGCCATCGAGAAGACAAAGCAGAACAGGTACAGAAAGCTGTAGAGGCAGCTCTGAAGAAAGCTAACATCAACCCGGCTCACGTAGATAGCGAAGAGCACATGGAAAGCAACATGTCTAAGGGCTGGATTACAGCTGAAGATGTGGCTAAAGCAAAAGAAATCATCGCTACCGTTTCTGCCGAAAAGGCTGCACATCTGCCTGAACAGATGATTCAGAACATCGCCAAGGGCCGTCTGGGTAAATTCCTGAAAGAAGTTTGTTTGCTGAATCAGGAAGATATCATGGATGCCAAGAAGACAGTAAGAGAAGTATTGGCAGCTGCTGATCCTGAACTGAAAGTCCTTGACTTGAAAGCGTTTCAAACTTTAATCATTATCCGTACCGACAAATCCGGTAATTAATGTTACCACTTTACCACCCCGGTTCTTTCTTGTCAATGGAAACTCGGAGGCTTTGTTTGTTTTTATCGAGAGTGACTTGCTCTTCATCATTATCCATTTCATAGCCAAAATCCGGATTCGTGGAATACACTACGTTTAATCTATCTTTCCAATCATTATTTTTCATACTCGTCATTTTTAATCCTTTTCAAAAGTATTAAACTTATCGAAAAGAGCAAAATTTGAACCTCTTTTCATCGTTTTGTTTAATCTCTATTAAGGTTTTCTGTTATAGGGTTGTCAGTCTCAAAAAAGATTGTACTTTTGCAAAATACCAAATTTAGTAAGAAGTATGAGCACATCTATACGAAAAGAGGCGGATAAAGTGCCGGAGCCTACCTTGCGCAGACTTCCCTGGTATCTGTCCAATATAAAACTAATGAAAGAAAAAGGGGAACAATACGTTTCCTCGACACAAATCTCTAAGGAAATAAATATTGATGCATCTCAAATCGCCAAAGATTTATCCTACGTCAATATATCCGGGCGCACGAGAGTAGGGTATAACATTGACGCACTGATTGAGGTATTGGAGAGCTTTCTTGGATTTACCAATATGCATAAAGCCTTCTTGTTTGGTGTAGGTAGCTGGGAGCCGCTTTGCTCCGGGACTCAGGTTTGCATCATTTCGGGCTGGAGATTGTGGCAGCTTTTGATGTGAATCCGGAACTGGTGGGAAAAGACCTGAATGGCATTCCTATTTTTCACTCCGATGACTTCGAAGCAAAGATGAAAGAATATGACGTGAATATCGGTGTGCTGACAGTACCTATTAATATAGCTCAGGAAATTACAGATAAGATGGTAGACGGAGGTATAAAAGCCGTATGGAACTTTACTCCTTTCCGAATCCGTGTACCCGAGAATATAGTGGTGCAGAATACTTCCCTTTATGCCCACTTGGCTGTTATGTTTAACCGATTGAACTTTAACGAGAAATAATGAAGATTATTGCAGTAGGCATGAACTACGCCCAGCATAACAAAGAACTGGGACATACACAAGTAAATACGGAGCCGGTGATTTTTATGAAGCCTGATTCTGCTATTCTGAAGGATGGCAAACCCTTTTTCATCCCCGATTTTTCCAACGAGATACATTATGAAACGGAGTTGGTAGTCCGTATCAACCGGCTGGGGAAGAATATCGCTTCCCGTTTCGCTAACCGCTATTATGACGCTGTGACAGTCGGTATCGACTTTACTGCTCGTGACCTTCAGCGGAAGTTCCGTGAGCAGGGGAATCCCTGGGAACTCTGTAAAGGCTTTGATTCGTCGGCTGCTATTGGGACTTTTGTTCCGGTGGATCGTTATAAAGATATCCAAAATCTTGAACTTCCATCTGTTGATCGACGGTAAAGAAGTACAGCGCGGTTGTACGGCAGATATGCTTTTCAAGATAGATGATATAATCGCTTATGTAAGCCAGTTTGTAACTTTGAAAATTGGTGACTTACTCTTTACTGGGACTCCTGTGGGTGTAGGTCCTGTTAGTATCGGACAGCGTTTGCAAGGTTATCTGGAAGAGGAAAAACTGCTGGATTTCTATATTCGTTGATCTTTTTTATTCATTAGTACTCATTTGTTATACAAAATATGAAGATAAGAGTAGGCTTTGGCTTCGACGTACACCAATTGGTTGAAGGACGTGAACTGTGGCTCGGAGGCGTTCTTCTGGAACACACAAAAGGATTGCTGGGGCATTCGGATGCTGATGTATTATTGCATGCTGTTTGCGATGCTCTGTTGGGGGCGGCGAATATGCGTGATATTGGCTATCATTTCCCCGATACGGCAGGAGAATTTAAGAATATAGATAGCAAGATACTGCTGAAAAAAACAGTGGAGTTGATTGCTACCAAAGGATATAAAGTGGGTAATATCGATGCAACTATTTGTGCCGAACGCCCGAAGTTAAAAGCGCACATTCCTTTGATGCAGGAGACGATGGCAACTGTCATGGGAATTGATGCGGATGATATTTCCATTAAGGCGACTACTACCGAGAAACTCGGTTTTACGGGTCGTGAAGAAGGTATATCAGCCTATGCTACCGTATTGATAGAGAAGATTTCTTAACCCCTAAAACAAATAAATTATGATTCGGCTCTTAAAAATTTACTTAACACTTACTTGCTTTTTGTTGGTAACGACTTTTTGTATGGCTCAGAAGAGTGAACTGAAATTTAGTAAAGATGGTAAATTCAAGATTGTGCAATTTACCGATGTGCATTTTAAATATGGCAACCGGGCTTCTGATATAGCTCTGGAACGTATTAATCAGGTGCTTGATGACGAACGTCCGGATTTGGTGATTTTACCGGTGATGTTGTTTATTCTGCTCCGGCGGATTCCGGAATGTTGCAGGTACTGGAACCGGTAGTTAAACGTAAACTGCCTTTTGTGGTCACTTTTGGTAACCATGACAATGAACAGGGAATGACACGGGAACAGTTATATGATATCATCCGTCAAGTTCCCGGCAATTTATTGCCTGATCGCGGAACAGTTTTGTCGCCGGATTATGTGTTGACAGTGAAATCGTCTTCCAATCTAAAGAAGGATGCTGCTTTGCTATATTGCATGGATTCTCACTCTTATTCTCCTTTGAAAGACGTGAAGGGGTATGAATGGCTTACGTTCGATCAGATAAACTGGTATCGTCAACAGAGTGCAGCTTATAAAGCGCAAAACGGCGGACAGCCTGTGCCGGCTCTTGCCTTTTTCCATATTCCTCTTCCTGAATACAATGAAGCTGCCCGTACGAAAATGCAATTCTTCGTGGAACTCGTATGGAGGAAGCCTGTGCGCCTAAATTGAATACAGGAATGTTTGCCGCTATGAAAGAAGCTGGAGATGTAATGGGTATGTTTGTCGGGCACGACCACGATAATGACTACGCGGTCATGTGGAAAGACATCCTTCTGGCTTACGGGCGCTATACCGGTGGGAACACTGTGTATAACCATTTGCCGAACGGGCGCGTATCATCGTATTGGATGAAGGCGCCCGTACATTCACGTCCTGGATTCGTCAGAAAGACGGAGTGGTGGATAAAATTTCTTATCCGGCAAGTTTTGTCAAAGACGATTGGACTAAACGTTGAGGCTTGCGAACTTCACATGGCTAAGGCGCGTGTACTTTGAACCATAGCTTTCGTATTGGCGCGATACTTTCGCCGATGCAATGTAGATAATATCTCCCAGTCGGTATTCATGTTCTATCCCTGATAGAGTACATGATACTGCACTGGGATTTTTGATGGAATACTTATAATAACTAAATTTCCACTGGCATCGGTTAAAGTCAGTATCTGCTTGACAAAAAACTGTGGGGTAGTGCCGTTCACTCTTGTTTTGTATGGATCGTCTTCCAGTCGTACGCGTGTGACTTTTAATTTTAAGTCAGTCAGCTTTTCCCCTAATTCTCCCAAATAGCGGCTGGATGAACGCTTCTCCCTCGACTTTCTGATCATGATATCCAAATGTATGGAATGATAAGCTTGTGCTATTTGGACGAAGCGTTCCTGTTTTCGGTATTTTTGGGGTGAACTTGTAAGCTACCCAACTTAAATAGGAAGGGTCTATCTTCAAAATTTCATGCAGGAAGTGTCCCCGATATTTCCCGAAGAAGATGAGGTCGTCACCATTACTCTGCATTCTTTTCTCATTATAATCCATGAGAATAAGGCAGCGTCTTGAGTAGTAGAACATCGTACTGGCTATTCGCAGGGATTCGTTAATATCCGGTGACAGATCATGTATGTAAAGAATAGATTGCTTTTCGAGCAGGGGAGAATAGAGCCAAAGGGAATAGTTTGGTTTCCCCGGTCGGGGTAACACCACCAAGTAAACACCCTCCTCTTTGAAAGAGGCTCTGCCTCGGTTGTACTCATTCAGTTTGGCATACAATAAGGCTTGCTCGTTCTCGGAAATGCCCGGTAATCTAGGGTTAGCCATAATTGTTCTCGCTTTTGGTATATTTCAAATATAGGCAATTTTATTCAGAAAAGCAACTTTTCTCTTTGAAATCTCGTACATTTGTAACCATGTAAATTTTCAAAATTCGAATGGAAGAACGAAACAAGAGAGTGCTGGTGGGTATGAGTGGTGGCATAGACAGCATAATTTACCGAGTAAAGCTTGATGCTGCAGGAACAAGGAATGCAGTTTGTGAAAAGATATGTAACAAATAATATTTCAGAAGAACCATGTACCGCCATCTTGCGTAAATTTATGATGCATATGCAGGGGAGGATGAAATTACAGGAGCGAGGATGGGGGAGTAACCATGCGTGTGTGGGGAGATGAGCCGCAGGACGCCAGAGAGCTGGCTGCGCGAATGGGGATCGAACATTATGTAGCAGATGAACGTATCCCTTTCAAAGAAACGATCGTAAAAGAACTTCATAGACGAGTATAAGCAAGGGCGTACACCGAATCCTTGCGTGATGTGCAATCCCTTGTTTAAGTTCCGTGTGCTGGCGGAGTGGGCGGACAAACTGGGTTGTGCTGGGTTGCTACCGGACATTATTCACGCTTGGAAGAGAAAACGGGGATATTTATATAGTAGCCGGAGATGATGACAAGAAAGACCAGTCTTATTTTCTTTGGCAACTGGGGCAGGATGTATTGAGGCGTTGTATTTTCCCTTTGGGGGGATTATACGAAAGTGAAAGGTACGCGAATACCTTGCTGATAAAGGCTACGAAGCCAAGTCCAAAGAAGGAGAGAGTATGGAAGTCTGCTTTATTAAAGGTGATTACCGTGACTTCCTTCGTGAACAGTGCCCGGAACTGGATAACGAAATAGGACCGGGGTGGTTTGTCAATTCCGAAGGAGTGAAGTTGGGGCAGCATAAAGGGCGCACCCTATTATACGATCGGTCAGCGAAAAGGCCTGGAGATTGCGTTGGGAAACCGGCTTATGTGTTGAAAATCAATCCGCAGAAAAATACGGTAATGCTTGGCGATGCCGAACCAGTTGCGGACGGATTATATGCTGACGGAGCAAGATAAGATTGTGGATGAACGGGAATTGTTCCAATGCGAGAATCTGACGGTAAGGATTCGTTATCGAAGCCGTCCGTTGCCTTGCCGGGTGAAGCGGTTGGCGGATGGACGACTGTTGGTGCGATTTCTTGAAACGGCCTCGGCTATTGCCCCCGGACAATCTGCTGTGTTCTATGACGGAAGGCGGGTACTGGGCGGAGCTTTTATTGCTTCGCAACGAGGAATCGGATTGGTGATTTTGGAGAACGAAGGATTTTGATTGATTAAAAACAAAGATAACTTATGAAGAAACTTGTATTATTGGTTTTTGCCTTGAATATTTGTTTGGGGGTACTTTTGCGCAATTCACGCCGGGGGATACCCTGAAGTATCGTATCAGTCTGAAAGACAAAGCGGCTACGGACTACTCTTTGCAAAAGCCTGAGATGTATTTATCCAAGAAATCTATTGAACGGAGAAAAAGACAGGGATTGGAGATAGATTCCACCGATTTGCCGGTATGTAAGAAATATGTGGATGCGATACGGAAGAAAGGCGTTCATGTGCTTGTGACAGGAAAATGGGATAATTTCGTTCACTGTTTCCTTGTAATGATAGTATGTTGATTGCTGAAATAGCCGGGTTGCCCTTTTCGTCCGTTCCACGGAGAGAGTTTGGAGAGGTGTCGCCAAACGAGCTTCTGAGAGAGATTCATTGATTAAATAAACCTTTACGTACGGACAGCCTTTACGGTCCCGCAATTACTCAAATAAAGATGAGCCATGCGGACCGTCTCCATGAAGCAGGCTTCAAGGGGCAGGGGATGACGATTGCTGTTATTGATGCCGGATTTCATAATGTTGACAAGATAGAGGCAATGAAAAATATCAATATTCTGGGTACTCGTGACTTCGTGAATCCGGAAGCCGATATCTATGCAGAGAGCAGTCACGGAATGTCCGTCTTCCCTGTATGGCAATGAATCAGCCGAATGTGATGATTGGTACGGCTCCCGAGGCCTCTTATTGGTTGCTTCGCAGTGAGGACGAGTATTCGGAGAATTTGGTGGAACAGGATTACTGGGCGGCAGCTATCGAATTTGCCGATAGTGTCGGAGTGGATTTGGTAAATACGTCTCTCGGGTATTATTCATTTGATGACCCGACGAAGAATTACCGCTATCGTGATTTGAACGGACATTATGCATTGATGTCCCGTGAGGCGGCGAAAGCGGCAGATAAGGGAATCGTTGTAGTATGCAGTGCGGGAAACTCCGGGTCCGGTTCGTGGAAGAAGATTACGCCTCCGGGAGATGCGGAGAATGTGATAACCGTAGGTGCGGTGAACAAATATGGAGTTCTGGCTCCGTTCTCTTCTGTTGGGAATACGGCCGACGGACGGGTGAAGCCGGATGTTGTTGCCGTAGGTCTGGGCTCGGATGTAATGGGAACGGACGGTAATTTGCGCCATGCTAACGGAACTTCCTTTTCTTCTCCGATTATGTGCGGAATGGTGGCTTGTCTGTGGCAGGCTTGTCCGGAGCTGACTGCAAAAGAGATTATCGAACTGGTACGCCGGTCGGGCGACCGGGCAGTTTTCCCCGATAATATATATGGATACGGCATTCCTGATTTGTGGAAAGCTTATCAATCTACGGTAAACACTCGCCGTTGATTATGGACTCGCTTTCTCTTTTAGAACTGAATGCGCTTGTTCGCCGCAGCCTGGAGCAGTGCTTGCCCGATGAATATTGGATACAGGCGGAGCTGAGTGACGTTCGTTCCAATACGACGGGACATTGCTATCTGGAATTCATACAAAAGGATCCGCGTAGCAATAGTCTCGTAGCCAAGGCACGCGGTATGATCTGGAATAATATTTACCGCCTGCTGAAACCTTATTTTGAGGAATCTACCGGACAGCTGTTCACTTCGGGAATAAAAGTGCTGGTCAAGGTGACCGTGCAATTTCATGAACTCTACGGGTATAGTCTGACGGTACTCGATATCGACCCTACTTATACCTTGGGAGATATGGCGCGTCGCCGTCGTGAGATACTGCTGCAACTGGAAGAAGAAGGAGTACTGACGTTAAACAAAGAGCTGGAAATGCCGGTTCTTCCCCAACGTATTGCAGTTGTTTCTTCAGCTACGGCAGCCGGCTACGGCGACTTCTGTCATCAACTGAAACATAATTCCGGTGGCTTCTTCTTTTACACGGAGCTATTTCCGGCTTTGATGCAAGGTAATCAGGTGGAAGAATCCGTTTTGGCCGCCTTGGATTGTATCAATACCCGTATAAGCGAGTTTGATGTAGTCGTGATTATCCGGGGCGGAGGAGCTGCTTCCGATTTATCCGGATTTGATACTTACCTGCTGGCAGCAGCCTGTGCGCAGTTCCCGTTACCTGTCATAACCGGTATCGGACATGAGCGTGACGACACCGTGCTCGATTCCGTGGCGCATACTCGTGTAAAGACTCCGACTGCCGCAGCCGAACTCTTAATTCAACGGGTAGGAGAGGCGGCGGAACGTCTTGAAGAATTGTCCGCCCGTCTTCAGCAAGGAGCTTATACTTTGCTGGAACAGGAGCAGAGAAGGCTGGTTACAATGCAAGCCCGTATTCCTGCACTGGTTCATCGGAAGCTGTCCGAAGCCCGTTTTACCCTGCTGACAGCCCGGAAGGACTTGTCGCAGGTGACGCAAAACTTGCTGTCCCGTCAGCGGCACCGGCTGGAACTATTGCAACAGCGCGTTGCGGATAACTCTCCCGAAAAGTTACTCAGCCGGGGGTATAGCATCACGCTAAAGGATGGAAAAGCGGTAACCGACGCATCTTTACTGCAGCCGGGCGATCAGTTGACCACCCGGCTTCTGAAAGGAGAAGTGCAGTCCACCGTCCGGTAGCGAACGTTCCGAACCCGGTATATTTAGAGTTTTATTATCAACCATTAAATACATATCACTGTGGCAGCAAAAAAAAGAAACATACTCCGGCGCTATGGAGCGTCTCGAAAAGATTGTCAGGCAGATAGACAACAATGAATTGGATATTGACATCTTGAGCGAAAAAATCAAAGAAGCCAATGAAATTATTGCCTTTTGCACCGAGAAACTGACGAAAGCGGATCGGGAAGTCGAAAAATTATTGCAAGAAAAGCGGCAATCTGAAGAATAAAAGCTATTTTTGCGAATCAATACATAAGAAAATAAACTAATACGTTATAATATGAAAGAAATAGACTGGGCGAATCTGTCGTTTGGCTACATGAAGACAGACTACAATGTGAGAATCAATTTCCGCAAGTAAGTGGGGTGAACTGGAAGTCAGCAGTGAAGAATATCTTAACTTGCACATGGCGGCTACTTGTTTGCACTATGGTCAGGAAGCATTTGAAGGATTGAAGGCATTCCGCGGCAAAGACGGTAAAGTACGTATCTTCCGTCTGGAAGAAAATGCGGCACGTCTGCAATCTACCTGCCAGGGAATCCTTATGGCGGAGCTTCCTACCGAACGTTTTAAAGAAGCTATCCTGAAAGTTGTGAAACTGAACGAACGTTTTATCCCTCCTTATGAGACAGGTGCTTCTCTTTATATCCGTCCGTTATTGATTGGAACAAGTGCTCAGGTGGGTGTGCATCCGGCTGACGAATATATGTTTGTGGTATTTGTGACTCCCGTGGGACCGTACTTTAAGGGTGGTTTCTCTACCAATCCTTACGTAATCATCCGTGAGTTCGACCGTGCCGCTCCTTATGGAACCGGTCGTTACAAGGTAGGTGGAAACTACGCCGCCAGTCTGCGTGCCAATAAGAAAGCACATGACCTGGGTTACTCTTGCGAGTTCTATCTCGATGCAAAAGAAAAGAAATATATCGATGAATGTGGTGCTGCCAATTTCTTCGGTATTAAAGATAATACGTATATCACGCCGAAATCAACTTCTATCCTGCCTTCTATCACTAATAAGAGCTTGATGCAGTTGGCGGAAGATATGGGAATTAAAGTCGAACGCCGCCCGATTCCGGAAGAAGAACTGGCTACGTTCGAAGAAGCCGGCGCTTGCGGTACGGCTGCCGTTATCAGTCCGATTGAACGTATTGATGATCTGGAGAATGGCAAATCATACGTTATCTCCAAGGATGGAAAGCCGGGACCGATTTGTACGAAATTGTACAACAAGCTGCGGGGTATCCAGTACGGTGATGAACCGGATACGCATGGTTGGGTGACAATTGTCGAATAGTACTATCTTTCGCCACAGAGAACACAAAGGACACGGAGCCTTATAATTCATTTATAATCTCTGTGTCCTTTGTGTTCTCTGTGGTGAGAAACTTATAAAGATTGAATGGGAAAGAATAAATTAGAGAAGTTTGCCGATATGGCGAGTTATCCGCATGTGTTCGAATATCCGTATTCGGCAGTGGATAATGTGCCTTTTGACATGAAGGGAAATTGGCACAAGGAGTTTTTCAAGAACGATCATCCGATTGTGCTCGAACTGGGCTGTGGACGGGGAGAATATACGGTCGGTCTGGGGAAGATGTTTCCTGAAAAGAACTTTATTGCGGTAGATATTAAAGGAGCCCGTATGTGGACGGGGGCAACGGAGTCGTTGCAGGCCGGAATGAAGAATGTGGCATTCCTGCGCACGAACATTGAAATCATCGAACGGTTCTTTGCCGAAGGCGAAGTGAGCGAGATATGGCTTACGTTCTCCGACCCGCAAATGAAGAAGGCGACCAAGCGGCTTACTTCGACCTATTTTATGGAACGGTATCGGAAGTTCCTCAAACCGAACGGTATCATTCACCTGAAGACGGACAGTAACTTTATGTTCACTTATACAAAGTATATGATAGAAACGAACGGCTTCCGGTGGAGTTTATGACGGAGGATTTATATCATTCGGATCTGGTAGACGATATTCTTGGTATCAAGACCTACTATGAACAACAATGGCTCGACCGTGGTTTAAATATCAAGTATATCAAATTCCGCCTTCCGCAAGAAGGACAGTTGAAGGAACCGGATGTGGAAATTGAACTGGATTCATACCGCAGTTATAATCGTAGTAAGCGGAGTGGATTGCAGACTAGTAAATAAAGAATAATTGAGTGGAACGTTCGACGTTCCGCTCTCAACTCTGAATGAATTATGACGCTTTATCCTAAATTAATATTGGATGCACTGGCTACGGTGCGTTATCCCGGTACGGGAAAGAATTTGGTTGAAGCGGAGATGGTTGCCGACAATCTCCGTATTGATGGAATGTCTGTCAGTTTCTCTCTGATATTTGAGAAGCCCACCGACCCGTTTATGAAATCTATGTTGAAGGCTGCCGAAACAGCTATTCATACTTATGTATCGCCTGATGTGCAAGTTACGGTTGCGACGGAAAGCAAGCAGGCTGCCCGTCCGGAAGTAGGAAAGCTGCTTCCGCAGGTGAAGAATATAATCGGTATCTCTTCCGGTAAGGGAGGGGTAGGCAAATCTACCGTCTCCGCAAATCTGGCAGTTGCTTTGGCGAAATTGGGTTATAAGGTCGGTTTGCTTGATGCGGATATTTTCGGTCCTTCTATGCCGAAAATGTTTCAGGTGGAGGACGCGCGTCCGTATGCCGAACGTATTGACGGGCGACTTGATTATTCCTGTTGAGAAATACGGTGTCGAAGTTATTGTCTATTGGCTTTTTGTCGACCCCGATCAGGCTACGTTGTGGCGTGGTGGAATGGCTAGCAATGCGCTGAAACAGTTGATTGGCGATGCCTCTTGGGGTGAACTGGATTATTTCCTGATTGACCTTCCTCCGGGCACGAGTGATATTCATTTGACTGTCGTGCAGACGTTGGCTATGACAGGCGCTATTGTTGTCAGCACTCCGCAGGCGGTAGCTTTAGCGGATGCCCGTAAGGGTATTAATATGTTCACCAATGAGAAAGTGAATGTACCTATTCTGGGATTGGTTGAGAATATGGCTTGGTTTACTCCTGCCGAATTGTCCGGAGAATAAATACTATATCTTCGGTAAGGAAGGAGCCAAGAAGTTGGCGGAGGAGCTGAATGTGCCTTTGCTGGGGCAGATTCCTATTGTGCAGAGTATTTGCGAAGGAGGAGACAATGGTACGCCTGTTGTACTGGATGGAGATTCGGTGACTGGCCGTGCTTTCTTGTCGTTGGCTGCCAGTGTGGTGCGTCAGGTTGATCGGCGAAACGTAGAAATGGCTCCGACACAGATTGTTGAGATGCATAAATAAGCAGGACGGACAGAGATTGAATCGCTTGTGATGACGACAAGCTTCCGTAATCGTATAAAAACGCCTCCATAGTTTTCGAAAAGACTATGGAGGCGTTTCCTATGATCAAGGTGATGTACTTTACGATTACTTCTTTAAAGCTTTCATCAGTTGCTTTTTTTCATCGTGTCTGTACCTGGGAATCCCGTTTGCTTGAAGGTTGTATTTCCTTCTGCATCTATTACGAAATAAGTAGGAACTCCGCCGATTTTAAACGTAGACATCAGATACGCCCATTGATCATTTGTTACGCGGAAATGTTCTCCGTGAATATCGGGGATCATATTCTTCCAAGTGCCTTTCGGGAGAGGTTTCTCCTGTGATATACAGGTAAAGAATGTCTTCGTCTTTCAGTTCTTCTTTCATGGGGATCATAGCCTTGTTGGCCATTCGGCACGGTCCGCACCAAGTTGCCCAGAAGTCAACCAGCAGTACGTGTCCGCGGAATTTGGAGATGATAGTCGAAAAGAGTTCTTCGTTTGTTACTTTCCCGATTTCATTGATTTTATATCCGGTCTTTTGCTTGTTCAGTTCTATCTTCTTGAGTAGTTTATCATTAAGGACCGTCAACAACTGTTTGTAGGCAGGAGAAGGCAGGGCTTCAAGGACTGCTTTCTGTTCGGCAGTCAATGGTGTGAAATCTTCTATGGAGCGATAGCACTTGTATGCTTCTCCCATTTGAAACAAGATTCCTTGGTTGGTACCCAACTTCTCTTCCATAAGATCTTTTCTGGAACTGAATATTCCTGCTCCGTATGCAAATTCCGGGGGCATACAAATCTACCGGCTCATTGAGTGTAAAATCTTTGAGTACATCAAGATAATCGACTGGAAATTCTATTTTGGTATTTGTGTAATACTCTTTAGTCTGTTCTCTGTTTAATTTCTGACTGACAACATGGGCACGCATGATAATGTCTTTTCCCATAAATAATCCGATAGCTGTGGTAATATCCGTATTGGCTTTCAGAATTTCTTTGGCAGCAGAACTGAGAGAGGCTTCATCTATCTGTTTGTATGTGTTAAGACGTTTCTCTAAAAAGTAATCTTTTTAGTCCGTTTATATCTTTTCCGGCTACATCTTTGACAATCTTGCTCGGGTTGTCAACCAAGTTACTTGGAATAGAATTGTCTGATAACTCTTGTTGAAGGTCAGCCAGATAACCTCCATAATAAGCTTTTTTGCCATAGGGCTTGTTGTCTTTCTGAAGATGTGATTGTTGGCGTGAACACTCGGCTGTGTTAACGATGATAGTACTTTCTTTTCCAGGAGCCAGCAAGCAAGGAATTTGTGCAAAGGGGAAAACAAGGGTGGCAGGAGTTACGGTAATAACATCTGTCTGAACCTGAAAACTTCCGTCTTCCTTGATAGTTACTTCTTCGGCATAATTTAACCACCTGATCGGGTCGTTTAAACGTAACTGTCCGGAGCTTGGCATATCTTTTTGATACCCAGTTACTTGTCCTTTTAATGTTGCTTTTCCATACGCAAATTCAGGTACCGGCAGTTCTGCCTTTTTGTTGATCTTATGAATAACGGCTCCTTTGGGTAATGCAGACTTACGGAAATCTTTTTTCATTCAACTGTATTCCCCATATCTTGTACGCTCCGTCAAAATCTCCTTCCGAAAAATCCAGACTTGTTACGTTTGCTGGTATAGGTGGGAAAAGTAACTGAAATTCTGCCTCACCGGATTCAGGCATCCAGAATTCTTTGTCCAATGTGATGCCTACACCTTTGCGGATCGGGTATAAGGCCCCTTTTTTCATCTTTGAGGAAACTGCCACTGGCTATTTTTATCCAGTATTTCGGACGATAAAATGCTTTGATGTATACAGTGGTAACTGTGTCACTCATGACAATTTTGTCAACTTCAATATTTGAAGAGCTCCAAGCTAGAAAAGGTGGGCGCTCGATAACTCTGTCTTTGGCTTGTACGGTGCAAACTACGCAGAGTATCAAACCCATAATCCATGAGAATCTTTTCATACGAATAGTGTTTATTTCGAACAAATATAACGATATTTTTGTGACTATCCTCAAAAAAGTAGAAAAAGATGTATCTTTTTTCCGATACCGATGAACGCCTTATCTCCCCGGTATGGGGGAGGAGGCGCGGCACCGGGGGAAATGTTTATTGTAATTTAAAAAACTATCGGAAGGGTATATTCTACTGCAATGGCTTGTCCGCCTTGTTGTCCGGGTTCCCATTTGGGCATAGTGCTCACTACACGGATCGCCTCTGCATCAAGCAACGGAGATATGCTACGCAATACTTTTATATTGGATATGCTTCCGTCTTTACCGACAATCATTTGTAGGATGACTCTGCCTTGCTCCTTATTCTTTTGTGCAATAGTCGGATATTTGATGTTTCTGGCAAGATATTGCATCAGACCGGGTATTCCTCCGGGGAATTTAGGCATTACTTCCGCTACTTTGAGTGCTGTACCTGATTTTGCGTCTGTTGCGTTGGCATTAGAATCTTCTTTTGGACCATACGCTACTACAACTACTTCTTCCAGATCAGCTTGTTTTATTTCTTTTTCCCTTTGAAGGAGCTGGACCTTGTAGCCTGAACATTACAGGAACTGAGAATCTGACATTTACATTTTCTCCTCTTTGTTTACCCGGTTTCCATTGGGGCATAGCGGCAATTACTCTTACAGCTTCCTTGTCAAGATAGGGATCTACGCTTCGGGCTACTTTTATGTCGGATATGTTTCCGTCTTTTTTAACAACGAAACTAACAATGACGCGTCCTTGTTTTCCGTTTTCATGAGCTGTTACAGGATATTTGATGTTTTTAGCTAAATATTGCATCAAGGCTTGTTGCCCTCCCGGAAATTCGGGCATTACTTCTACAACTTCAAATACGACAGAATCGGGTATACTCTTGCTTTGAGCGATAGGTGTTGACTTTGCGATTTCTTTTTTTTGGCCGGCAGAGCGACTGTTTGCTGAATTTCTTCACTTTGCAGTTCGGGGATATTTGCAATTTCCGGCTGAGGAGTGTTAACCTGTTCCATAACCTCTTTTGCAAATCTTTCTGTGGTACGAGCTACTACTTCGATGTTGCTGATAATCATCAACAAGGCAGCCAAGGGAAGGAACATCAGATATTTAGTCCTTCCTATTTCTTTGGTTCTTCGTTTATTCATCATTTTGATACGATTTTTAAGTGGTAAAACATTGAAACTATTAGATAAATTTGCTGCAGCCTTGTGATGTGCCAGTCCTAACAAGTGGTACTGGTATGATTTACTGTCATGTCCCGTCTCCAATACCCGGCTGTCTGCCATGTATTCGAGATTGCCTCTGACTTCCCGTTTCATAAGCCAGCTAAATGGATTGAACCAGCAGAATATGCACATTATTTCACTGATTAATACATCTATCGAGTGGTATTGACGGGCGTGAGTTTCTTCATGGGTGATTATCTCACTAATTTCAGAGTCGGTATGTGACTGTGGGTGTATGAATATCCAATGAAAAAAGAGAACGGTCCTGCTTCTTTCTTTAATAGGTGTACACGCACTCCTTTCAATTGGCTTTTGGAACATTGAAAATGCAGTCGCATGATACTTCCTAGTTGAAGGAAGAAACGGGCGGTCAGTAGTAATACTCCGCTCCAATAGATAATGCCTGTGAGAAGTTTGATTAGCTCTTGCCAATTAATCTCTGTTTCTTGTGGAATGGTAACGACTTGTTCCGGAAGTATGATTGTTGCATAAAGATCTGCCATTGCTACCATTGGCTCGTGTGCTTTTATCCACCCTTCAATATTTAGTAAAGGGTAGAGCAAGGAAATGGCAAAAAAACATAACAAGGCTATCCGTCGCCAGTGAAAGAAGGTGTCTTTATGAAAAAACAACCGATAGAAAGCGTAGAACAATGCGATGGCTACGTTTATCTTTAAGAAATAGGCAAGTTCCGGAGTCATAATGGATATCTTTTTTACTATTAATTATCTTTTCCTTTTTCTATCAGTTCGATAATGTCTTTGAGATCATCAGTCGATAACTTTTGGTCTTTGGCAAAGAAAGAAACCATTTCTTTGTAGGAATTTTCAAAGTAATTACGAACTACGCTACTCATAAAGTGACGTTTGTATTCATTTTCTCGAATGGCAGGAGTGTATTGATAGGTATTTCCCACACGTTTTGATGTGACATACCCCTTTCGTTCGAGGTTTTTTACGATCGATGCTACCGTTGTATAAGGAGGAGCCGGTTGCGGATACTTCGCAACGATATCTTTTACGAAACAGCTTTGTAACTCCCAAACGTAGATCATTACTTCTTCTTCTTGTATTGTTAACTTTTCCATGGAGATGTTGTTTAATTACGATTACTTCGCAAATCTACGAATATTTCGTAATAAAGCAATAATTAGTCAGTTAATTATTGTAAATGTATGATTACTGCAATAATATTTTGATTAGCATTGTTAATCGGAAAATTATTTAAGCATAAAAATTGGTTGGATAGGCGCTATTTTTTGCCTAAATAATCACACTTTAATAACATTTTGGAAAAAATAGGGTGTCATTGGAGACTTTTTTATATAAAATAAATGAAATATATTTGTGGCTGTAAAACAGACGTTAAATATGAAAGGTGCGTTTCGATACTTTAAAGGTTACGGAATAATTCCCCACACTTCAAACAGAACTATTAATTAACAATGCCAACCAAAGGGAGGAGGGAGGCAAACTAAAAAAATGACTGATATGAAAAAGGTTTGATTTTTTGTGCTATTTGCACTTGTTTCTATCGTTTCTTATTCTCAGATTTCCTGGAATGCTAAGGTAGGTATGAACATGAGTAATTTTACTGGGGATATGGATACTGACATGAGAGTTGGGTTTAATGTAGGCGTTGGTATGGAATATCAGTTCACTGATATGTGGTCTATTCAACCTTCTTTGATGTTCACCCAAAAAGGTGCTAAACAGGATGAAGTGAAAATGAATCCAATGTATTTGGAGATTCCGGTATTGGCTGCTGCAAGATTTGCAATTGCTGATAACCAGAATATTGTGGTGAAAGCTGGTCCATACTTTGCTTTTGGTATTGCTGGTAAGTGTAAAATTGGTGATGAAAAAATTGATTTCTTTGGTGACGGTGATGATCAATTTGGAGCAAAAAGATTTGATGCAGGTCTCGGTGTAGGCGTTGCTTATGAAATTAATAAATTCTTTATTGACTTATCAGGAGAATTTGGTTTGGCTAAATTGGCTGATGGTGACGGTGCTCCGAAGAACATGAACTTCTCTATCGGTGTAGGTTACAAATTCTAATATAATTATACTCTCTTTATAATATCTCTAAAATCCCTCGTTCTATACTCTCTTGGAACGGGGGATTTTTTTATATCCTTATTAATAAAAAGAAAAACGGCATATCCCATTGAAAGGATACACCGTTAATTCTCTCTCTTGTAATTCTTACTCATTAATCACTTATCTGCTTGGATAAGTTTGCTTTCTCTTTTAATTCTTTGTATCTCTCTATTGCATGTTTGCGACTCATCAGTATTTGCCAGCGATATACCCAACAGGTGGTCAGGAAATAAATGCCGGCTTGCAACCACAAAGCCTTATATTCAAAAGCTACTTCACTAAGAGTGGCTCCCATATTGTTGATTTTTACAAAGCCGTTAATTCCAAACGTTGAGGGGAAGATGTAGGATACATACTTCCAAAACGGAGGAATAGCTGCTCCCGGCCAGGAAATTCCTGAAATAAATAACAGGGGGACTGATGTGAATACAAAAATCAGCATACACGTTTCCCGATTGCGAATGGCAATAGAAGCTGTCATCGCAAAGAAGATACAAGCCGCAAGATAGGGGACAACGAATAATATTAATGAACTGGGTTGCCCAATTTGGTTGAGGCTAAACAATCTTGGAACGACATAAAGTACGTAGAAAGCTACCAATATATAAACTAGGAAATAACTCAATCCTTTTCCTAATACAATTCGTAACGTCCCGCTATAGTGACGATTAATAGGTACAAGATCCTTAAATCTGTTGTTCTCACGAGCAGTTCCTGCAGCGAGACCGATGCCGAGCAATAATGTCTGTTGGATAATCAATACTAGGACGGCAGGAATCAGAAAGGCAGCGAATCCGGCAGTCGGATTGAAGATCGAGATTTCTTCATATTCTATCGGATAAGCAGTGATTTCATCTTGCCGGTCGGTCGTGTTTCCGCTACGTGCAATTTTGATATCCCTGTTCATATCCAGTGAGACGGCGGTGTTGGCAATCAGCATCGATTTATAGTATAACAGTCCGCTCATGTCGCAGTAAATGCTGACTTGCGTCTGTTTTCCTTTGGCAATATTGTCGCTGAAATCCGAAGGGATATAAATGATACCATACGCACGCCGGTTCTTTAGCATTTGTTTGGCTTCTTCCATATCAGCACAGTAAGAGACGATTTGAATATCGGGTGTGGCATCTACCTTACGGAGATATTCACGACTAAGAGATGAATGTGAATCGTCTACAACAACGGCAGGAACTTCACGCACTACTTCGTTGTCATAAATGAAACTATACAACAACGGATAACCTAATGGGACGAGTATGAAAAATATCAGCACCCCCTGGTCGCGGAAAGTTGTCTGAAACTCCCGCTTCCAGATATAAAACAGGTCATTGATGCCTTGGGCTATCTTGTCTTTTAATTTTATATCTTTCATTTAGGGTATATATTTATAGTAAACCAATGCTTCCTTCAGGCGATGAACCACAAAGAAGGGGAGCATCATAAATATTAATAGTGCCATATAGTTGGTCCATGAGTAAGCCATACTATATCCGTTGAGTGCTTGATCGACGTAAATCAGGAAATAATGCCGCAACGGGAATAGATTACTCAAAGCCTGTAGAACAGGATGCATAGCCATGACCGGGAATGAAAAACCAGAAATGGAGAACGATATGACTCCCCACAGGGAAGCAAAACTTAATCCGAGTCGTAGAGTCGGCAGAGTTCCTACCATAACAATACCACAACATTGAGATGCTAGTACGAGACACAGTGTGGCGAATATCATCGGGAATATACCGCTGTTGCAAGGAAAATGCAGGAATCCATACAGGTATACATTATAAAATATACCCATGGTGAAAAAGACTACAGTGTGGGGAAGCAACTTCCGGCCAATGCAATATAAATGGAGTTGTTACTCATTCGTAGCCATTCGCGAGCCGTGCGATCCTTGATTTCTACACCGATTGAATAGACAGTAACCATAAATATTAATAGCATGAGTACTCCCGGTATCAGTGTATTACATAAGTATACCGAATAGTTCAGCCACGGATTATTCAGTGGGTGTGTATCAATTACGATCGGTTGCAGATAACGCCATAGCCTGATTCTCTGTCGCACCTTTGGCATACAGCATCGTCGTGCGGGCTGCAGCTCCGGAGGTGAGTTCTCCCATCATTTTCATATCCCTGAACAATAGAGAGCCTGCAATCAGGTAGGAGTAATTGGTGTAGAAGGAGATTGTCGGTTGTCGTTGGCTCTGTGCCTCTGCCGATAAACCCTTGGGAAGGTAAAAGAATCCATAGATTTTTCCCTCTTGCATGGCAATGCGTGCATCTGTTACATTACTGTAATGAGCTACAACCCCTGTCTGTGAAAAAGCATCCAGGTTGCGGACAATATTACGGGAAGTAGACGAATCATCCATATCTACTACACCTGCCGGAAGATCCTTGGGAAGTCCCGAATCCATTAAGGTAGTGAAGAATATATAGCAAAACAGCGGGGCAATGACCATGCAAAAGAGGTAGAGCGGGCGTGAAACTAACCGCCTGCACTCCCTCTGCATGACCTGCCATAAGGCTATATATTTTTTCTTTCTCTCTCTCATGATTACTTGTCAATGATGACAGACATACCCGGACGGAGGTTTTCCACTTTCTCTATCGGAGAAGCTTTCACTTCGAATGTTTTCAGGTCGAACTGTCCGGTTGTTTTGGTTGCCTTCCAAGCGGCATAAGTCCCTAAGTCTTTCAGATAATATACTTTGAGTTTGATCTTTTTGTTATCCAGAGCAGGAATGACTGCTTCGAACTCCGAACCCATTGTCAGATTCTTGAGCAGGTCCTCACGTACGTTGAACGTTACCCACATATCATTGAGTTCGGCGATATTCATGATGGGAGCACCAGTACCTACCAATTCGCCTACCTTCGGGAAATCTCTGAAACTTCTCCGGCAGCCGGAGCTATGAGATAAGTCTCCTTTATGTAAGATTCTACTTCGGCAACAGCTCCTTTCGCCCGGTTAACCAAAGCTTCCGCGGCCATCTTGTCTTCACGTTCTGCTCCATTCTTTGCCATAGTATATTGCGCTTTGGCTGCTTTCTCTGTAGCAATACTTGCATCCCGTTGCGCAGTCACTTCATCCAGCTTCTGTGCGGGCATCACTCCCTGTTCGTAGAGATTCTTGATGCGTTGATATGATTTCTCGGCAATAGTAACTCCTGCCTGGGCTTTTTGCCACATTTCATAAGCAGCCTGTATCTGTTCCTCACGCGCGCCCTTGATTGCTTTTGCGTTTTGTGCTTGTGCGGCAGCTTCGGCAGCCCGTGCCTGTTCCATTTTAGCCACTACGTCGGGGGCTTCCAGAATAGCCAGCGTATCTCCGGCATTGACACGTTGTCCTTCTTTCACGCGAAATTCCAATATACGTCCCGGAACTTTGCTCGAAACACGATACTCAGTAACTTCAGCCTGCCCTTGGATAATTTCAGGTCCTTTGCGGAGCATGAAGAAGCCAACGACTGCAACGATTGCAATAACTCCCAGCAGGGTAAGGAATGCAAGAAGCATATTGCTGTTTTGTGATTTTGTAGTTGCCATATGATTTATGAATTATGATTTATGGATTTGTTTTATGATTGTGAGTTGGTTAGGGATTGGGTTGTTTGATTGTTCTTAACTTTATTTTTCCGAATCTTATTTATTTCAGTGTTCCCAGAGATTTCTTCAGATAGATTTCTGTTAACTTCACATCTATTTGTGCGTCAATCTTTTCTGATTGAGCGGACAACCATGCCGTTTGTGCTTCAAGAACATTACTTGTGGCAATCACTCCCTCTTTGAAGCCGAGCGTTGCATAGCGTAGATTCTCTTCCGCTTTTTCCATGTTTCTTAGAAGACATTACCAGTTTCTTACCAGCTTCATTTACCTTGAATGCAGCCTGATTGACTTGCAACTCTATTTTTTCACTAGCGTCCTGAAGTTGGTACTGTGCAATACGTGCTTCGGCTTTTGCCGCTCTGGTTTTGTAAATGCCTTCCCCCCAGTGCCAGATAGGTATCTGTACCATAACGCCCACATTCCACATACCTTTGAACTTGTTTTCAAAACTATTGAAGACGGAAGGATTGGTCACCATATAATTTCCCATCAACGCGATCGAAGGAAGATGTTCCGCGCGGGTTACATTTATTTTCTGTTTATAAATCTGCGTAGCCAATTCGAGACTACGTATCTCCGGACGATTTGCATAAGCGGTAGACATATCGAAATGAGTATCTGTTGTGAGTAATGGAATATCTTCCATATCTTCATCTGCTAGTGTGATAGGGGAGCTGAGATCAATGCCACATAGTTGACATAACAACATTCGCGCCAGGCTTAATCCGTCTTCCACTTTCGTTAGTGTCATTTCCGCTTCATTTACCTTTACCCGTACGGATAAACCGTCCGCTTTGGTTGCTACTCCTTCGGCAATCATCTTCTCTACATCGCTGTCCAGTTGCTGCAAAAGCTTTAGATAACCTTCCGCCAACTTCTTCTTATTACCAGCGAAATAACCTGCCAGTAGGCTTGGTCCAGTACTCATGATTACTTCCTGCATACCGCCTTGGTGTTGCTCTTGGGCTAACTCTTCGGCGTACTTTGTTATTTTGTTGTAGGCGCGGATTTTCCCACCCATGTATAAAGGCTGTGTCAGTGTAATAGCACCTGCATAGACATTTCGGGTATCTGTGCGGAGTGCATCCACTAAAGAGTTTCCCGCTTGATCGAGGGCGGGCACACCGCTCCTAGTTATTTTCCAGCTTAAGGAAGCAATAAGTGGTTTTAATTCAGGATGTGCTGTTGCAATCTCGGTTGCAGCTTGTTGGATAGGGCCAGCCAGATTCGTTCCTAATCCCTGAAAGCGCGGCTTTCTGGTCATTGTTTAATAATGAAAACTCTTTCTGGTTTCTCATGTAAGCTCCCGTTGCCGAGAAATAGTCTAGGCAAATAATTTGTAAATGCAGTCTTTTCGTTGCATAATGAGCCGCACTTATTTTTTCATTGCTTATCAACAAATCTTTGTTGTTGGCAAGAGCTAATGCGCGGCAACTATCCAGACTTAGAAAGCTTCTGCGCTTTTACTGCGAAATAAAAGTCAGAAACTTAACAGAAATGTCAGAAGAAAAACTTTTTCATCGCATCTTGCATATTAATAAGGTGGTACTTCTATTTTAAATAACCCTGTTCTTATGCAATTTGTTTATGGAAATAGTCTGTTTATTGTACTTGTTAGCTTAAACAATAATTGCATAAATGGTCGGCAGATGGGAAATCGCTCTATTATTGTGGCGCTTTACCTAAGAATATGCCAATAGATTACCAAAATTTGCATTATAGCCTTTGCAAAGTCGATTTTGATGAGGCAACCGGAACGTTTGGCGAACGAATTGATACGATATACAATGCGGAGCGCGATGGAGGCAGTGTCTCTTTTCCGCGTTTGTCTCCCGATGGACGTTATTTGCTGTACACGAAAGCGGCTTGTGCCACTTTCCCTATTTGGCACAAAGAGGCAGATTTGAAAATGCTGAGACTATCTGACGGTGAGGAACTGGACGTTAAAATTCTGAATAGTGCCGAGACTGAGAGCTATCATTCCTGGTCGTCGAACGGTCGTTGGATTTTGTTTAGTAGCCGTAGGCTGACGGCCGCTATACAAGGCTTTTCATTGCTTGGATGGATGAAAAGGGAAACATACATAAACCTTTCCTGCTCCCTCAGTCTACTGTTGAACATAATGTGTTACGTACGAAGTCCTATAATATTCCCGAATTTATTAAGGGGGAGGTGACATTGCCACAGAAACAGCTTAATGCTTTATTCTTCCCTCAAAAATAAGATGCTATGAAGAAGATATTTTTATTTCATTTATTACTGGTCTGTCCGGTAATTTTTCTGATTTGGTATATTGTCTTTCCTAATTATCTTTGGTTACTGGAAGGAAACTCTTTTTTCTCTTTCACGCCTGATTTTGCCGGTATACAACTTTCCCTTCCTTCTGATTGGGCGCAATATGTAGGGGCTTATCTCCTACAATTCTTCCGGTTCCGTACAAGTGGAGCTTTGGTGCAAATGTTGTTTGTGCTTATTGTGTTGCTTTCAGCCGATTGTATCATCGCCCGTTTGACGCGCAATAAAGGATTGTTGTGGCTTTCATTCATTCCGGTTATCTGGTTTATGAGCGGGCAGTTTGCTGATGTGCTTTTGGTCCGTTCGATGTGGTGGTGTAGCATTTCTGCTGTGTTAACGTTGCTTGTATGGTTGCTTACGATCCGAAGAAAGGCTCCGGTAGCATGGGGAGAACGTTATTTCTTTTCTTCTCCTTTTTTCACTTACATCGTGCCTTGTTTACTGTTGGGTTTCATCGTTTACCGTGAAGTGACCGATGAAAAGCAGAAGGAAACGGAATTCATTCTCGCATAGACCACCTTGCTGAGAATAGAAATTGGGATGCCATTTTACAGAATGTGACTCCGGAAATGACGAAAAAAGAATTCTTCTTTGTTGCGCTGGACTTTGTTGGCTCTTTCAGAAAAGGGACAGTTGCCGGAACGGATGTTTGCTTATGGAGTGACCGAACCTGCCTGTTTCTTTTATGAACGTGTAGACAAGCAATTCTGTCGTAATTTTAATATGCAGTTCTTCCGTGCTTTGGAACTGGATAACGAATTGCTTCATAATGCTTTCCAGGCAGGAATTCTTTCTCCCTACGGGAACAGTTTTCGTTCTATGAGAGCAATTGTGGACGCTTGTGTCCATCAAGGTCGCAATCGAATGCTTGCCAAGTATGTAGAAGTAATGAAGCATACAAGTTGCCACACGAAACAGGCACAGTTGCTGGGTGAATACTTGGCGTCAGCCGGTGTGGAAGATAAGATTAACAGTGGAAAGAATACGTCTCCGTTTTTTATAGGTGCGCATCCTTTTCTTTCGGATATGGCACGTATGGTAGACCGTTATCCCGAAAACCGGAAAGCTGTGGATTATTTGCTTTGCGGGCTGTTGATATCAAAAGATGTGGATAAGTTCTATAAGGTATTCAGTTTGTTGTACAAGCCTTTTAGCGTCAAGCTTCCCCGTTATTACGAAGAAGCGTTGCTGGTACTGGCAACACAACATCCGGACATATTGCGTCGCTATCCGGTGGGACAGGAGGTAGTGAAGGATTTTAATTCATTTCATGCTTTGTTGAAAGGAGGAACGATGAATCAGAAAATGTTGGAAATCAATTACCGAGATTCATTTTGGTTGTTCTATTACTGTATGAAGGCAGTGAAGAAATCGGCGGAGAACTAAAAGAGAAAGTTCCTATTCTTACCATGTGTCTTTCTACAAAGAAGACACCTTTATAAAAGAATAGGAACTTTCTTGCTTATATAAAGATGCACCTACTTCTTTCAAAGCAGCGTTCGTTCCGTGAACAGCTTTTGCGCTAGCTGCGAACTTAGCTTTTTCGTCTTCGTTCAGGTTCAGTTCAACGATCTTTTCGATACCGTTCTTGCCAAGGATTACAGGAACACCGATGCAAAGATCTGATTCGCCGTATTCACCTTCCAATAATACAGAACAAGGAACCATCTTCTTTTGGTCGTGAAGGATAGATTCAACTACGAATGCTCCTGCTGCACCCGGTGCATACCATGCAGAAGTGCCCAGTAACTTAGTCAGAGTAGCACCACCTACCATAGTAGCGGCAGCCACTTCGTTCAGTTTTTCTTCAGAGATGAAATTTGTTACAAGCATACCTTTGTAAGTAGCGAAACGAGTCAAAGGAATCATCGTAGTATCACCGTGACCACCGATAACCATACCTTCTACTTCGTTAGCGTTGCAACCGATAGCTTGAGACAAGAAATATTTGAAGCGAGAGCTATCCAGAGCACCACCCATACCGATCACACGGTTTTTCGGCAAGCCCAAAGCTTTCAATGCCAAGTAAGTCATTGTATCCATCGGGTTAGAGATAACAACGAGGATTGCATTGGGAGAATATTTCAAGATGTTTTCTGCCACTGATTTAACGATACCAGCATTCACACCGATCAGCTCTTCACGAGTCATACCCGGTTTACGAGGAATACCTGAAGTAATCACAACAACGTCAGAATCAGCAGTTTGAGCATAGTCGTTAGTGCAGCCTACCAATGTAGTGTCGAAACCCAGCAGTTGAGCTGTCTGCATCATATCCATTGCTTTACCTTCTGAAACGCCTTCTTTAACGTCCAGCATTACTACTTCGTCTGCTACTTCATTGAAAGCAAGTACATTTGCACATGTAGCACCTACGTTACCTGCGCCTACTACGGTTACTTTTGACATAATACTATATATTTAAAAAGTTGATAATTTATTTCATGCTTTTTAGCGCGACAAAATTACAACGATAATCCTAATTAAAGAAATTTTTCCGTAATAATTTTCGTTAAAGAAAATGCCCAAGACTATGTTACTCTGTTACGAAATGATTACTTTTGCGCCCGTTATCAATTAACAAACTGAACTATGAATAAAAAAGCCTTCTTATTGCAGCTGTAGCTATTTTGGTGATAGCTATTATCGGTATTACTTATTTGTTATTTACTGAGAAACAAGCTAACCGGGAGTTGGTACAGGAATTTCAGTTGGATAAAGAAGATCTGGAAAATGAATACACCCGTTTTGCACAACAATATGATGAGTTGAAGATGACGATCTCCAATGATTCTCTAGCTCAATTGCTGGATCAGGAACAGTTAAAGACTCAACGATTGCTCGAAGAACTCCGTACCGTGAAGAGTCGAATGCAACGGAGATTCGCCGTTTGAAGAAAGAATTGGCTACCTTACGTAAAGTTAATGGTTGGTTATATTAATCAGATCGACTCTCTGAATAAACTGACTGCACAGCAGAAGCAGGTCATAGCAGAAGTAACACAAAAATATAATCAGGCTTCACAACAAATCAGTAACCTTTCCGAAGAAAAGAAAAATCTGGATAAGAAGGTGACGTTAGCCGCACAACTTGATGCAACTAATATTCGTATCGAACCACGCAATAAACGTGGCAAAGCTGCAAAGAAAGTGAAAGACGTAGTGAAATTGGCTATCAGCTTCACTGTCGTGAAGAATATTACAGCCGAAAATGGCGAACGTACTATCTATATACGTATCACAAAGCCGGATAATGATGTACTGACCAAGAGCGCATCCAACACTTTCTCTTACGAAAATCGTACATTGGTTTATTCTATCAAGAAGTATATTGAATATAATGGCGAAGAACAGAATATCAATGTATTCTGGGATGTAGAAGAATTCTTATATGCCGGAAATTATCGGGTCGACATCTTCGAAGGTGGTAATTTGATTGGTTCGCAGACATTTACGCTAAACTGATAGGCTTATAAATACACTTGGTAAAACGGGTCTTTTTTATTATATTTTATTTTTTTGAGAAGTAAAGTCTGGGTGGGAAGGAAAAATGATATTGACTGACGTTGCCGAAAGGTGGGAAGATCCTTGTTTTTTTGTGGGATGATAACTGGAGAAAGAACTGCCTAAGTGGGGAGGATTGGCCTATGAACGGAATCGATATGGGTATGAACGGTATCAGTAAGCCTGTGCAAACCTGGACAAAATCGGACATAAACAAGACATCTGATCGAGTGTTACTCCAAACGGATGATGATTTTTCAACGGAAAAACCGGGATATCAGTGGAAATTCAATCATAACCCGGATTGCAATTTATATGATAGAACAGGACAGCTGCTCCTTTCAGGACAGACTGTTGGTAATTGCCCTTGCTTTATTGGTGGATATGATATGGTTTTGAATCAAACAATTTTTTATGCGACTATAGAATGAACTGTCTACCATACCGTCTGCCACCTGTAACAAAATCGATTCAGTTTGTTTGGTGTCAGATAGCTATGATTTTCAGATACTTGTTGCAGATCGATTGCAGATACTTTATCTGCAACACCACGTAGGCAATGAAATATTTTCGTGTAGGATATGAAATTCATTCTTTATGGATGAGAGGGCGTTTTAAACGTTGAAACTCCGGTTCCAAGGCTGGAAACTGAAGTTTCTCCATAAGGAAACTAGAGTTTTGCGTATGGAAACTAGAGTTTCTAAGGTTGAAAAGTTTCTAACTATGGAAACACCAAGAAACTTATGGCTCTGATCTTCTTAGTGAGTAAGAATAACTTTCCGAATCGGATAGATATTTCGGCAAAGAACAGCCATGTATCAATTCTAAATGATGCGAAACGGGAATACCCCTGTAATCTGTTTCTTATCGTCTGCCGTCTGCCCCCCACATCATTTTACTGCGGAGTGTCGAAAGAAAATATGATTAAAGCGTTTTACTACTTTACACTGTAATCTGCCCGGCGAATAGTTAGTTGGGTCGTTTCTTTGCGTTTCACTTCGGCCGTCAATGGCAACGAGGAAGTTATGGCTGCGGCTTTCCACGTCAATGTGATTTCCCAATCGTCTCGGATAACGATAGGGCGGACGTTGAGGCTATGTGGAGCTACCGGAGTGATAACGAACGGTGTTGGAATGAGGCACCATGATAGGACCTCCTACACTCAACGAGTAGGCGGTGGAACCTGTGGGAGTGGCAATTACTAGCCCGTCAGCTTGATAAGTATTCAGATAAGCGCCATTAATGGCTGTCCGGATACTGATCATTGAGGAGCTGTCTCGCTTGAGAACGGCAATTTCGTTGAGGGCATAAGGCGAATCTTGGAGATGTTTGTCGTCACAGATTAACTGAAGCACGCTCCGTTCCTCCACACTATATCTTCCGGCTTGAATTTCATCGAACGTTTCTTCCATCTCCTCGGGAGAAATGTCTGCCAGAAAGCCCAGACGGCCGGTATTAATTCCTAGAATGGGAATTCCTTTCTTTCCTACGCGGCGGGCGGCTTTCAGGAACGTTCCGTCGCCTCCGATACTGATTACCATATCGGCGGTAAAATTATCCCCGTCGAACAGATAGTCGGCATGAACATCCATTTTTAACTCTGCGGTCAGGAATTGATAAAAGTCCCTGCACATACCAATCTCTGATCCTTGACTTTTCTTTAAGTATTTCCGAAAAAGTTTAAACAAGGTGACAGCATGAGAAGACAATTTTTAGCCTGATAAGTATTTCCGAAAATGGCAAATTTCATAAGCAACATCATTAGTTTAGGATGCAAATTTGGCATTCTTTTTCTTGGATTTCTACTTTAAATAACCAAAAAGAACGTGGATAATGCGTTTCGTATTATTAGGCAACTAATAATAATATTTGTATTTTTGCGGCAAATATTACGTAGAACTATGACTAAATTAAGTGTAAACATAAACAAGATTGCTACGCTAAGGAATGCTCGCGGAGGAAATGTTCCCGATGTAGTAAAGGTAGCGCTTGATTGTGAATCTTTTGGTGCAGATGGCATTACCGTTCATCCTCGTCCCGATGAGCGTCACATTCGCCGTTCAGATGTATATGACTTGCGCCCGTTGTTGCGGACTGAATTCAATATCGAAGGGTATCCGTCACCGGAATTTATAGACCTGGTATTGAAAGTCAAACCTCATCAAGTAACATTGGTTCCCGACGATCCTTCGCAGATTACTTCTAACTCAGGTTGGGACACAAAAGCAAATCAGGAATTCCTGACTGAAGTCCTCGATCAGTTCAACAGCGCAGGTATCCGTACTTCTGTTTTTGTAGCTGCTGATCCCGAAATGGTGGAATATGCGGCAAAAGCCGGAGCCGACCGTGTTGAACTGTATACCGAACCATATGCAACGGATTTCCCGAAGAATCCGGAAGCGGCCATTGCTCCTTTTATCGAAGCGGCCAAGACTGCCCGTAAACTGGGTATCGGCCTGAATGCCGGTCATGACCTAAGTCTTGTAAATTTAAACTATTTCTATAAAAACATTCCCTGGGTGGATGAAGTCTCCATCGGTCACGCATTGATTAGCGACGCACTGTATTTGGGACTCGAACGTACTATCCAGGAATATAAAAACTGTTTACGCTGATGAATGCAATGATCTTGTTAGCCCAAGGGGCTATGAATATGGCTGACTCACTGGCTACCGCCAACCCCGTACTGACGGAGGTAAACGCTCCGGAAATGAATATGCTTGATATGGCTGTCAAGGGTGGTTGGATTATGATTGTGCTGGGTGTGTTGTCCGTAGTCTGTTTTTACATCCTGTTCGAACGTAATTATATGATTCGCAAGGCGGGAAAAGAAGACCCCATGTTCATGGAACGTATCAAAGACTATATTCATAGCGGTGAGATCAAAGCAGCCATCCAGTATTGCCGGACGATGAACACTCCTTCGGCCCGCATGATTGAGAAAGGTATCAGCCGTCTGGGACGTCCGATCAACGATGTACAGGCCGCCATTGAAAATGTCGGTAATCTGGAAGTTGCGAAAGTTGGAAAAAGGCCTGACCGTCATGGCGACCATCTCCGGTGGTGCCCCGATGCTCGGATTTCTCGGTACGGTGACAGGTATGGTGCGCGCATTCTACGAAATGGCGAACGCGGGAAGTGGAAATATCGATATTACCTTACTTTCGGGAGGTATCTACGAAGCCATGATCACCACCGTAGGCGGTCTGATCGTGGGTATCATTGCCATGTTTGCTTACAACTACCTGGTGATGCTGGTAGACCGTGTAGTAAATAAAATGGAAGCTCGTACGATGGAATTTATGGATCTCTTGAACGAGCCTGCAAAATAATTGGCAGATGGGATTAAAAAGAAGAAATAGAGTATCGCCCAATTTCAGCATGGCCTCCATGACGGACGTCATCTTCCTGTTGCTGATATTCTTTATGATAACCTCTACGGTGGTATCGCCCAATGCTATCAAAGTCTTGTTGCCGCAAGGCAAGCAGCAGACCTCGGCCAAGCCGCTGACGAGAGTCATCATCGATAAGGACCTGAACTTCTACGCCGCTTTCGGCAATGAGAAAGAGCAGCCGGTGGCGCTGAACGATCTGACTCCATTCTTGCAGAGTTGCGCGGAGAAGGAGCCTGAAATGTACGTGGCGTTGTATGCGGATGAATCAGTACCTTATCGTGAGATTGTAAGGGTATTGAACATTGCGAACGAGAATCATTTTAAGATGGTGCTGGCTACCCGCCCGCCGGAAAATAAATAAGAGAACGATGGACAGAAGAAAAAAGGGTGAATACGTAGGCGCGCTGGGTGCACTGTTGGTACACGTGGCAGTGATAGCTCTTTTGATTCTGGTGAGCTTTACGGTTCCTCAGCCGGATGAAGATGCAGGCGGAGTGCCTGTAATGATGGGGAATGTAGACGCAGCAAGTGGTTTGATGACCCTCTCTGGTAGACGTCGATGGATATTATGGATGAAGATGCGGCAGCACCGCCTGCGGAAACAGAACCGCAACTCCCTTCTGAACAGGATTTACTGACGCAGACCGAAGAGGAAACGGTCACTTTGAAGCCTAAGACGGAGGAGCCCAAGAAGGACGGTGAAACCGAAAGAGATAGTCAAGCCGAAAAGCCTGTGAAGAAGCCGGAAAAGACGGAAGCCGAAAAAGCTGCAGAAGCGAAACGCCTGGCTGAAGCGAAAGCGGAACGTGAACGTAAGGCTGCCGAAGAAGCTGCCAGAAAGAGGGTGTCCGGTGCGTTTGGAAAAGGAGCGCAAATGACAGGAAATAAAGGAACAGCAGCTAGTGGCACGGGAACCGAAGGTAGTAAGGAGGGTAACTCTTCTACCGGAGCGAAGACCGGAACGGGCGGTTATGGAACTTTTGACCTTGGCGGACGTTCTTTAGGTACGGGCAGTTTGCCCAAGCCTGTATACAATGTGCAGGAAGAAGGACGTGTAGTGGTGAACATTACCGTGAATCCTGCAGGGCAAGTGTATCGACCAGCATTAACCCTCAAACGAACACTGTAAATTCGTTTTGCGTAAAGCCGCCGAGGATGCAGCTAGGAAAGCTCGTTTAATACAGATCGACGGAGTGAATAACCAGACAGGGACAATCACCTATTATTTTAACTTGAGATAGTATCATTAACCAAATATATAGCATTATGGGAACTGTATACGCTTTTTTTGCAGACGGGTTTGAAGAAATTGAAGCCTTTACTGCTATTGACACGCTAAGACGTGGCGGACTTAATGTGGAAATCGTATCCGTTACACCGGATGAAATTGTAGTAGGTGCACATGATGTATCTGTTCTTTGTGACATTAATTTCGAGAATTGTGATTTCTTTGATGCCGAACTTCTGTTGTTGCCCGGAGGAATGCCGGGAGCTGCTACACTTGACAACACGAAGGATTGCGCAAATTGATCCTCGATTTCGCTGCCAAAGGTAAACCTATTGCTGCTATTTGTGCTGCTCCGATGGTGTTGGGTAAACTGGGACTGCTGAAAGGAAAGAAAGCTACCTGTTATCCGAGTTTTGAACAATATCTGGATGGTGCAGAATGTGTAAATGACACATGTCGTACGTGATGGAAACATCATTACGGGTATGGGACCAGGTGCTGCTATGGAATTTGCCTTGACTATCGTGGACTTGTTGGTAGGTAAAGAAAAAGTAGACGAGCTGGTAGAGGCGATGTGTGTAAAACGCTAAACCGTCTATGAAACAATCTGTAATCATTGTTGCCGGTGGAAAGGGCTTGCGTATGGGGAGTGATCTCCCCAAACAGTTCCTTCCCATGGGTGGTAAACCTGTGTTGATGCATACACTGGAAGTATTTAGGAGATATGACGAAACAATTCAACTCATAGTAGTGCTTCCACGGGAGCAACAGAACTTCTGGAAGCAACTTTGCGAAGAACATCATTTTTCGGTGGAACATCTTGTGGCAGACGGCGGAGAGACTCGTTTTCATTCGGTAAAGAACGGGCTGGCACTTGTGCAGGAGCCTGGTCTGGTAGGAGTGCACGACGGAGTTCGTCCGTTTGTATCCGTAGAGGTGATCCGTCGGTGTTATGAGCTGGCAAAAGTGCATAAAGCTGTGATTCCTGTTGTTGATGTGGTAGAGACACTTCGCCATCTAACAGAAGTCGGAAGTGAGACGGTCAGCCGCACTGATTATAAACTGGTGCAAACTCCGCAGGTCTTTGAGGTGGAGCTGCTGAAGCAGGCTTATGGACAGGAGTTTACTCCCTTCTTTACTGACGATGCCTCGGTGGTCGAAGCAATGGGAGTACCCGTATATCTTGCAGCAGGCAACCGTGAAAACATAAAAATAACGACTCCTTTCGACCTGAAAGTCGGGAGTGCTCTTTTGTAAATGTTTGATTTAGTCACACGCGACATCAAATTTATCTCCGGTGTAGGGCCTCAGAAAGCGGCAGTATTGAACAAGGAGTTGGAAATCTACTCCTTGCACGATTTGATTTATTATTTCCCTTATAAATATGTTGACCGGAGCCGCATCTATTACATTCATGAAATAGATGGCAATATGCCGTATATCCAACTGAAAGGAGAAATTCTCGGTTTCGAAACGATCGGTGAAGGACGGCAGCGTCGTTTGACAGCTCATTTCTCGGATGGTACAGGAGTCGTGGACTTGGTGTGGTTTCAGGGAATTAAGTATATCTTAGGAAAGTATAAACTGCACGAGGAATATATTATTTTCGGCAAGCCTACTGTATTCAACGGGCGCATCAATCTAGCTCATCCTGATGTAGACAAGACGGATGACTTGAAACTTTCTTCGGTGGGGCTTCAACCTTATTATAGTACAACGGAGAAGATGAAGCGCAGCTTCCTCAACTCTCACGCGATTGAGAAGATGATGGCAACGGTGATTCAGCAAATACAGGAGCCTCTACCTGAGACTCTCTCTTCCAAGCTGTTGGCGGAGTATCACCTGATGCCTTTGACAGAAGCTCTGCGGAATATCCACTTTCCGACTAATCCCGATGTTATTCGCCGGGCGCAATATAGGCTTAAGTTCGAGGAGCTCTTTTATGTACAGTTGAATATCTTGCGCTATGCCAAAGACAGACAAAAGAAGATATCGCGGCTATATCTTTGAAAAAGTGGGCGACGTGTTCAACACGTTTTATGCAAAGAACCTTCCTTTCCAACTGACGGGCGCGCAGAAACGAGTGTTGAAAGAGATTCGGAACGACGTCGGTAGTGGTAGACAGATGAACCGTCCTTTTGCAGGGAGATGTAGGTAGCGGGAAAACTTTAGTCGCCTTGATGAGTATGTTGCTGGCGTTGGATAACGGCTACCAAGCTTGCATGATGGCACCTACGGAAATCTTAGCGAACCAGCATTACGAAACAATCAAGGAGTTACTGTTTGGCATGGATATCCGCGTCGAACTGCTGACCGGATCTATCAAAGGAAAAAGGAGGGAAGCCATCCTCACCGGTTTGCTGACAGGAGATGTGAAAATACTGATCGGGACCCATGCGGTTATTGAGGATACCGTTAATTTTTCTTCTCTCGGTTTTGTGGTTATTGACGAACAACATCGCTTTGGCGTGGCTCAACGTGCCCGTCTTTGGAGTAAGAATGTTCAACCTCCGCATGTACTTGTCATGACTGCCACTCCCATTCCCCGTACGTTGGCGATGACTTTATACGGTGACTTGGACGTGTCCGTTATCGATGAACTTCCTCCCGGAAGAAAACCGATTGCTACTGTCCACCAATTCGACAACCGCCGGGAAAGCCTGTATCGCTCGGTACGTAAGCAGATAGAAGAAGGACGGCAGGTGTATATCGTCTATCCTTTAATAAAGGAAAGCGAGAAGATAGACTTGAAGAACCTCGAAGAAGGATATCAGCATATTCTGGAAGAATTTCCCAAATGTACGGTATGTAAAGTGCATGGCAAAATGAAGGCAGCCGAGAAGGATGAACAAATGCAGCTTTTTGTTTCAGGCAAAGCGCAGATTATGGTGGCCACTACGGTGATTGAAGTCGGAGTGAATGTTCCCAATGCTTCTGTTATGATCATTGAGAATGCAGAACGCTTCGGGTTATCACAACTACATCAGTTGCGTGGCCGGGTAGGACGTGGAGCAGAACAGTCTTATTGTATTCTGGTGACGAATTACAAGTTGACGGAGGACACCCGGAAACGATTGGAAATCATGGTACGCACCAATGATGGTTTTGAAATAGCTGAGGCCGATTTGAAACTGCGTGGTCCCGGTGATTTGGAAGGTACACAGCAAAGCGGTATCGCTTTCGATTTGAAGATCGCGGATATTGTCCGCGACGGACAACTGTTGCAATACGTTCGTGCTATAGCTGAAAGTATTGTAGAGCAAGACCCCGGTGCACAGAGTCCGGAGAACGAAATACTATGGCGACAGCTCAAATCCTTACGGAAAACGAATGTTAACTGGGCGGCTATTAGTTGAAAAACGGTTAAACATGCAGTTTATTTGCGGGAATGTGTTGCAAAACATGTTTCGGCTATCCTCCCTATTTATAGGGTTTAACGGCTCAATGTTTGTCTTCTTTTCGTGCTAAGCTTCTGAAAAATAGTTAATAACTTCTTGTCGTTTCGTAGGAAAATGCTACCTTTGGGGGAATTTTTTTAGTAAATGTATCGTTTAACCATTAGCAAAGTCGAGTATCATGCTTGAAAAAACGCTGGTCATTTTAAAGCCGTGTACCCTCCAACGGGGATTGGTTGGTGAGATCACTCATCGCTTTGAGCGTAAAGGATTACGGTTGGCCGGCATGAAAATGATGCAACTGACGGATGAATTGTTAAGCGAGCATTATGCCCACTAGCGGCAAGCCTTTCTTTCAAAGAGTGAAAGATTCCATGATGGCAACTCCTGTCATTGTTTGTTGTTACGAAGGTGTGGATGCTATTCAAGCAGTCCGTACGTTGGCGGGACCGACTAATGGACGTCTGGCTGCGCCGGGTACCATTCGTGGGGATTATAGCATGAGTTTTCAAGAAAACATCGTTCATACTTCCGATTCTCCGGAAACTGCAGCTATCGAATTAAAGAGATTTTTTAAACCTGAAGAGATATTCGACTACAAACAGGCTACTTTTGATTACCTGTATGCGAACGACGAATATTAATAGAATTGACAAAGAAGGAATGAATTTTTGTATTATTAAAACAGGATTGGTAGCTGTTGCGGCTATGGTTAGCTTGAGCTCTTTCTCACAAGACCTGATTGCTCGTCAAGCACCGATAGACAAGAAATTAAAATCAGTAGATTCTTTGGCCTTGCAGAAGCAAATCCGTGCCGAACAGTCCGAATATCCCGCCCTAAGTCTTTATCCGAATTGGAATAATCAATATGCGCATGCTTACGGAAATGCGATTATTCCTGATACGTATACAATTGACCTGACAGGTTCCCATATGCCAACTCCAAGTACGAAAATTACTTCGCCTTTCGGTCCTCGTTGGAGAAGAATGCATAACGGGCTGGACTTGAAAGTGAACATAGGTGACACTATCGTAGCAGCTTTCGACGGTAAAGTGCGTATCGTAAAATATGAGCGTAGAGGGTACGGAAAGTATGTCGTCATCCGTCACGATAATGGATTGGAAACAATATATGGACACTTGTCTAAGCAGTTGGTTGAAGAAAATCAACTGGTCAAGGCTGGCGAAGTAATCGGTCTGGGTGGTAATACCGGACGCTCAACTGGTTCGCATCTTCATTTCGAAACCCGTTTCCTCGGGATTGCCATTAACCCTATTTATATGTTCGACTTCCCGAAACAAGATATCGTAGCCGATACCTATACGTTCAGCAAAACTAAAGGTGTGAAACGTGCAGGCTCTCATGACACGCAAGTGGCTGACGGTACAATCCGCTATCATAAAGTTAAGAGTGGTGATACTTTGTCGCGTATTGCTAAGTTGCGTGGTGTATCAGTCAGCACACTTTGAAACTGAATCGTATCAAACCGACCACTACTTTGCGCATCGGACAAGTTTTGCGTTGTTCATAAAAAATCTAGCTTATAAAACAGTAATACAATATCTTTAGAAGAGGGCACTTTAATATAATTTAGAGTGCCCTCTTTCTGTTTTTACTTAATTATTGTTACCTTTGCGCACTATTTGGAAGAAGATGAAAGATACCAAGCAACAATTTGAACATGTCATCGCTTTGTGCCGTGACTTATTTTCCAAGAAGCTGCACGATTACGGACCTGCATGGCGTATCCTGCGTCCGGCTTCGGTGACTGACCAGATTTTTATTAAAGCCAACCGGATTCGAAGTATTGAAACAAAAGGTGTAACCTTGGTTGATGAGGGAATTCGTGCTGAGTTTATTGCGATTGTCAATTATGGCATTGTCGGACTCATCCAGTTGGAACTGGGTTATGCTGAGTCTGCCGACATCAGCAATGAAGAAGCGATGGCTTTGTACGATAAATATGCCAAAGAGGCTTTAGAACTGATGCTTGCCAAGAATCACGACTATGACGAAGCATGGCGCAGTATGCGTGTCAGCTCTTACACAGACTTGATCCTGATGAAAATATACCGTACCAAGCAGATCGAAAGTCTGTCTGGCAACACGTTGGTGTCCGAGGGAATCGACGCCAATTACATGGATATGATTAATTACTCTGTATTCGGATTGATTAAGATAGAATTTGAAGGCTAAGAATTTACATATCATTCAGGAGGTAATAGCGAATACGTGTCGCTTTCTTTTGGCGGCATCGTTTATCTTTTCCGGATTTGTAAAGGCAGTAGATCCGCTGGGTTTCCAGTACAAGATCCAGGACTATCTGGCTGCATTCGGAATGGCTTCCTGGTTCCCTTCATTCTTCCCGTTATTGGGAGGCATCATCTTGTCAGCCGTTGAGTTTTTTATCGGTATCTCCTTATTTTTTGCTACCAGAAGAACATTGGCTACTTCATTGGCTTTGATGCTGATGATTTTCATGACACCGCTGACGCTGTATCTGGCGATCTTCGATCCGGTGTCCGACTGTGGGTGTTTCGGCGATGCTTGGGTACTGACTAACTGGGAGACATTTCGGTAAGAATATAGTTCTGCTATTTGCAGCAATAATGGCTTTCCGTCACAGGAGGATGCTGGTTCGTTTTATCAGTGTGAAAATGGAGTGGCTGGTTTCTCTTTATACGCTGTTCTTTGTGTTTACGTTGTCGTTCTATTGTCTGGACCGTCTGCCTGTGTTGGACTTCCGTCCTTACAAGATCGGAAAGAATATCCTGGAAGGAATGACAATGCCCGAAGGAGCCAAACCAAGCGTATATGAAAGCATTTTTATCCTGGAGAAGAACGGAGAGCAGAAAGAATTTACGTTGGATAACTATCCGGATAGTACCTGGACATTTGTCGACACGCGGACAATCCTGAAGGAAAAAGGATATGAACCGGCTATTCACGATTTCTCTATGATAGATCTGAATACGGGGGAAGATATAACAGACGATGTATTGACGGATATGGGATATACTTTCCTGTTGGTTGCCCATCGCATTGAAGAGGCGGATGACAGTAACATTGATTTGATTAATGAGATATATGACTACTCGGTAGAGCATGGTTACAGATTCTACTGCCTTACTTCCTCACCGGAGGAGCAGATAGAATTGTGGAAGGACAAGACGGGTGCGAATATCCTTTCTGCCAGATGGATGATATTACATTAAAGACGATGGTTCGCTCCAACCCGGGATTGATACTGATTAAGAACGGAACCATTCTGAATAAATGGAGCGATGAGGATATACCGGATGAATATGTGCTGACGGACAAACTGGAAAATCTGCCGTTAGGAAAGCAGAAGGTGAGCAGTGACACTCATACGGTAGGATATGTATTCTTATGGTTTGTTATTCCATTGTTGTTAGTGCTTGGGGTGGATGTTTTGGTCGTTCGCCGCAGAGAACGGAAAAACGCGAAGCGGAAGCAACAAGAGGAAGAGATGAAAAGCAAAGAATTAAAAACGGAGAATCCGAAAATAGAAGAACAAGAATAAAAAAAATAAATGATAACGAGCTTCGGCCTCTGTAACGAAGCTAATTCCGAGACTGATCGTTCAATTGTCAATCGTGAAATCGTAAATTTATTAACCCTTTAAATAAAGAACAAAATGAGAAAGAACATTGTTGCAGGAAACTGGAAAATGAACAAAACCCTTCAAGAGGGTATCGCTTTGGCTAAAGAATTGAACGAAGCATTGGCTAACGAAAAGCCTAACTGTGATGTAATCATCTGTACTCCGTTCATCCACTTGGCATCTGTTACTCCGTTGGTAGACGCTGCAAAGATCGGTGTAGGTGCTGAAAACTGTGCAGACAAGGCATCCGGTGCTTATACAGGTGAAGTTTCTGCTGAGATGGTCGCTTCTACAGGTGCAAAATATGTAATCCTGGGTCACTCTGAACGCCGTGCTTACTATGGCGAAACAGTAGCTATCCTGGAAGAAAAAGTAAAATTGGCTTTGGCTAACGGTCTGACTCCGATTTTCTGTATCGGTGAAGTATTGGAAGAACGCGAAGCTAACAAGCAAAACGAAGTGGTAGCTGCTCAGATGGAATCTGTATTCTCTCTGTCGGCTGAAGACTTCTCTAAGATTGTCCTTGCTTACGAACCTGTTTGGGCAATCGGTACAGGAAAAACTGCTACTCCGGAACAAGCACAGGAAATCCATGCTTTCATCCGTTCAATCGTAGCTGACAAATATGGCAAGGAAATCGCTGACAACACTTCTATCCTTTACGGTGGTAGCTGCAAGCCTTCTAACGCTAAAGAACTGTTCTCTAACCCTGACGTAGACGGTGGCCTGATTGGTGGTGCTGCTCTGAAAGTATCTGATTTCAAGGGTATCATTGATGCCTTCAATTAAATGATAGTTGATAAATGATAGTTGATAGTTGCTATGTAGTATAGCCTGCTATCGACTATCGTTTATCAACTATCATCCGACTGTTATTCTCTAAATTTACATTTATCAACAATCAACTGTTTAATAATGAAAGTTTTACTTATCCCTATTATTTGTTTTGACAGCTACTTTTGCGCAAGCGCAAAGTATCATCAAGAGTCTGGAACGTAACATTCCGGGGCAAGGAAAGGTGACTATCCATCAAGATCCCCGCATCGAGGCTATGATAGGTATGGAACGTCCTGCAACAGGTGAACAGAAAGTAATAAAGACTTCCGGATTCAGAATCCAGGCGTATGCCGGTAATAATACTCGTGAAGCGAAGAATGATGCTTATCGTGTAGCATCGCGCGTGAAAGTGTATTTCCCGGAACTGACGGTGTATACTTCGTTCAATCCGCCTCGTTGGCTTTGTCGTGTAGGTGATTTCCGGAGCATTGAAGAGGCGGACGCAATGATGCGTCGGTTGAAGGCTACCGGTGTGTTCAAAGAGGTTTCTATTGTAAGAGACCAGATCAATATTCCTTTATAATTGTATCATGTTAGAAAAAGAAGAAATTATTTCTCCGAATCTGGAGGAGTTGAAGAGTCATTATCGTAGTATTATAACTTTGTTGGGTGAAGATGCCGAACGGGAAGGGTTGCTGAAAGCTCCGGAACGGGTGGCTAAGGCGATGTTAAGCTTGACGAAAGGGTATCACATGGATCCTCATGAAGTGCTTCGCTCCGCTAAATTCCAGGAAGAATATAGCCAGATGGTGATTGTGAAAGATATCGATTTCTTCTCCCTTTGTGAACATCACATGTTGCCGTTCTACGGGAAGGCACACGTGGCTTATATTCCCAATGGCTATATCACAGGGTTGAGCAAGATAGCCCGTGTAGTCGATATATTCTCTCATCGCCTGCAAGTGCAGGAACGCATGACGCTGCAAATCAAAGAGTGTATTCAGGAAACGTTGAATCCACTGGGGGTAATGGTGGTAGTGGAAGCCAAACACATGTGTATGCAAATGCGTGGTGTGGAAAAACAAAATTCTATTACTACTACTTCGGATTTTACCGGAGCTTTCAATCAGGCAAAAACTCGTGAAGAGTTTATGAATCTTATCCAACACGGAAGAGTATAATCTATTTTCTGCTCACTAAACAAATAAGTTTATACCGTAAAACGACGCGATACGACTCTGTCTCCCAAACGCTTTGCCATAATACTTTGTACGGTCTTCAACTCATTAAAGCGTTTCATAAGCGAGTCACATTTTTCATTATCATGTGCAAGAGCCGGATCCTGCAAGGCATAAAGCATGTGCTTAATTCTTCCGTGACAATTGCATACTTGAAATTAATCATCAACATTGGAACCAGTTCGTAGAGACGTTCTTCATCCGTTACGATCTTCTGGGATTTGGAGTGGTACTTGCTGAGTTGATACCGTACATTAATCAGATCCACACTCAATTTGCTGATAATCGGGTCAGGATGTGCCAGAAAATATCGTTCAGCAATGAAATTGGAATCATGCATGTGTGCGGCAGCTTCCGATAACATTTGGCGGTGCAGCGGATTATGAAAGGCTAACTCATCTCTTTCAAATCATTAATCACATATTCGATAACGGTTACCGGAATCTCATTTCCTTCTTCATCAGTCAGGTTACACATGATTTTCTCTCCATAACGAACTACCGCTTGTAATATCAGCCGTTCGAATTTGTAGAATTCTTGTCCTTCCTTTCCTTCCTGCGGGATAAAGGATGCATACTGTCTTCCTGCAGAGCGGGAGGAACCTCTGTATATCCGCCATCCACTTCAGGAGGTAACGGAATATCTCCATTAGGTATTGGAACATCTTCAGGAGGTGTGCTGCCCTGTGACATCATAGCCGTTCTTTCAGCGATACGGCGGTCACGTTCTGTTTGTTCAGCTCGCTTCTCCGCTTGCGTTTCCCGTCTTTTGGCTACTTCTGATACTAGCAGCTTATCTTCTACATGAAGTAGCTGCGCACATTCTTTGATATAGACGTCGCGGACAATCGCTTCAGGTATGACGGAGATGCTTTGCACCAGATTACCGATAAGCTCTGCACGCTTGATCGGGTCTTTTCCTGCATCTTCCAGTAATAAGTTGGTTTTAAAACGGATAAAGTCAGTTTCATGTTCTGCAATAAAGGCTTGAAACTCCGTGGAGTTATGCTTGCGGGCAAAAGAGTCCGGGTCGTCACCGTCGGGAAGAAGGCAGACTTTGATGTTCATTCCTTCCTCCAAGGAGCATATCAATGCCGCGGATAGAGGCCTTGATACCTGCTGCGTCGCCGTCGTAAAGTACGGTCATGTTGTTGGTGAAACGGTGAATCATGCGGATTTGTCCCGGTGTAAGAGCAGTTCCTGAAGAGGCGACCACATTCTCGATGCCGGACTGATGCATGGAAATGACATCCGTATACCCTTCCACCAGAAAGCAACGGTCTTGTTTCACAATCGCCTGTTTGGCAAAATAAATGCCGTATAATTCGTTACTTTTATGATAGATTTCCGATTCGGGCGAATTGACGTATTTAACTTTAACCCCTTTCGTTGCACTGGCAAGTACACGTCCGCCAAAAGCCACCACTTTGCCGGAGAGAGTGTGTACAGGGAAAATGACACGTCCCCAGAAACGGTCCCGCAAACGGTGGTCGTCGGTTTCGTAGCAGAGTCCGGTTTTCACCAGATATTCTTTCTTATATCCTTTCTGTATTGCTTCTTGGGCGAATGCATCGTGACTTTCAGTGCAGTAACCAATTGGAATTTCTCAATGATGTCGTCGCGAAAAGCCACGGTTGCGGAAATAAGCCATACCGATACTGCGGCCGTCTACATGGTTCTTCAGTATGTTCTGAAAGTAATCGCGTGCGAAGTTATTGACGATAAACAGGCTTTCCCGTTCGCTTTGCACAAACTTTTCTTCATCACTTAATTCCCGCTCCTTGATTTCAATATTGTACTTTTTGGCGAGGTATCTTAGCGCTTCCGGATAGGACATCTGCTCGTGTTCCATAATGAAATGCACTGCGTTTCCACCTTTTCCACAAGCAAAACATTTGCATAATCCCTTGGCGGGGAGAGACATAAAAAGAAGGGGTTTTATCACTGTGGAACGGGCACAAACCAACATAATTGACACCGCGCTTGCGCAGGGTGACAAAATCCGAAACGACATCCATAATCTGTGCCGCATCCAATATCCGGTCTATGGTAGCTTGATCTATCATTCTTTCTCCTGTGAATCCGTTTTTGCGGATACAAAGGTACACATAAAAAAATCCCCTGCAAAGAACTTTTTTGCAGGGGACCGTTAAATCTTGGCCGGGGATTATTTAATCTTTTCCCGGATCTTCGTCAGATACTTTTTCATGCCTTCCGCATCTTATTCTCAATGATTTCGAGAAGATTCTTCAGCTCCGTGCGGATATTGGCTACCTGGCCCGGAGTGCGCGGGTTGAACAGTATTTCCTGAAGCAGGTAATCGTCTTCGCTTAATAGGCCTTTGGCAATGGCCATGTGTTTCTTGAAAGTAGTTCCCGGAGCTTCCTGATGTTTCATTACGGCAGCAAATACAAAAGTCGATACGAACGGGATAGAAAGCGAGTAAGCTACCGTTTCATCGTGTTCGTCGAAGTATATTCGAAGATGTTCAGTCGCAATGTCTGTACAGATCTTTGAAGAATATCTTTCCGAGGTGGTCTCCTTCACTGATGATAATGGCATTTTCGCTGCTTAGGTTGCTAAGGCTTGCGAAAGTCGGGCCAAACATCGGGTGACTGGATACGTAGCGGAAGCCACTTTCTTCGTAGAACTTCTTCAATCCTGTTTTTACAGAGGCAATATCACTAATGATGCAGTCTTTCGGTAACACAGGCAGTACTTTGCGAAAGGCATCCAGCGTGTACTTTACTGTCACAGCATTTATGACCAGTTCGGGCTCAAATTCCTTAATCTCCTCCAATGTAGTGAAACGATACGTGTTATAGACGAAACGCAGTTGGTGCGGGTTGACGTCGAACACGGCCGTCTCGTGTTGAAAGCTCAATATATCAGTAAAGAAGGAGCCCATTTTGCCAGCTCCGAGGATTAATATTCTCATAATGTTTATTATTTAGTAGTCAAGAGGTATATTTTTTTTAAAAAGGTATATTCATTATTAACGGGTAGTAGATACTACTTGACTAGTTTCAGTTTATTACCTGATTATTTATTAATAATTTCCATTTGTTGACGAACGGATTCTTCATGGATGGCTTCGAAAATCTTCTTCATAAACTCGCTGTCCATACCGCATTGTTCGCCCTGCGCGCCACGTTTTTCAAAGATTTCATTGTAACGTCCGGCTTGGAGGACTGTGATTCCGTGCTCTTTTCTTGTAAGTACCGATTTCACGTGCCACACGCATTCTTTTTGCTAATTCCTGAATGATGTTATCATCACATTCGTCGATCTGCTTACGAAGCTGGGCCAGGCTTTCGGTAGTTTGGGTTTCCGTGCGGATAACCACAAATTGAGGATGTAGTCGAGTACGTCCGGAGTAACTTGTTGGGAAGCATCGCTCCATGCGCAATCCGGGTTGCAGTGGCTTTCTACAATCAGACCGTCGAAATTCAGGTCCATAGCCTGCTGGCAAAGCGGTGCTATCAACTCACGCTTTCCTCCGATATGGCTCGGATCGCAGAAGATAGGCAGATTAGGAATGCGGCGGCGTAATTCGATAGGAATGTGCCATTGGGGAAGATTACGATAGATCTTCTTGTCATAGCTGCTGAAACCACGGTGGATAGCACCCAGACGCTTCAAACCAGCGTTGTTGATACGTTCCAGTGCTCCGATCCATAATTCGAGATCCGGGTTCACCGGATTCTTGACCAATACCGGGATATCAACCCCTTTCAGTGCGTCGGCGATTTCCTGTACGGCGAAAGGGTTGGCAGTGGTGCGTGCACCTACCCAAAGAATATCGATTCCCGCTTTCAGACATTCGTAAACATGTTTGGCTGTTGCTACCTCGGTAGAAACATACATTCCAGTTTCTTTCTTTACTCTTTCAACCAGGCAAGACCTTCTACGCCGATTCCTTCGAAACCTCCCGGTTTGGTACGCGGCTTCCAGATACCGGCACGTATATCTTTTGTCCTTTAGCTGCCAGTTGTTTGGCGGTTTCCATTACTTGTTCTTCCGTCTCTGCGCTACACGGGCCGGCGATGACGATTGGTCTTTTAGCTTCTACGCCCGGTAATAAAATTGATTCGAGTTCCATATTCTTATTTGTTTTTTATTCTTTTAATAACTTGTTTTCATTGAAATTGTTCTGTCTCATTCTACTGTCTTCTCTCTTTGGGAAGGTTGATTCTTTTTAATTCTTTAGCTTCTGCCAGCTTATTGTCCTTGCAACAAAGGGAAATACGGATAAACCTTGCTCCGTTGCTGCCAAAGATGAATCCCGGCGTGATAAACACTCTTGCTTCATGCAATACTTTTTCAGTCAGTTCCTCCACATCCTTGCACGAAGCGGGAATCTTTCCCCAAAGGAACATACCCACCTGTTTTTCGTCGTAGGTACACCCCAGTGTTTTCATGATTTCACCGGCTAGGTGGCGACGGTTGCGGTAGTTCTCGTTATTGCCTTCGTACCAGTCCGCTTCGGCTTCCAGAGCAGTTGCTGCTGCCAGTTGCATAGCACGGAACATACCACTGTCGATATTACTTTTCACTTTCAATATCCATTGTACGAATTCGGCATTCGATGCCAACATGCCGATACGCCATCCCGGCATATTGTGGCTCTTGCTCATGGAGTTAAATTCGATGCAGCACTCTTTGGCTCCCGGCACGCTGAGGATACTGATAGGCTTATCGTTCAGGATAAAACTGTACGGATTATCGTTGACAATTACGAGATTCTTCCGACGGGCAAAGTCAACGAGACGTTCATACAGTTCCGGAGTAGCGTTTGCTCCTGTCGGCATATTCGGGTAGTTGGTCCACATCAACTTTACGCGGCCCAATCCATATTCTCCAAAGTTCGAAATCAGGCATCCAGCCGTCCTCCTCTTTCAGGTCGTAGTTGATTACTTCCGCTCCGAGTATTTTACTCAGAGAAGTATAGGTGGGATATCCCGGGTTCGGTACCAATACCTGTTCTCCCGGATTGACAAAAGCCAGTGTGACGTGGAGGATTCCTTCCTTGGAACCGATCAACGGCTGTATTTCCGTGTTCGGGTTCAGGTCGACTCGATACCAGCGTTGATACCAAGCTGCGAAGCCTTTGCGAAGTTCGGGGATACCTACATACGGTTGGTAACCGTGTCCGTTGGGATCGTGAGCATTGTTGCACAATGTTTCGATGGTTTTTCGGAGGAGGCATATCGGGACTTCCGATACCCAGACTGATGACATCTTTTCCTTCAGCATTCATTTGTGCTACTTCTTTAAGCTTCTTTGAGAAGTAGTATTCGCTGACACTTGCCAGTCTTTCGGCGGGAGCGATCTTATACGTTTGATTTACCTTCTGCATATTCGCCTAATAATTTAAGTTCTTTGGTTAATGGAGTAATTGCAGCGATCGATTGCTTATATCTCAGATAATCATTGAAAGATACATCGACGTAAAACTGATATTCCCATTCCCGTCCGATGATAGGCAACGATTGGATCTTTGTCAGATTGATATTATAGAACGATAGAATAGATAAAACCTGTGACAGACTACCTTCCGTGTGTGCGGAAGAGTGAATACGATACCTTGCCTTGTTGGTCGCGTTTACATGATGTTGGCGGAGTTCGTCTACTTGCCACGGATCGGCAACTACCAGAAAACGGGTGAAGTTGTGTTTGTTCGTTTCAATGCCTTCCTGGAGAATTTTCATGCCGTAACGTTCAGCTGCTGCTTTGGAGCAGATAGCAGCATGGCCTTTCAGACTTTCATTCTTGATGATTTCCGCGCTGCGGGCAGTATCTTCACCTTCCACTACTTTTAGTTGTGGGTGCTGATTCAGGAATTCACGGCATTGCATCAGGGCGATAGGGTGGGAGTTGACTTCAGTCAGGTCTTCCCAACTCTCATCAGGGAGACAGACGAAGCTGTGCGAGATACGCAGTTTGTATTCACCGATGATCTGTGTGCCGCTTTGTCGCAGCAACTCATTGTTGTGCAACAAGCTTCCCGCAATTGTATTCTCGATGGCTAGCATTCCGATAACCTGGCTGTCTTTTCGTATCGAAGTAAACACGTCTTCGAAGCTGGCACAACAGATTAACTCTATTTCTTCTCCCTCGAAGTACTTGTGTGCGGCGATATCGTGATATGAGCCGAGTGTTCCTTGAATTGCTATTTTTTTCATTGTTATAATGTATTATATAAAAAAATCCCGCGTCCATATTGGAGCGGGATTCATATGATTGATTTCTCTATTCAGTCCTTAAGCATCACTGTCACTTGATACATACAAACTCCCGCTCTACTTTCTGGCTAAAGTAAAAGTAAAAAAAGAAGTAATATGCATAAGTAAATGATCTCATACGAGTCTTTGTTTTTTTGCTTTGGTTTCTAATTCTGGGGCAAAAGTAATAATTTTCTGTTAGATGCAAACAAAAAGCGATACTTTTTTTGTTTTCTTGCCTAAAAAAGATGAAAAGGATACTTAAAAGATGCCGGAAGTGCTTCCGGCTTCGGTCCCAGGTTCTTGAATTCTCCGTTCAGGCTGGCCTCGTCTTTTGGATTCAGCTCCAATGACCTCTTCATATCTTCTACAGAACCGTCTTTATCTCCATTCAGCAGTTTAGCGCGGCCGCGTTCTTTGTAGGCTTCGCAAAGTTCGGATTCAGCTCGATGGCTTCATCAAACAGTCCGATGGCTTCCGTCAGCTTCTTCTGATTGATATAAAGTTGCCCTAAATAAAGGTAAGCCTGTTCGTTGAACGGGTTTATTTCCGTCACCAGTTTGTAATCTTCTTCTGCCTCTTCTTCCTTCCGTCTGCTTCTTTCACTTTGCCGCGCAGGAGGATAGCGGTCTCTTCTTCCGGATTTTGGGCGAGCACGGCGTCTATATCCTCCATCATATCTTTATACTGTTTCAGGTTCAGCAAAGCTTCTGCACGCAGCAGGCGAGCTTCGATGAAATCGTCTTTCAAAGTGATCGCTTTTGTCAGGTGGGCAATGGTCATTAGGTCGTCGTCCTGTCCTTACGGGCTTTTCCTAGCAGATAATGAGCTACGGCATTTCCTTCCTCAATGGCAATTGCTTTATTGGCAGCTTCTTCCATAGCCTGATAATCTTCCTGGATAAAGCACACATTTGCCAGTGTCAGGAATGTACTCGTCAGATGAGGTTCCATGACTGCCATCTTTTCCAATAGCTCGCGGGCTTTGCCGTTTCCTCCCATCTGGATGTAGAGTTGGCTAAGATAGCCCATTGTTTCAAACTCTTCCTTGATGGCAAGAGCTTCGATAAAACATTTTACTGCATAATCCGGACGTCCCATGCGTTGTGCACGCAAACCGTCATATTTGAATATCTCGAAGTTTTTCTGATCGTTTTTCTGTTTTTCACTCTCCGGAGTTTCGGACTTACCGGAGAAAAAAGACTTAAAAAAGTTCGGCATGCTGTGTTATTTTTGAGTTACTTTGCAAAGGTAGTAACTTATTTTGAAATATGTATCATTCCATCCTGCATCTTCCATTCACCTTCCTCCAATAAATATTGGATGACTTCACTGACTCTCTCTTTCTCCGCTTCTATTTTCTCGGCTATTTCTGCCGGCGTATGCGGTTTTTGGGCAAGTAATTCTGCTATTTTCTTTTTCAGTTCCTCGAAATCGAAAGAATTCTCGGTCAGGGCATCGGTTGCACGGTGACTAAGACAAACATCGCATTGTCCGCAGTTGTGCTCGTTCTTCTCTCCGAAGTAACGGAGCAGCATCCGGCTCCGGCACACATTCTCCGAAGTGACATACTCTTCCATCGCCTTGATGCGAGCTTCATACCGGGCTTTACGCTCTTCGTAGACAGCAGGGGGGATGTGCACAAAACGAAGTTCCTGCCGTTCGCGTGTATATATAATATAAGGAGTCTTTTTTGTGCGGAATATAATCTACGATGCGACGTTTGGTAAGCGTGACCAATATGTTATAGATCTGCTGGCGTGTCAGTCCGGTACGTACGGACAGGGTGGCTTCGCTGATATAGGCATAATCGGTGAACACTCCGGTGTAAGAACGGAGAATCATCTGTATCAGAGCTTCCGCTTCCGTTCCCATTTCCCGCAGTTTGTACAGTTCGTCCCGGCGAATCGTGAAAAGAATACGGGAAGCGTTGTCCTGTTCGTCCGTATATTCCAGATAACCTGCTTGAGTCAGTATCTTCAGCGCACTGTCTACCGGAACCGGGAAGTATTTGAACTTCCGGCAAAACTCTTCCAGGTTAAATTCACGTACACATTGGAAACCGTCGCCCATCGCCATCTGATAGTAATACTGCAGATGTTCGTAGACATTCAGAATATACTCTTTGTCGGGGAAAGTATCCACTACACGCCTGTGTAACGTCGTTCTGTCCGTTTTAGTATATAAGATTACGGCATACGCTTTCTCACCGTCTCTTCCTGCACGTCCGGCTTCCTGGAAGTAGGCTTCGAGAGAGTCGGGGAGGTCGAGATGCAATACGATACGCACATCGGGCTTATCGATCCCCATTCCAAAGGCATTTGTCGCTACCATTACACGAACTTCTCCGCTTTGCCAGCGTTTTTGACGGAGGTCCTTTACGGCATTATCCAGTCCGGCGTGATAAAAGTCGGCGGTGATATCTTCGTTTACCAGTAATTCGGTGATTTCTTTGGTCCGTCGTCTGTTGCGGACATAGATAATGGCGCTGCCCGGTACCTTTCGTAAGATATGCAACAGTTCTTGAGTCTTGTTATCCGTTTGCCGTACCATATACGCCAGGTTTTTCCGCTCGAACTCATGCGGAAAACATTCTCTTCACGGAAATCCAAGCGGGCTTGAATATCTTTCACCACTTCCGGAGTGGCGGTAGCAGTCAGTGCCAGTACCGGAATTCCCGGTAACAGCGCCCGTATCTCGGCAATTTTCAGGTAAGCGGGGCGGAAGTCATATCCCCATTGTGAGATACAGTGACTTTCGTCTACTGTGATCATGGAGACTTTCATTGCCTTCAGTTTGGTGCGGAAAATCTCCGTATCCAGACGTTCCGGAGAAATATAGAGGAATTTGTAATCACCGAAGATACAATTCTCAAGTGCAGTGAGAATTTCCTGTCGCGTCATGCCGGAATATACGGCAAGCGCTTTGATGCCGCGTTTGCGCAGGTTCTGCACCTGATCTTTCATCAGGGCAATGAGGGGAGTAATGACAATGCAAATACCTTCCTGGGCGAGAGCAGGCACTTGAAAGGTGATGGACTTTCCGCCTCCGGTAGGCATGAGCCCCAGTGTATCTTTGCCTTCGCCGATACTGGTGATGATCTCCTCCTGCAAGTCGCGGAAGGAGTCATATCCCCAATATTGTTTTAATATCTCCTGATACTTATTCAATCGGCTTTATATCCTCGATTTGAAGTTGAACTTCGCCACGCTTGTGCGTGTTTTCTTCGATGGTGTAACAGATGTCGAACGAACGTTTCGTTTTGATATAGCGCACGTGCGAACTCTGTCCGAACGCGATACCGTTCATTACATTATTCGATTTATTATCAACCAGTTCGAGCTTGATATGTTCCTGGTCGCGTCCCACTACTTTACTCGTTCCATAATCATAGACGTGATGAGTGCAGAAAATGGGTTTCGTGTTGTCGGGGCCGAAAGGATTAAACTTTTTCAGGTCGTTGAAGAACTTGGAAGAAATATCCCTGAAGTCGATTTCAGCATCAATTTCGATGACGGCACTGGTTTGTTCCGGCAGGATATGCCGTGAAACGTAGTCTTCGAACCGTTTGGTAAAGGCATCCACATTCTCCACTTTCATCGACAGTCCGGCGGCGTATGTATGCCCCCCGAAGTTTTCCAGCAGGTCGCGGCAATGTTCGATTGCTTTATATACGTCGAAGCCGGAAACGGAACGTGCGGAACCTGTCGCCATGTCATCCGTTCGTGTCAGTACCACGGCAGGGCGGTAGTACACTTCTGTCAGGCGGGAAGCTACGATACCGATCACTCCTTTGTGCCATTCTTCGTTGTAGAGCACGATAGAGCGGCGGTCGGCTAATCCTTCCAGATTGGCAACGATGTTGTTTGCCTCTTCCGTCATACTCTTGTCGAGGTCTTTCCGGGTTTCGTTGTACTGGTTGATTTGTCCGGCTTTCTCAAGTGCCACCGAGAAGTCTTTTTTCCGTCAGCAGGTCTACTGCTTCTTTTCCGTTCTGGATACGTCCCGACGCATTGATGCGCGGTCCGATTTTAAACACAATATCGCTGACAGTAATTTCTTTTTCAGAAAGTCCGCATACATCGATAATGGCCTTCATACCGATACTCGGGTTACTGTTCAGTTGTTTCAGACCGTGGTAGGCGAGAATACGGTTTTCACCCATAATCGGAACGATGTCCGATGCGATACTCACGGCTACGATGTCGAGCAACGGAATCAGATGATGGAATTCGATACCGTTACTAATGGCGAACGCCTGCATAAACTTGAAACCGACTCCACAACCGGAAAGGTGGGTGTACGGGTACGTGTTGTCCAGGCGTTTGGCATTCAATATGGCTACGGCAGGCGGGAGAATATCATCCGGCACGTGATGGTCGCAAATGATAAAGTCAATCCCTTTTTCTTTGGCATACGTGATTTCCTCTACAGCTTTTATGCCGCAATCGAGCACAATAATCAGTCCTACACCGGTTTCGGCGGCATAGTCCACTCCTTTTTTAGAAATGCCATACCCTTCATTGTAGCGGTCGGGTATGTAATAATCAAGGTTCGAATAGAACTGTTGAATAAACTTGTAGACCAATGCCACCGCAGTAGTGCCGTCTACGTCATAATCTCCATAAATTAGAATACGTTCTTTCTTTCCCATCGCCTTGTTCAGACGTTCTACTGCAACGTCCATATCCTTCATCAGGAACGGATCGTGCAGGTCGGGCAACTGCGGGCGGAAAAACTTCTTGGCATCTGCTGCCTTCGTAATTCCCCGCTGTACCAAAAGTTGTCCAAGAATCGGGCTAATCCCTAATTCCTGGGCCAATGTCTGGCTTGTCTCTGCCTGTTCGGGTGTAATGGGTCGATAATTCCATTTGTGATTCATTTTATATATTGTTTTTTTCTTTTTCTGTTCTCAAGGGTTGAAAAGGCACTTCTTTCCAACAAGGGGTAAAAAGTACGAAAAAAAAAGCGGAAGTGTATAGTAGATAAGACGAAAATATTTCAAGGCTGACTTTTGGAAGATAACTTCTTTTAGCTATCTTTGCTTCGTTAACAAAAAAGTCTAAACAGGTGAGAAATACGCTAAAATGAGAAGACAAAACGGTGCCATAAGCTCTAATATGACATTTGATGATATCTATATTGAGTATTATCAACGTTGTTTCTTGTTTGCTAAATCCTATCTTCACGATGAGATGCAGTCGAAAGATATAGCCTCAGAGGCAATGATAACTTTATGGAGTACGATGAAGACTGAAGAGGTGAAAAATATCCGTGCTTTTTTGATGACTGTGGTAAAGAATCAGGCCTTAAACTACCTGCGAAATGAGCATCTGCGGATGGAGGCCAGGGAAAATATCCTGGATGATGAACTTTACGAACTTGATTTCCGTATCTCTTCTCTTGACTCTTCCGATCCTAACCAACTTTTCTCTGAAGAAATAATCGCCATTGTTAATCATACTTTAAATGAATTGCCGGAAAAAAAACAAGAAGGGCATTTATGATGAGTCGATATGAGAATAAATCGATGAAAGAAATCGCTGAATCATTAAATGTGACAGTGAAAGGGGTAGACTATCATATTGGCAAAGCGTTGCAAGCTTTAAGGAAGAACCTCAAAGATTACCTTTATACTCTACTTTTTTTTCTAATAGAATACCTTACCGATAAAGTTCTCCTTCGGCATTGATGCATATCCTCCTCGGCATTGATGAACAAATGAAGGACCTCAAAGCACTTTTTTTCATTTTTCTTCTAGTGAAGTTTGTAAGTGGCGTGTCTTATATATGTAAGCCCTCAAAAAGCTTATGTCTTAACCCCAAGGAAAAAGTATGGATACGAAACTATTAAATAAATATCTTGCAGGAGATGCTCTTCCCGAAGAAAAAGAGAGAAGTCGTGCGCTGGATGAAAGAAAGTGAAGAACACCGTGAACAACTGATGCAAATGCGTCATATTTATGACGCTACTATCTGGAATGGTAATTTGCAAGAAAAAAAGGCGGAAAATAAGAAAATTATGATGCGTTATCTTTGGGCCTCTATGAAGATAGCGGCAGTCATTGCCATGATTGCTTTTATTATTCATAAGGAATATCAAGAGTATCGGTTTGAACACTCTACTGAAATGCAGATGATGACGGTTCCCGCAGGGCAAAGGGCTAGCCTGGTTTTGGCTGACGGGACAATTGTCTGGTTGAACTCCAACTCTACTTTAAAATATCCGGCTACCGGATTTCATGCCAAAGAGAGGAAAGTGATTTTGGAAGGAGAGGGGTATTTTTGAAGTGGCTCATAACGAGAAACATCCTTTTATTGTTGAGACCGAGAAATATGATATCAGAGTATTGGGAACTACTTTCAATGTCTCGGCATATCCTAACTCCGGTTTATTTGAAGCTTCTTTGATAGAAGGTAAAGTCACCGTATACCATCCTGAAACGCAAAACGAAATAATCTTGAATCCACATGAAAAGGTGGAAGTTAGAGACGGGAAACTTTATAAAGAGACCTTTACTTCGGATCATGATTTCTTGTGGAGGATGGGTATTTATTCTTTTAAAGATGAACCGTTGGAAACTGTCTTTAAGAAATTAGAGGTGAAGATCATTAATAAAAACATAGAAATAACTTCTCATCCGTGTACCGGTAAGTTCCGCCAGAAAGAAGGAATCGAACATGTGATGAGAGTATTGCAGAAATACATCAAATTTAATTATATACAGGACGATGAAAAGAATCAGATCATAATCTATTAACCCTAGTATTTAATCTAAAAAACACTGAAAATGAGAGCAAGAGAACCTGCCCGTTTAAAACAGAAGGAGGTGTGTCGTAATGCACGATGCACCTCTTTTTTTGTTCATCACTATACAAATCTGTTCACTTTCTTTAAGCTGCGATCTTTTGAAGATTTCTTTGATTTATGTGTTCCCAGCATCTAAAAACAGCAGTTGTAAGCTCATAAAACAGTCTAATCAGCCAGTTCATACCCTTTTTGTCAGTTTTGCACACATCTTTTTTTATATTGAAGGCAATGGCTAGGAAGGCAAAGTCCATGAAGACCTTGTCCTTTCCAAAATGTCGGAAACGTTTGTAGTTCATATTGTTTTTAATTTGTCCGAACACGGCTTCCGGTTCTATGCATCTCTGCCCTCTGTGTTTCAGTCCTTTCTCAGAGCAGAGCAGTTCTTTGGCTCTCCGCTTGTATTGTCTAAGCCTATGATTCAGTTCTATCGTCCTGTTTCCTTTTGCTTTTAAAACAGCGGCATCGCAGGGGACAGCCTTCACACCTGACAGCTCTGTACCGTGCATTTTCGTTGACATATCCGGATGCGGTTTTCACATTCCTGGTGCCTATCCTCCGCATCCTTTGCCCCATAGGGCAGATGCAGAAGTCATGTTCTTCATTGTAGTAGAAGTTTTCGGCCTTGAACGGGTCCGGTTTGAATCTCGGCCGCTGCTCCATGTGGAAATAGTTGTACTTTACGTAGGCTTCCATGCCGTTTTCGGACATGAAGCGGTAATTCTCTTCGAGCCATAGCCGGAATCAGCAACCACCGTATGGGCCATCCGGTCATACCTGTTTGAAAAAGATTGCAGGAAAGGAATCAGGGTCAGTGTATCCGTAGGGTTCGGGAAGAGTGCAAAATCGGTGATGAACTGATTTTCGGTGCCGATTTGAAGGTTGTAACCGGGCTTCGTCTGTCCGTTGCGCATGGCATCCTCCTTCATTCTCATAAAAGTAGCGTCCTTGTCCGTCTTGGAATAGGAATTCCTCTCTTGCAGCGTTTCCAGATGGCAGTCGTATTCCTGCAGTTTGTCCCTGTGTTCTTCCAGTTCCTTCAACTGTTTGCGTTTCTTTTTCAGTTCAGTCTTTTCCTCTTTCGCGGATGGCTCGGAAACCTGTTCCAGTGCATGACGCAATTCTCCTGCCATTTCAGTCAGCATGGCCGGAGTGAACCCAACCTCCTCATTGTTCTCTGATGACTTCTCCCGGGCAATGACATCGTCTATCTGCCCTAACAGGACATGTATCTTCTTCATCAGGCGTTCACGGTTCCGCTCAACCGTTTTTCGCCAGACGAAAGTGTACTTGTTGGCTTTGGATTCGATCTTTGTCCCGTCAATGTATTCCACATTCAGGCTGATGAAGCCTTTGGAAGAGAGAAGAACTACGGTTTGCGTAAACACCTCGTTGATTTCCTTCTTCACCCGGTTGCGGAAACGGTTGATGGTAATGAAATCCGGTTTCTCATATCCGGCCAGCCAGATATAATGGATGTCACGGTGAAGGAGCTTTTCAATTTTCCGGCAGGAGTAGATGTTGTTCATATAGGCATACAGAATGACCTTGAGCATCATCCTGGGGTGGTAAGGGCTGCGCCCGCATTCCTTATACAGCTTTCTGAAACTTTCAAGATTCAAGCCCTCAACCAGGGCGTCAACCATGCGCACCGGATCGTTTTCTGCAATATCCTCATCAATTCTTTGAGGAAAAAAGAACGGTTTGGTTGGGATTGTAAGGACGAAAATGTATCTTTGTCATAGTGAAATTCTTATGCCTAAAGATACAAAATCTTTAGGTAATAACAAAGCCCCAGCTTGTGAAAGTCGGGGCTTTGTGCGTAAAAAACAGAAGGTGTGCATTTTGACACACCTTCGTGAGAAGTCAATAAAAAAGACTCGTCATCTGTTACAAATCTTTATGTATTAACTTAATAACTCTAGGCAAAGATATGAAAAATAATCTTTGGTGTGGACGTATTGTCCATAGAAAAACACACTGTACTCAAATTTTAAGAATTATGAGGTTAACTGTCTTTTTTCCTGTTATTCATTGTTTTTGAGACATATTCCTTGAATGTCCGTTCTCAAAATCAGAAAGTAACGATGAATAAAGGTACCGCAACACTATCTGACATTATCAGGCAGATTGAAAAACAAACAGACTATTTGTTTATTTACAATGAGCATGAGATTGCTTTAGACAAACGAATAGCAGTATCTACTCGGGAAACCACGGTTGCCGAAATTCTTAATAGAGTTTTGCAAGGAACAGGTTTCTCGTATACGATGGAAGGCAACCATATTATTCTGGTGAAAAATATGGAGAAAATGAAAAACGTAACTCCCGGTCGGAAGATAACAGGAACTGTGAAAGATGATTTGGGAGAGGTTATTGTCGGTTGTAATGTAGCTGTTAAAGGTGAGAAAATAGGAGCCATCACCGATATGGATGGAAGATATACTATCGAGGTTCCGGACAATAGTATATTGGTTTTCTCATTTTTAGGTTATAAGAGCGTTGAATCTCCCGTCAAGAATAATTCGGTTGTCAATATAACCATGCAAGAAGACTCCAGATCTTTGGAAGAAGTGGTGGTTGTAGGTTATGGAACACAGAAGAAAGTCAATTTGACAGGTGCCGTGTCTGTGGTAGAGGGGGATCAATTGGCAGGGCGTTCTGCTTCGACTATGTCTCAATTACTGCAAGGAGCAGTTCCTAACATGACTGTCTCTTTTTCTTCCGGTCGTGCAGGAGATGGAGGTTCGTTTAATATCAGAGGAGTGAATTCCATTAGTGGTTCTGCCAAACCGTTGGTCCTTATTGATGGAGTGGAGGGAGATGTGAATCGTGTCAATCCGAATGATGTCGCCTCTGTTTCGGTCTTAAAAGATGCGTCGTCTGCGGCAATTTATGGAGCACGTGCCGCCTATGGAGTTATTCTGGTAACTACAAAGACGGGAGAAAAAGGCAAAGTCACTCTTAATTATAACGGACGATATAGCTTTAGTGATGTAACTACGTCGACAGATTATGAAACCCGTGGATATTATGCGGCCGGTATTAGTGATATGTTTTTCTCTACCTGGCAAGGGACACCATTGCTTACATATACGGAAAAGGATTATCATGAGTTGTGGATCAGGAGAAATGATAAGACGGAACAACCCGAACGGCCCTGGGTAGTAACTGAAAACGGACAGTATAAATACTATGGGAATTTTGATTGGTATAATTATTTATATGACCATAAACGTCCGACGCATGAACATAATGTAAGCATTTCCGGTGGAAGTGAACATTTGAAGTTCAGGCTTTCCGGAGGATATTATAATCAGAAAGGAGTTCTTAAAATACAACCGGACAAGTATGAACGCTATAACTTCAAATCAAGGCTGGAAGCCAAAGTGACTCCATGGTTATCCGTCAGTAATAATACCTCTTATTTCAAATCGAATTACTCCTATCCGCGACTTGGTGGAGTGAATACAATATTTAAGAATGCAAGCTATCGTGCCTTGCCTATATTAGTGCCTGTACATCCTGATGGTACACTGGTGTATGAAACTAATATCATGAACTATACTTTGGCGGGTACCACCGTTGCATTATCTAATAAGAAACATAATAATAAAGATGAGATAGACGAGTTTATGACCACATTTGAAGTCGTTATAAATCCGGTAAAACATGTTGAAATCATAGGGAATTACACATATTCGAAATATGACAAGAAATGTACCAATAGAAGTGTAGACATGCAATACTCCAAGGTACCGGGTGTTACGATTACCATGCCCGAGAGTACAAGCGGAGGGAATAAACTGACTGTGTTGAATACAAAAAATCTGTATTATGCATATAATGCTTACGGAACTTATGGTAACTTGTTTGCCGGCTCTCATAATGTGAAACTGACAGGCGGTATCAACTATGAGACAAAATCTTATGAAGATCTGACTGTGAGTAAAGATGGACTGTTATCTGATGAATTGAATGACTTTAATTTGGCTAAGGGAGAAAATACAGTAGTCACCGGAGGAAAGAATAAATATGCTTTATTTGGTGTCTTTTATAGGGCAAACTATGATTATAAAGGAAGATACCTGTTTGAGGCGAGCGGAAGATACGATGGCAGTTCCCGGTTTAAAAAGGCCATCGGTACGGCTTCTTCCCATCGTTCTCCGCCGGATGGCGCATTAGCGAAGAGCCTTTTTATGGAGCATTGAAAAATACAGTAGATAACCTAAAGTTACGACTGTCTTATGGAACTTTGGGCAATCAGCAAGTTGGTTATTATGATTATCTGCAGCAAATAGAAACAGGAAAAGTTCTTAATTATTCGTTTGGTGATAAAGAAAAAGCCTCGTATGCCTATGAAACCGCTCCTAATGCTTCCGACTTGACATGGGAAACCGTAGTTACTAAAAATATTGGTCTTGATATCGGTATCTTCAATAATAGATTGAATATTTCGGCAGATGCTTATATAAAGGGATACAAAAGACATGCTAATGCCCGGCAAAGCATTACCGTCTGTCTATGGCGCAAAATCTCCTAATATGAATGCTGCTGACTTAAGGACCAAAGGTTGGGAATTGGTCGTTGCCTGGAATGACCGTTTTAATGTGATGGACAAACCGTTTTAACTATGGTGTTTCGTTTGGAATCGGGGATAATGTCTCCAAGATTACGAAATATGATAACCCTAATAAAGAAATCAGTTCTCCTTATGTCGGTCAGAGACTGGGGGATATATGGGGGTATATGGTTGATGGCTATTTTGCGACAGATGAAGAGGCAGCTAATTATGGAGTAGACCAGAGTGTCGTAAACTATATCATCAACAATGCCGTTGTCGATAGAGGACTGCATGCTGGAGACATGAAATATCTCGATCTTGATGGCAATAATAAGATCGAACAAACTGTCAGTGCTAATGATATTAAGGATCAACGGATTATAGGTAATTCTCTTCCGCGCTATACGTACAGTATCAGACTTAATGCAGAATGGAATGGCATTGACTTTTCCGTGTTCTTTCAGGGAGTGGGGAAACAAGACTGGTACCCATCCAGTGATGCATTTGCCTTTTGGGGACCATATAGTTCACCAGCACCAAGTTTCATTCCAAAGGATTTTTTGGCAGACGTATGGAGCGTAGACAATCCTGATGCTTATTTCCCCGCCCCAGAGGATATATCGCATGGACTGATGGCCGTTCCTTGTCATCGGTTAATAACAGATACTTGCAAAGTCTTGCCTATTGCCGACTGAAAAACCTGACTGGGGGATATACGCTACCTGTTAAATGGTTATCAAAGATACATGTGCAGAAAGCCCGTCTCTATTTCAGTGGTGAGAATCTGCTCACATTAGACAGGCTGGATACGGATTATATTGATCCGGAAGCGGCTGCTGCCGGAACAAATTGGAAAACAGGTAAGACTAATGCACTCTCTTATCCGTTCTCAAAGACCTATTCTTTTGGTATTGATATTACATTCTGATAATAACTAATATATCTATATATGAAAACCAAGTTTAGTATCATATTTATGTGGTTGTTTACCATTCTTTTTATATCGTGTGATAAACTGGACCTTTATCCTGAAGACAGTTTGTCTCCAACCACCTATTTCAAGAATGAAAACGAACTTCAACTGTATAGTAATCAGTTTTACTATAATATACTGCCTACGGCAGCAGATATTTATAAAGATAATGCAGATGTATTGATTGTTTCTCCGTTGGATGATGAGGTAACTGGGCAACGGATCATTCCATCGACGGGGGGAGGATGGAATTGGGAGGCATTGAGAAGTCTTAATTTCTTGTTAGAGAATTCTCATAATTGTGAAGATCAAGATGTACGTAATAAGTACGATGCAATCACCCGTTTTTTCAGGGCTTATTTTTACTTTAAGAAAGTACAGCGATTTGGAGATGTCCCCTGGTATGATAAAGTACTGGATTCGTCTGATGCTGAACTGTTGTATAAACCCCGGGATTCCAGAGAGTTTGTGATGCAGAAAATCATTGAAGATTTGGATTTTGCTATTACTACTTTATCTAAAGATAAAGAGCTTTACAGGGTCAGTAAATGGGCTGCATTGGCACTGAAGTCAAGAGTTTGTCTGTTTGAAGGCACTTTCCGTAAGTATCATGGGATAGCAGATTACGAAAAATATTTGGATGCGTGCATTACTGCTTCCGATGACTTTATGAAGAATAGTGGATATAGCTTGTATAAAACAGGCAGTACTCCTTATCAGACTCTTTTTTCTTCCTTGAATGCCATTCAGCAGGAAATTGTTTTGGCTAGAGACTATAATGGGACACTGAATATCCGCCACGACGTGCAAGGTTTTGAAAATACAGCTTCGAAAGGCAGACCCGGATTATCGAAAAAGATTGTAAATATGTATTTGAATAAGAACGGTTCCCGTTTTACGGACATGCAAGGATATGCCACTAAGGTATTTTTTGATGAATGTCAGAACAGGGATCCTCGTTTGGCACAGACCATCCGTACTCCCGGATATATACGTCCGGGAGAAACGAAACAGTCGGGGCCTAATTTCTCTTCGGCAATGACTGGGTATCATTTAATTAAATATTCGGGTGCCACTAAATATGATGTTGGTGACACGTCTGAAAATGATTTTCCTATTTTCAGGACGGCGGAGGTTTTTTTGAATTATGTGGAAGCCAAAGCGGAAAGGGGAACGTTGGAACAGAATGATATTGACAGGACGATTAAATTAATAAGAGATAGGGTAGGAATGCCGAACCTGAATATGAGTGACGCTAATACAGGCCCCGATCCTTATCTGCTGAATGTCTATCCTAATGTCTCTGAAACGAATAAAGGGGTCATACTGGAAATCCGTCGTGAAAGAGTCATAGAATTGTTAATGGAAGGCTTCCGTTATTATGATTTAATGCGTTGGAAAGCGGGGAGTTGTATGGATGATGAGTTTTTGGGAATGTATTTCCCCGGTCCGGGTAATTATGACCTGAATCATGACGGGACTATTGATGTCTGTTTGTATAAAGGAGCAAAGCCTGGTGGTGTCAATGCGCTTGAATATCTGGAGATTGGAGTTACGGTAGAACTGACAGAAGGAGAATCCGGAAATGTGATTTGCTATAAAGATGTTCCTCGCCAGTGGAATGAAGAACGGGACTATTTATACCCGATTCCAAGGCAGGACCGTATTTTGACAAATGGAGCTCTGACACAGAATCCGGGATGGAATGATAATTTAAACTTTTAATTTGATCGGTCATGAAAGAATATAGAATAATGATATTACTAGTTTCTACGCTTTTTATAATAGCTATCAGCTGCTCCAGCCAACTGGACAATGAAGATTTCAGCGATATGATAGGAAAGGGACAGAATTATACTCCTCCTCCTATCCCGGTTGAAGAACCGACATTGAAGGACAAAGATGGCTGGAAAATAGATTCTATTGACGGAAAGAGTTTTATATGGTACTCCTATAATAAAGGGGCTTTCAATGCCCAACAACAAATAAATGTGCTTGAAATCGACCTGTCGAGTCCTGATTACGAATTGGAGTTTGTTTCGGCTCCTCAACTCGATTCTTTATCAAGCGTTGCTCTGAAACATGATGCGGTAGCCGGAATTAATGGTACGTATGAACTTGAAGCCTCTTTCGTAAAAGTCAATGGCTCAATAATTTCACCGATCACTCTTCCCGAAGGGCATTTAAGATATTGGAAACATGAAGGGGCCATAGCTTATGACGGCTATAAGGTTGAAATTGGATATGGAACAAAGGAATCATATTCCTATAATTCAATGCCTAACATATTCTCGGGAGCACCAGTCTTGATAGATGATTATCAACCAGTAGGTGAAACATTTATTGGAGATATAACCGGAATCAACCTGAATTCCCTGGATGGAGAGGATTACCGAAGACATCAGGGAGTACGTCATCCCCGTACCGCTGTGGCTTTGACTGAACAGAATAAACTTTTGTTGGTAACAGTGGACGGTCGTGCGGATTTGGCGGCAGGAATGACTGCCAAAGAGCTTACCTCCTTTATAAACCAGTATTTTAAACCACAGCATGCCTTGAACGTAGACGGAGGAGGGTCTACAACGATGTATATACGTGACAGTAATCTTTCAGCCACAGATGTAGTCAACTATCCGTGTGATAATAAAAAGTTCGATCATTACGGACAACGCAGTGTCAGGACTTTCATCTTGGTAAAGAAGCATAGCAACGGGCAGTTGTTTGACTCCGGCGACGGCTCGGAGGATAATCCTTATATTATAAAAACGGCGAGACATATGCAGGATATGCATAAGGTCAATTATTCTAAAGGAATGGTTTATTTCAGAATGGAGGCCGATGTGAATATGTCAGGGATTGATTGGCAGGCTTTGAATGTGAGTGAGCCTTATGACAGACTCGTCCATTTTGACGGAAACGGGCATGTTATAAAAGGCTTGAAATCGCAAGGTAACTATGCCAGCTTGTTCGGGGTGTTATGTGGAGTCTGCAAGAATTTGGGAATTGTGGATGCAGATATTGTGGCACAAAATGGAGGCGGAATATTAGCCGGCTATGTAGGGATAAAAATCCCGACTTCGGATGTACTTACCGGAAGTGTAGAAAATTGTTATACGAGCGGAAAGGTATCGGGATTTGATATAATTGGCGGTATTTCCGGTAATATCGGTAAACCGAGCGGATCTGTGTATTCGTCCATTAAGAATTGTTATTCTACTGCCACAGTTACAGCGAAGAATGAAACAGGAAATTCACGTGCCGGGGAATAGTAGGTATTGTCTGGGCTGGTGGTATATTGGAGAATTGCTATGCGGCAGGTGAAGTTATTTCAATGAATTCCGGAGCAGCAGGTATCGGAGCTTATTTTGATACTGCACCTAAAAAAGATGCGTTGCTTTGAATAAATTAGTGGAAAACAAGAAAAATGGTGTAAATTTGGGGCGTATTGCCGCCTTCATGGGAGCAGCTAATATGACGGTTGTTGATTGTTGGGCAACAGACGATATGAAGATTTTGAATGCCGGAGTACCTAAAACCGAATTTTCCGGTGAATTAGTTGGTGTGAAGCAACCCCACGATGGGGAAACTAAGTCGAAGGAGTTCTTATCGAATATGCAGAACTACCTTGATGCAGGATGGGGAAACTCATGGTATTACAAGGTAAATGCGAAAGGATATCCTATTCTGTTATGGCAATATAATCGGGAAGATTATAATACGGATATTACTGGTCATTAAGACTAATATATATTATACTTAACATTTATTCGTTAGTTTATGAAGAAAAACTTGTTAATCGTCGTTATCCTGGCTGTATGCTCCATTGAAATGGTAAAAGGGCAGACAGTAGCGGATTCATTGGCAATTGTATCTGCTTGTTGGAAGATAGAAAATCCTCAAAAAGGAATTGTATATAAGTATGCTTCTATCCCTCAATTATATCAAGGTCCCCAATCTATCAGCCTGATAGAAATTGATCCTGTTGCAGGTTTGAAAGTCGATGTTGCCGTTTCGGATAAAATGAAAGAAACAAGTAAGATTGCTTCTGAATATAACGCCATTGCAGCCATTAATGGCTCCTATTTTGACATGAAACGGGGAAACTCGGTCTGTTTCCTGAAGACGGATCGCCAAGTTATTGATACAACGCTGCAGAGTGAGTTTAAACAGCGTGTCACAGGAGCCATTAGTGTGCGCAAAAGGGGAATGAAATTAATTCCTTGGAACAAACAGATAGAAAAGAATTATAAAGGCAAAGCAGGTACGATACTAGCTTCCGGTCCGTTAATGTTGAAAGACGGACAGGTTTGTGATTGGAACTCGTGTGAACCGAATTTTATCCGGACGAAGCACCCTCGTAGTGCTGTTGCTACTACTAAGGATGGAAAAGTCCTGTTGATAACGGTAGACGGGCGTTTTCCTGAACAAGCAGGAGGAGTGAATATTCCGGAATTGGCACATCTGATCCGGGTTTTAGGAGGTGAGGATGCATTAAATTTGGATGGAGGTGGATCTACTACTCTTTGGTTGTCCGGTGCATCGGATAATGGAGTCGTTAATTATCCTTGTGATAATGGGCGGTTTGACCATGCCGGAGAACGGAAAGTGCCTAATATTCTTTATATAACGCATCAATAACGTTTCCATTATTCTTCATTGTATTTAAGGTCTTTCAGTGCATAGATTAAGACTTTTCAGTGCAGAAACTAGTGACTTTTTATGCAGTCGGGTGGTTGTCCTGTTGTAACGGGACAATGGGCACTTTATAAAAGACGAATGTCACCTTATAGGGTGCCAGGGCAGACGCATTATATTTTTACTATATTCTCGTTTGTAATTTCCTTACTATATTGTTGGTTATTAACATATTATCATTTGCTAATGTCGATTATTTTCCCTATCTTTATAAGATATATTAAAACATAAACTAACATGAAAATTGGCATAATTGACCTTTGTAAACAAATAGAAGATCCTAGGATGAACCGCAAAAAAAGTACATAAAATGGAAACTATTATCTATATATCCATTGCTGCTGTAATCTGTGGCGCTCAATCCTGGAATGAGATTGAGGAATTTGGCAATGCGAAAATTGCTTTTTTCAAAAGTCGCATACCTGGTCTGGAGTTCATCCCTAGTCATGATACTTTTAATAGATTCTTCAGTATAATAAAGCCCGAGTATTTTGAGTTGATCTTCCGTAATTGGGTAAAACAAGTCTGTCAGGAGGTGAAAGGCGTTGTTGCTATAGATGGCAAGCTCATGCGTGGTCCAAGCCAATGTGACGGAGAACATACTACGGGAAAAGAAGGATTCAAATTATGGATGGTTTCTGCATGGTCTGCCGCTAATGGAATTTCTTTAGGTCAGGTAAAAGTAGATGATAAAAGCAATGAGATTACAGCTATTCCATTGTTAATTAACTCTTTGGAACTAAGTGGTTGTATTGTTACAATTGACGCGATGGGATGCCAGAAAGATATAACCCAGACCATTATTGAGCATAATGCAAATTATATTATAGCTATAAAGGAGAATAAGAAAAAAATTATCAACTAGCTAAACAAATCATTGACGATTATCAGGATAGAGATGAAATAACCAATAGAGTCACCAGGCATGTGTCGGAAAACACCGGACATGGAAGGATTGAGACAAGAACATGTACTGTAGTCAGTTATGGATCTATTATGGAGAAAATGTTTAAGAAGAAACTTGTGGGGTTGAAGTCTATTGTAGGGATAAAGTCGGAGAGAACAATAGTAGCAACAGGAGAATATACTCAAGAGGTCAGATACTATGTAACTTCACTTGATAATACCAAACCGGAGGAGATTGCATCTGCCATCAGGCAGCATTGGTCTATTGAGAATAATCTTCATTGGCAACTGGATGTTACCTTTCGAGAAGACTACAGTAAAAAGGTGAAAAATGCAGCCAGAAACTTTTCGGTGGCAACAAAAATGGCACTTACCATACTAAAGAATGAGAAAACAACAAAAGGAAGCATGAATCTGAAAAGACTAAAAGCGGGATGGGATGAAAAATATTTGTCACAACTTTTACAGGAAAATAATTTTAATGCGTCTGCCCTGTTATAGGGTGACATTTATCATTCTATAAGGTGACTAGCTATCCTCAAAAGGATGAAAATTACTAAAGATACAAAATTAATTAGTGAAAAGCAATAGTAGGGTAAGAAATTTATCTGTATTGCAAACAGGCTTAGAATTCAAATCCGAATCTAGCTCCTACTCCATGTAACTCCCATGTATCATTCCAACTGTTATGATAATAATGCCCTCCATAGCTGTAACTATAATCTGTTGTGGCGTCATAATCTTGGAAGTTATACATCAAAGCTAAATTCAAGGCCTTTTTCCCTTTTAAAAGAAAAACGTACTCCTACTCCTATTGAAGCATACGCTCCTTCTATGTCTCCTACAGCATATCCGGCTTTTACGTCGGCGAACGGAGTCACTTTTTTGTTGATGAAGTTAGCTCTGAAGTTAGCATAGATGGGGGCTGCATAAAGATCTGCATCTGTATAGTAGTTGAGAGCAACACCACCACCTACAAAGAAATAATTATTGAATTGATAACCGTGTGAGGTTGATAATTCAATTTTGGAGGCATTGTAGTCGCTCACATCGCCAATATATGCAAAGTCTACGAAACCCTTATAGCCTTTTAATGTATTTCTTGCGGCTTTGCGGTCGTTTGTATCCTTACGATAATCTCTTGTGTACCGCTCTTCTTTTGTGATTTTCGTCACATCACTCATCTGACAGATGATGAGGCTGCCATCACCTGTTTTGATTTTTAAAGAGACATTGGGCACTTGCTCAATAATAACTCCTTTGATAATGCTGCCATTCTTTAAATACACTACTTCTGTGTAATTTTGTGCTGCGACATACGTACTGATACTTAATAATAAGGTCAGTACTAATAGTAGTTTTCTCATACTTGTATTTTTATTGTTTATAGTTTCTTGAGTGCACTATAAACCGAGCCTGCCCAGTAGTTGCGCAATCCGAAACCACGTGCCTTGCCGTCGGTTATCCATTCTTCAATGATTTCCTTTGTTTCGGTATTGAAGAATACGACTTCATACGTACCTCTATTGTTTGATTTGTCCAGGAACTGTGCGATAAACACCATACCTACTCCGGGTGTTTTCTGGATAGGCAATGCGTTGATGGCTGCTTTGATTTGCTCTTTACTAAGGCTATAGTCTCTTTTGGTAGTCATCAGCTCGGTCAGGTCGATGTTTTCGTTCACCTGATTAACGGCATCCAGTGAAATCTCTGTCACTTCTTTTTTCAATTGTTTTCCTACGTTATACTTCTTAGCTTCTGTGATGAACAGTTCATTGATACGTCTGAAAGCATCTTTGAATTGTATCGGTGATTCATCTGCACCGAAAACTTTAGCTTGGGAGTAGTCCACTCCATAGAACTTGATAGACTGGATGTCTTTCAATGCACTCTTGCCTTGTCCGAAACAGAACAGGCTCGTGCTCAAGAATAAGAATAGAATAAGTTTTTTCATATACGTTAATGTTAAAGTGATATAGTTGGTTACTAACTTCCAAAAGTAGAAAATAATTATCGTAAATCAATGAATTTTATCGTTTTTCGACTCATTGGAGGCATTTGTATCTTGGCAATGTACTCTGCCGATTCAAAATTGATGCTTGGCGCCACTCTGACTTTCGAACGGAACAGATCTTTAATCTCTTTGGCAAAGGCTTCGCTACGGTTCTCGCTTCCGATACGAATCAGAATCTCATCCGTTCCCAATTCATTGGTATAAACTTCAATGATATAGTTTTTTACCGAAGGTATATTATCCAGAATGTCGAATAATGCAGGCGGATACAACGTCGTTCCTTTGTATTTAATCATTTGTCCTTTCCGGCCGAGGATGGAGCTTAGGCGGATGGTATTTCTCCCGCAAGCACAAGGTTCGGTATGATGGTAACAAATATCACCAGTCTTGAAGCGGAGCAGCGGCATACCTTCTACTCCAAGCGTCGTGATCGTCACTTCGCCTGCTTCTCCCTCTGCGACAGGACGATTGTTGTCATCCAAAAACTCTACGATGATAAGTTCCGGTTGCAAATGCCCGCCGTGGAATTCGCTACATTCGGTAAAGGACGACTGCATTTCGGTGGAAGCATAGGTGGAATATAGCTGTAAGGCAGGCCATTTGTCATGTATCTTCTGTCCGAGCGTATTTAACTGAAACTCCTGATTGCGCAAAGCCTCACCGATACAGATACATTTCTGCATGGAACAGGTATTATGGTTGATATGATTCTTTTCGGCAAACTCTATCAGTTTGATAAGGAAAGAAGGAACGACCATTCCACAAGTCGGATGAATCCGGCGAATCGTGTCCCATTGCAGTTCGGGGATGCCGTTACCTACACGGATCACTCCCATGCCGAGTTCGCGTGCTCCCATATAATAGGCAAGTCCGGCCATGAAACGGCGGTCGATGGTAGTCATCAATTGAAGAATATCTTGCTTGGTGCATCCGGTGGTGGTGAAAGATAAGTATTCGTTGTAAGAAAGACGGTCCAGGTCTTCAGAGGTGAGAACGAAAGTGACCGGATCTCCCAATGTGCCCGAAGTCGTCACATAGTCGATAATTTCCTCTTTGTCTACACAGATGAAGTCGTCGTTATGGAGTTGCAGGTCCGTCTTGGTAGTGACAGGTATTTGTTGCAAGTCTTCAATCTTCTTTATTTGATTGATATCAATGTGATGTTCGGCAAACATCTGTTGATAGAACTTGGAGTGTGCTTGCAGGTAGGTTAACGTTTGGGCTAACCGTTCTTCCTGATAGCATTTGATCTCTTCCGGTGAGCGGAACTGAATTTCAGGATTCTTTTCCATCTTTGGATTGTTTTTGAATTTTCTGTTGGATACGTTCTTTCTCTTGCAACTTGGGAATCGGTTTCTTCAATGCTTTTTGCCAGTACGCAATGGCTTGTTGCGGTTGCTGCATAGCCTCGTAATAATCTCCCATCACTTCATATACATAATATAGAGAAGGATTAGAGGCTTCGTATGTTTTTAAAACATGCTCTTCTATTTTCTCCTTTTTTCTGATCTTCTTCAATAGGAGCGGAGTCAGCTTCTTATAAGTAAGAAGATGCTGGAACTCCGGTGTTTCGGTGAATTTATCTTCCGGAATGGTCAGGTTGGAATTGTATATTTCGTGTTGCAAGTTAATCGTGTCGTTAAATATCTTGTTCAAGTCATAAGCTACATACTTTCCACATTGCCAGGGAGAGGTAGATACCCACATCAATCGTTTCTCCGGTTGGAAGATGACGGAATGATGGGCAATAAACTGATTGATGGCCATTTCGTTGGCCAGTCCCAGGTCTGTGTTTTGCAGGCCTTTGTGGTCACGCAGGATAGAGGCGGCTTTGGAGACATCGATCGGAAGATCCTCATTAATGAGTTCCGTTAATCGTGCAAAACGGTATGGACTGTCGGAAGTGCGGATATTTTCCATGTTTCGTTCGTCTTTACTGAATTCCTCCGATTGGTAATGATTGGTGCAGATGAGCCGCTCGGCTTCTTTTTCCTTTAAAGAGTACTGTCTTCTCTGGGGATTTTTCAATGATAGCGGCTTTGCCATCTTTGGCAGAACCTATCAAGATGGATTCGGAGACGAATGTCTTCCGTTTCTGGCGATGGCAAAGGCCTCATCAATCGTTGCCGCATATTGCAGGATTTCTCTGGTCAGAATGGAAATAGGGGTGGCGGAACCTGTTGGAACAGCAGATTTGGCAGCATTAATTGTCACGGTAAGACCTGTCTCGTTCATGCCGGATAGTACGCCTATCATACCGGGCCATCCTACGGACGCAAATTTATAACCTTGATCCGGTGTATAAAAAGCCACTTGTTTATTTTCTGCGAAGGCATCTCCCACATAGAAATCGAAGTTGCGTCCGATCAGCAGGGATGAATCTGCACTTTGTGTTCCCCAAGTGGCAAACGAACTGCATCCCACTAACATATAATCTTGCATGGCATGTCCCAGGTCGTGTGCCGAATGGTAATTCAGCTGACGTTCGTAAGGAGTGCCGATAAAGTCGTATTCATGGGTACACGATAGCGAGATTCCGTAGATCTCGTCGCGGTATTCTTCGAGGACGTTCTCACCCAAATGACGGTTGAATAAAACGATGAAGAACCGGAGAAACTTCAGATAACTGTCTGAAGGAACAATCTCACGAATCTGATCCACGAACACTTTCTCTTGATGGTGGAGCAGGTCGGAAGACAGTTGCCCGATAGCTTCTCCTCTCTGGAAAGCATCCCCTTTCACAAACAATTCCCATAAGCCGCTGTCGCTGTGCCGGAGAAAGTTATCTCCATAATGCCGGAGGTGGAGACTGTCTATATCAATCACTTTGTCTGTGGTCATGCTTTGCTCATGTTTGGGCGTTTGCATATCCGCAGAAAAGTAGAGATAGCTGATTCCGGCTATCAATAGAACGATGAGCGACAGGAAAAGGAAGCCCGTGTATTGGAGTGTCTTTTTGACTATTCTATGCATTTCCTACTTTTTTAGCCAAATATTCTTGTCCCACAAATTCCGCACAAGTGAGCATGGAAGTCAGCGTTACCCCCAATGCGCCGTGCACATTCAGGTTTTGACCTGTGAGAAAGAGATTTCCCAAGCGGCTTCTTGTAGATACGAAACCAATTTGCGGACATTTATAATCTTTGATAATTCCGTACGCGGAACCGTCCACCGTTCCGGTATAGTCGCGATAACTCAACGGAGTGGTGGTGTGAATCTCTTCTATGTTTTCTGAAAGGTCAATGCCATGTCCTCGGATGAAGCGGAGAATCTGTTCTGCTTTCTCCTTTTTGAAGGATTGGTAGTCTTCTCCCCGATGTTCGGGAGTCGTGTCCTTCCAGGCAGACAGTTCATCTATATACATAGGTGTCAGGATGGAAATGACACTGGCATATTGACTGTTCTCGGAAGACGCTTGCATCGAAATCATGCAGTTGGTGGTCCGTCCCGGATAGAGCTGTTTGTCATACCACACTTTATGATCCCCATGCAGATAGAGGTTACGGTTTTGGTATGGAGTGCTCTTCTTTCTTCATTACCAGATAAAGCGTGAAGATGCCGTATGTGTTTTCGAGCGAACGGATGCGGGATATGTAGGCGTTCTTGATACTACGGTTTTTATCCAGTATCTCCAATGTCCGTTGGGGATGCATATTGGAGATGACGAAGTCGCTTTCCAGTCGCTCTTCTCCATTGATGATAACCCCTTGTACCTTTTCGTTTTCAACGATGATGCGGGTGGCTTCACTGTTATTGAGCACGGTCCCTCCGTTTGCCCGGATTACATTGATTAGCTCCAGACTGACTTGCATACTTCCGTCTACAAAACGGTAGGCGCCTTCAATATAGGAGTGATTAATCATGGCATGCTGGTAGAAAGTGGAGACATCTTTCAAACCTCCGTAGAGTAAAGCTGAACCTGCCAGTACATTTCGTAAGGCGGGGTCCGGAGTGATATCCGCAATCAGATGGGCGGCAGAGGTACAAAAGTATTTCATACCCTCCAAAGCGAGTGTGCCTTGTTTCAGGTGGTCTACGCTAATCAGGTTACCAACAGTCTGAAGCTGTTCGGCATAACGTTTCAGGTTTTCTTTTTCGTGCGGGAAGGACCGGCAGATCGTTTCGATGAATTGCGGATACCCCATTGCATAATCGTATGTTTTTCCTTTATAGTAGATCGTATCAAAAGCAGCATCGTCCAAGCGTTTTATTTTCAGCTTGTCCATGATACCGAAATAGCGGAAATACTGGTTCATCACTTGACCCTCATCCAGGCTTCCTACATAATGAATACCCGTATCCAACAGATGCCCTTTTCGTTGGTAAGTCTGGAAGCATCCGCCGAATTGCGCATTTTTTTCTACGACGCATACATTGAATCCTTCTTTGCTAAGAATCGCTCCGCATTCCAGTCCGCCAAGGCCGCTTCCGATAATGATGATATCATATTTACTCATGTTCGTTCGGTTTTCTGAATATATAAATAGTGTTCGAGGTATATTTGTCATTAGGAATGATTTCTACATTCATTCCGCAGGTGACTGCTATTTCCCGTAGTTGGGTTTCTGTGGTGAAATACAATTCTCCGGCAGTCCGGTTGAAATTGAATATACGGGTGGATAGTAATTCCGTGAACCGGGTTAACCGGTGCTTGGAAGCGTTGGCTGAATTTCCGTCGCGTATGATAATCATTCCTTGTGAACGCAAGCGACCGGCACATTTCAACAATAGGGTTTGTTGATGTTCGTAGCTCATATAGTGAAGCATGTCGTTCAGGATAAAGACATCACTTTCCGGCAGCGGATATTCCAATGCGTTGCCGTGCCTGAACTGGAGATGTTCGTTGCGTAACCATCCGTGTTGTGCCAAAGCTATTTTATCCTCATCGTAATCAATTCCTAAAATATCCCGGTCTTCGGAAAGCAGAGACAGCATATAGCATAACGGGCCGAAGCCGCAACCGATGTCTGTGATTTGCCCTTGGACGGGAATCAACCGGTTGAATAGCCGGTAGTTCTTTTCCATCTTTACTTTAATACGGATATACCATTCTACGACGGGACCTTTATAGATATAGTTTTGGATAAGTGCTTCGTAGAAAGCAGGATTGTCCGTCGTGTTCTTTTCCCGGCAGATACGGGCGTAACCCTCCTTCATGTAAGCGGATATGCGTTTGGTACGCTCCTGATAAGTACTTCCGAAAGACAGATCGTCTAGTGGTATACGGGGAAGTATTTCCGTGTAGATGATTCCTTTGCGGATATTGAAAGGCTGTGCCTTTGCAATGATTTTGTTGTTGCCGTAGAGGAGGATCGGAAGAATATCCAGTTGCAATGTTTCTGCCAGGTAGAAAGCTCCTTTGTGGAAACGCTTCATCTTTCCGTTGTAAGTGCGTGTACCTTCGGGGAAGATAGCGATGGAGTAGCCCTCCTTCACACTTTTTTCCGCATCCGTTCCATATATTGTTCGTAGCCTTCGCCTATGTAATAGAAATCGACATAGCGGATGATTGCTCCGAAGAAAGGAGAATGCCATACCCAATGGTTGGTTACCATCAGGATTTTAGACGAAAGAGACAGCAATACCAGAATATCGATGAACGACTGGTGGTTGGCGATAATAATTGCCGGATGCTGGAAACGCTCGTTGGCCTTGTTGATATGTTCTTTTTTGACGGCAGTGGCTAACAACAGAATCCCTTTACAAGTGATTTGTATCAGTCGGCATACCAAACGTTGCTTGCTGCTTTTCCGCACAGGCACCAGATAAAGCAGGATAATCAATATCCGGAGGACGATGCAGCCGATAAAGAAAAGCAGGAAGAGCAACACGGTACGTATCAATCCGATAAGCGTATAAGGCGGTAATCCTTTGGAAGCGGGGCCTGCGATGAAGAACCGGAAAATGAGTGGCTGAATGGTATAGGCAACCAACACCACTGCTATCATGCCGAGAATGGAAATCAATGAAATGGATTGCAAAGCCGGATGCTTGGCAAAAACAAGCGCTCCCATGCCGACAACTGTGGTGAAAGCAGAGAAGAAGATGGCTGTTTTGTGAGAATTCAGTACCTTCTGACCTGTACGATATTTGTTTTGTAACCCGTCCATAATGAAGATACTGAAATCGTCTCCAATGCCAAAGATAAAGGTGGACAGGATGATGTTGATGATGTTGAATTCAATTCCCAAAATTCCCATCAATCCCAAGATGATTACCCAGCTGACCAGCATCGGGAGAAAACTCATCAAGGTAAGTTCGATACGTCCGTATGAGAACCATAATGCGAAGAATATCAGGAAAGAAGAGATATACAGAATCAGGTAAAAGTCGTCATTGATGGCAGATACCCATTTATTGGCAAAGTAGGAACGGTCGAAGATGACTACATCCTGGGCTTTGTTGAAGTTCTGATACACGGTTTCCTTATTCTGGTCGCTAATCCGTATCTGGCTGATAAGCATGGTGATGGAATCGGCAGAGGTTTGCCATTCATTCAATAGCTTGCCGGATAAATCGTCTTCTTGAGCGGCGTAATGATATTCACCGAAAGGCTGGTTCATCCATTGATAAAAAGGTTCGAAGCTTCCCGGGCGGAAACGATATTCGGCGGCAACTGTTTCCAACTGTTCACGGACTTGTTGCTGTTTTTCATCCGTCCAGTAATCTTTCCATTTCTTCAGGCGTTTTTGCTGCTCCTGCGGAGAAATCAGAAACTGTGAGGCGGAAGCATACTCTTTGATGAGTCCCTGCTCTTTCAGTGCCGATAACTTCTGATTGGTCGTTGCATAAATTTCGGTAGCCTGATTCATGTCTTTGCCCACACTGACAAAAAGCACGGTCTTTTCGTCGTTGTCGAAGAGTTGCATTAATTTCTCTTCCGATTGTTTGAGGTGTTGAGGTTCATAGTTGAGGCTCATCATGTCGTTGTTGAAGCCGACCTTTTGTGAGGTAAAGAAACAGATAACTGTAATGAGGAGAATACCGCCTACCAACCATTTATTCTTTTCGTAAGAATATGCGTTTATTTTCTCGATGATGCGTAATACGCGTCCCTGTTTGACGTCTGCCTGTCCTTTCAGGAAATGAGGCAGGTAAATGAGGCAAAAAAGAGTAGTACCCACCAATGCCAGGGAAGCGAACAACCCGAAGTCGCGTAACAGATCGGAACTGGTGAATATCAATCCCAAGAATGCGCCGATAGTGGTGAAACTACCTACCGTAAGCGGATAGGCTATCTCTTTAATCAGTTGTTGCACGGTGGAAACATGGTTCTGGTGTGCCAGCATGTGAATGGAATAGCTTAGTGCAATACCCATCACTGCCGAACCAGCTCCCACTGCAATGGCGGAGATACTTCCTTTGATAAAGAAAATGAGAAACAGGGCAAATAATCCTCCGAAGAGTACCGGAGTAATAATCAGCGGTATCGATCTCTTTCGTTTAAACACGAGTGAGATAAATACTATGATGATAAGCAGTGCCAGGGAAGAAGTCAGAATCGTGTCTTTCTTAATCTGACGGGCGTTGTAGACTCCCACGGAGGGACCGCCGAAATATTCGGCTCGAATGGTAGGAGATTCTCCCTGTACGTGTTGGAGTTCTTCTTCGAGTATCTTTATCAGTTCGTCATTCTTTCCGGTACTGCCTGTGCTGAATACCGGGGTAATGAACATTAGCAAGGTGGAACCGTCTTTGGAAAAGATGTGTTCGTCATAAATCTCGTAGTTGGCTTCCAGTTGGAAATCCTGCAGATGTTTCAGGGCTTCACTTCCCAGTCCGAGCGGGTCCCGGAGAATATAGCTTCTTAATGCAATTCCGGCAGGAGAGAGGAGATTGGTATAATTCTTTTGCATGACAGCCTGTATCCCTTTATCCGTCAGTAAGGAATCGAAGCGTTGATAGTCCGTATCTGTCAGGAAAAGCGGAAGATGTTCATAAACGAAGTCTGTGGCTCCTCCGATGAGGCTTTGGTCTACCTGTGCGAGAATTCCTTTAATCAGGGTTCCTCCGGCTTTTTCAGTCAGGGTTTGTTGCAGTTGTCCGGCAGCTTCTATCAGGGAATCGGGTTCTACGCGGTGGCAGGTATCTGCCGAGGATAACATAATGATAATCTTATCCTTAATCTTGAGATTGTCGAATACTTTGATTGTGTTCTGGGAGTCTTTGGTGTCGGGGAAGAATTGTGTGATGTTCTCTTCGAACCTTACTTGCAGGGCAAAGAACCCCATCAACAGGACACAACTGATGAGTGACAAATAGAACAGAATCTTGTGCCTCTCGAAATAATCATATAGTCCGATAAAAAACTGGGTCATATCTTTTTTTTCCTACACGCCGTGAGCAGAATGAACGCGATGGTTCCTGCCAGTATGCTGCAACCGACTGCAAAGATAACACTTCCTATTAAATATTGCTCTATGACTGATTTTACATTTTCAAAAGAAAGTTCGTTTAAATGTAGGTTTACGGGTTCTCCCAGTACTTTACAGCCGGTTACATAACTTCCGTACAGCAAAAATGGAATCATCGGAGGGATACTGATATTGGCTGCTACAATAGCTATGACTTTATTCAGTCTGAACAAATGTGCCAGAAATAACGTGATTAGCATTTGATATCCCCATGCCGGAACGATGCCCATAAATACGCCGAGCATGATGGCTGCCGTAATTCGCGGGTTAGATTCGGGGAGTGGGTGACATGGTTGGAGAAAAACTGCTTGCAATTCTTCCAGGTCAGTTTACGGAAGAAGTTCCGGGGGATGATCCAAAGGAAAGTGACGAGCACCAGTACTGTGTTCAGGATACTGATACGGGTGAAATCGCGGAACGGTCGGAAATGAGAAACCCGTTCTTCCTGTGGCGGATAATAAACGTGTACCGGAATGTTTTTAACGGGATTGCCTCCCCATGCTGCAAAAACAAGTGCTTCCAGTTCAAACTCATATTTGGCAGTGTAATACCACTTGTCCACATTCATTCGTTGGATGGGGTACAGGCGGTAGCCGGATTGAGTATCTTGCAGTTTGATACCTGTTTCGAGGGTAAACCAGAAGTTGGAAAACTTATTGGCAAATGTATTCTTTCCCGGCATGTTGTCCGAGGCGAGGTTACGGGCACCTACCAATAATGTGTCCGGTTCCTTTTCTATGGCTTCGATCAATGCAGGGATATCCGAAGCGAAATGCTGTCCGTCAGAATCAATGGTGATAGCATACCGGAATCCTTGCTTTTTGGCAAAGGATAGTCCATGTCTCAAAGCTACTCCTTTTCCTTGATTGACAGGGTGGGTGATGGTATGTAAGTTAGATTCCCGGCTAAGTATTTCGGCAGTTTCATCTGTAGAACCGTCGTTGACAACAAGGATATCGGGGGCGTAGAAACGTACACTTTCTATGACGTCCGCCAGTGTCTTTCCATTGTTGTAACTTGGGATGATAACGATGATCCCTAATTGTTTCAACTTCTCGTGCCAATAGGCTGTACTTATTTGTTCCTTCATACTGTCGGGGTAAGTGCAGCTTTTAGTTTGATGAAACATTCGCTCTTTACGGTATTTTCCTCTACAGTGCTCTCTTTCACAGTACTCTTTTTTACAGCTTCCTTCTTTATAGTCCCTTCCGCTTGCAACTGAAGTGTACCTTCTTCTGTCTCTTTAAAAGTCAGTGCCACCGAAATGTGCGGTGTTTCTATAGGATTGATAGCCGAAAGAAACTTGCAGGAAGACACTTGTGTTACTTGCAATTTTTGCTGGCGAATGTCTTCTACACATTCCTTGATAAGTTGTAACAGGCAAACTCCCGGAACTACCGGATGTCCGGGGAAATGTCCCTGATAAACAGGATGCCCGGGATTCAACTTTACCTGGATAGTCCAGATCGTTGAGTCCGATGATTCGGAGGAAAGGATGGTATAGAAGTTATCAAGTAGCATATATTAAATCTCTTTAGATAGTTTGTCCAGACGGATCGTTAACCGAATCCACGGATGTTTGATTTTTATTTGTGCGGGATCGCCCGGAGTATTGCCAATGATGTAGACCACTGACTTTCCAAAGCCTTTTCCACTGGTTCTTTTTTCAGTAGCACTGTCTTTAGTCGTTTTCACACGAATATCTTTCCCACTTAAGAACAGACGTCTGAAATCCATCTCCAGAAGTTTCAGCACCTTTTCCTTTTTCATGGGTTCAATGCAACTGTTGACAGTAAACTGATCGTTGCGTAGAGAAAAATCGAAAAGGCTTAGTCCGAAGTAAGTAGACGCTACGATCCGGATTTCGTTATCAGGCATACGGCGTACTATTAGCATACCGCTCATGTGATGTTTCATGAAATCCAGTTGGATATTGTATTTTTTGCGAGCTTTCTCCTTGTGTTAGTTCGATAGCGGGGAGCACAGTACTTCCTTCCCTGCTCATCCGTGGAGAGCAGGAAGTCTGGATCTGTATCCATAAGAACAGCAGAACCATCAGACTAACGAATCGCAAACTTCGTCTCATTCTTCAGGGAGTTGAACTTTTTATTATAGAATTCGTATTCTGTATAGTTTGTGGCTGTTTCGGACAGACGGAGTTTGTGTACCGACATATCTTTCTTGTCCAGATAGATTTCTATACCGGCAATATAGGCTTGTACTGCTTTGTTGGTCGGTTTTATTTTAACCAGATAGTATCGTGCGTCTTCAAAATACTCCAGCAGGTAGTTGGACGACATTTTAGACAGGTCGCCTATCATACACGCGGTCAGCATATCCTGCATCTGTGCCATCATTTTGTTCGAACTAAGATTCATGATACTTTTCTTGCCATCCGAAACGATTTTGAGCTTACTGCCGTTTATCACGATGAGATAATCCATCGGGCGGAAATATTCCATGCAGATTTTATGGGTCTTCTGGTAGTAGAACTTCCCTTTGGAAGTAACCTTCTCATCGAATACATCGAGATATTTCACTTGGGTGAAATCGCTTTCGATGGACTCTACGGTTTGCGCCTCCTTTGCCAGGCGGCTTTCAAACTCTGTCTTTTGCGCCATCTTTTTTCATGCTCTGGGCATGGATAGAGGCTATTGACAAGAAGAAAAGCGATAAATATATTAATAAAGTTCTCATACCTTTTTTTTTTATGCCAATAGTTTGTCCGGACGGACAACGGTATATCCTTGTTCTTTCAGCAAATCCAAGATTTGTTTCACTAGCTGGTCGCTGTCAGGCATCCGGTCGTGCAACAGAATAATGGCTCCCGGTTCAAGATGTTTCCGAATCCTGGCAAGGACTTTATCCGGTGCTTGTTGTGTATCCAGTGTACGGATGCTCCATCCTATAGGGGTATATCCTAACTGTCGAACGGCTTTCGCAATCGTTGGATTAGTGACACCGAACGGCGGACGAAACAAACTAACCGGCTGCGAAGTTACTCGTTCTAGTTCACACTGACAAGTTTGCAAGTCTTTTTCATCTTGGAGAGCCCGTATAGCGGGAATAAACCGGAATGGGTATGCGAATGATTTCCAATCAGATGACCTTCTGCCACCATTTTTTGCAAGATTGCTTCATTCCCTTTTACCTTATGACCGATACAGAAGAAACAGGCGGTTACCTGATATTCTTTTAGTACCTGCAGAACTTTGGGAGTCTGTAGGAGTCGGGGCCGTCATCAAAAGTCAGGGCGACAATCTTTTCCGCAGTATGCTTTTTGCAAAATGACCGGAGGTAAATTCCCGATTGAATGCTATAAGAGGCATAAACGAGAAAAGACAGGAGCAAGAGCAAGCAAAGAAGGAGGCAAACGATTATCATACGCTTTTCCGGATTAGAATCAATGAATGATTGATGGAGTGGTGATGATTATAAATCAATATATGGGTCGAGGTAGTGCAGTTGGCCGATTCGTTCACTGCTTTCCATACCGCATACTATGTTGCGGTAGGATATTCACCACATTCATTCTTAAAACTAAGATGAACACTTTCCGGGAAAAGGTTTGTTTCAAGCTCTTCATAAATAGAGTTGCCATTGTCAACAGTTTGCTCGTGAGAGTCATCTTGATTGTGTGGCTTCTTGTTTTTCCCGGTAACCAACCACTGAATATCCTGACATTCTAAACCATTTCGTTGCAAAAACGGATGATTCGGGAGCTGATTTCTTCTGTAGTCTGTTTCCCTATGAAAGTTTCGATTCCCTGTATTTCAGCCAACGGATGCTCTCCGGCTTCCCGACTTAACAGGAAGAATTGAGCACCTTCTCCTGCTGCTATCCCTTTCAGCACTCCCAGCCGTTGCTGAATCGTGTAACTGGTTTCTGTCATTTCATCGATGGCTCCCACAAGTATATTCGCGCTTCCTTCTCCTATTTTCATCATAGCGTCCAATAAAGCACTTTCAAAACTAAGACCACGGTGGACATAAGTCATGTTGTAGGCATGTATTTGATGAATCAGAGCTATTTGTGCACCGATTGTATTGAATGTCGACTGGATAAAAGGAGTAGGATTCAGCATCCGCTCTTCATTATCCAATAGGTTGTTCAGGAATTTTTCCGTATCTGTCAAGCAGCCCAATCCTGTTGCTGTGATGATTCCTTGTATCTTTTCAGGAGATAGTTCACCCATACATTCCAATCCGCAAGCCACCCCCATTTTTACGATACGGCTCATGCGTCTGCGCAAGGTCGCATTGGTGATAATATCCTTATAATCGGGTTCGCAAGCCTGAAGATAAGGGCGATTATTTCCTGGTGAATGATCCTTTGGCGGATGAATGGAAGCGATGCGTTGAATATAAACTGGCTGCATAGGCTTAAATACTTAAAGGTGCGTTTATGCTGGAAAATTCGTTGCGGAAAAGAGGAGCGATGAATCGTTTCCTCCGAAACCGAAAGAGTTGGATAACACATGTCGGATGGGGATTCCTTCTTGAAAAGAGGTTTCCGGTATCAGTCCTGTTTCCGGCATCGCATCCGTAAAGTTCAGGTTGGGATAAATCAGCCCTTTATCTATTGAAAGAACGGAGTAAACAGCTTCAATTCCTTCGGAAGCTCCTAAGGTATGTCCGATAAAAGCTTTTACCGAACTAAATGGCGGAACGTGTTCTCCAAAGATTCTTCGGAGCGCCATGCCTTCTGACGCATCATTGCCGGGAGTACCTGTTCCATGTACATTGATATAATCGATTTTTTCAAGGGAAATACCACTGGAAGCGATAGCTTCACTCATTGACAGAAAGGCACCGTCCCCTTCAGGAGAACTTCCTGTTTGATGATAAGCCTCATTCGTATTGGCGTAACCGCTAAGTTCGCAATAAGGAGTTCTTTGGAGTGAACTTTCCGATTGAAGCACTAAGTAACCGGCACCTTCTCCCAGATTTAATCCGGTACGTGAGCGGTCAAAGGGACGGCAATGTGTTTTGTCCAAAATCATCAGGGAGTTGAATCCATTGAGCGTAAACCGGCAAAGTGCATCCGTACCTCCCACGATAGCAGCATCCAGTAGCCCGTGTTTAATCATTCTTGCTCCCAGCATGATGGCATTGGCTGCTGACGAGCAGGCTGTACTGATGGTGGTTATAAAATCATTGATACCCAAATACGAAGCAATCAATTCTGTACTGGCTCCGCAGTCGTGTGAAATTACTTCCCGTAACCGTCCCTGTCCCGGGTTTTTCTTGAAAGATTCATAGAAGTGCTCGCTCAAATCCATGCCGCCAACGGAAGTGGCGGAAATAAAACCGATACGTAATGGTGGTGTGAGTCCCGCATCTTTCATTGCTTCTTTGGCTGCTATCATTCCCAACAAGGCCGTACGTGATACAGTGCGTTGCGGAGGTAAAGAGATCAGTTGCTTTAGTTCCTCATTGCTACGTTTCACTTCGGATACGGGCACATCGAGAGCAGTCGGAAAAAGAGTTACTTTTCCGATGCCATGCTTTCTTTGTCTCAACGCTTCTATATTTTCGGAAACTCCGATACCGATGCCCGAAACAACTCCCAATCCGGTGACGTATATCTTCATCGGTTAAGCTTTGCGATTAGCAATGATGTAGTCTGCCAGTGTACGTACCGAGTAGAAGATTTGTTTTCCTTCACTGGGGTTCTCTATCTTTATACCGTATTCGCGTTCCAGAATCAGGATGATTTCGAGTGCGTCAATGGAGTCAAGGCCAAGACCTTCGTCGCCAAACAGAGGGGCTTCATTGTCAATATCTTCCGGAGTGATTTCTTCAAGGTTCAACTCTTCGATTAGTTTCCCTTTCACTTCGTCCATCAGTTCTCTTTTGGTTTGATCTAAATTATCCATAAATCGTTGATATATTATTAAGTTGTTTAAATTCTGCTTGATAATGTCCGTCCAGTAGTTCGCACCAGCCTATGATACAGGTGCGTAACTTGCCTTTTGCCATCACAATCCTTGCATAATCCTCTAATGAGGCAGCATCGGATTGCCGACGGACAAAGAATGTATTCTCTCCCTGAATCTTGTGCCGGATACAGATTTCTCCCAATACTACATTGGGGAGAGTGTAGACAAACACGGCAGGACTGGCTGCTTTGTCCCCTTCTTTACTGATGATTGCCTGATGTTTGCAGTCCGTATCCAGAGAGGAAGAAGCATTGGCAAGAATGATTCCAATCTCTTCCGGACGGTGGTGTGTATTTTTCAGTAAATATTCGGCAGCTACATATCCCAGCTTACAGAGGTTGTCCATCTTATAGAACTTCATATTGTTTTCTCCCAGATGCTTGTATGCTTCCCGGATGAACGGTGCAAAGTCAGTTTCCGAAGAGCTGAATACAGTTGTTCCTTTACTTTCTACTGCTCCTGGCCTGATTGTGACCATGTTGCCCGATTCCACCACTGCTTTGCAAACTGACGGAGCACTCGCTTTGTCGGTTGCCTGCAAGTTTACTTTCTGTTTCAGGTGAGCATCGGGGAGGGATAATACCAGTGCGGCATTACAGCCTCCGAAACCGGAAGCGGTTTTGATGCAGCATTTCATCGGCATCGGCTGATGAGTGGTATAGACAGTGATAGGCATGGGAACACCGAGTGTTTCATACCCTAAAGTTCCGTAGTATCTTCCTTCTTTTAGTTGCTCTATGCAAAGTATGGTTTCGATAATGCCCGAAGCTCCTAATGTATGACCGAAATAGGGCTTGAGGCTATTCACCGGAACTGCAGCTAATCCCGCCAGATGTATGGCTTTGGATTCCATTTCATCATTGTAAACCGTAGCTGTTCCGTGTGCATTGATAAAGCTAATGTCTTCGGGGAGTGCTCCGGCTTCTTCCATTGCCTGATTAATGGCTAGAGCTAAACCGTCCCCTGTTCGGGAAGGACCGGATATATGGTTGGCGTCATTGCTGATTGCTCCTCCGGAGAGAATAATATGATTCGCGTTTCCTTGAGTTTCTAAAAGAACAGCTCCACAGGCTTCGCCCAGACTTAATCCATCCCGTTGTATATCGTATGGTCGGCAAAGGTGTGCGCTGACAGATCGAAACGATAGAAAGCCGCTGGTAATGAAATGAGAAAGAATATCCCCACCTGCCACAATCACTCGTTTGTAACGTCCTGATTCTATCCATCTCTTAGCGACGATTAGTGCCGAGACTCCTGATATACAGGCATTGGAGATGACCTCTACCTGATTTGTCGCTCCAAAGAAATCTCCGATTCGTTCCGCCATTTTCCAAAGAAAAACCGGACTGTCAGCAGGTAATTCACTCAATAAATCTATATTTCCTTTAGTGGTAGATAATAACAAGGTACAATCCGGCTCCCGCAAGTCGGCTCCCGATTGAGAAATAACCTCTTGGATAGCCAGTATGAATAATTGCTCCATTCGGGTATAATCCGTAATCTGCATCAGCTTCGCCCGTTTTTCCAATTCCACAGAATCAATCATTCCCGCCAATAGGGGATGATCGGAAATTAGGCCGGCTTCTTGCATACGGATTCCGCTTCGGTAGTTATGGATGGCCTCCAGGTTTTCCGGGATGCCGAAACCTAACGAACTAATCAGCGTATGGGCTGTGATGTATATATTTAAAGGATATTCCATTTCTTTTCTCCATTCCAGATAAAACGGAGGATTCATAAGCTCCAATTCTTTATTCAGGTTCAGGAACACTTGTATGGTGCTTCCGGTGGCTACTATACTCTGGTCGGTAGCCCGGTAGATAATGTATTCAAATTTTATCTTGGCTGCTTCACAGGCAATATAGCGCGTTTCGACAATCGCTTCTTCACCAAAAGATAGTGATTGTTTGAACTGACAGGTTAAATCCACGATAGGAACCATGTATCCCTCCCGGTAAATACTCATATAATCCAAACCATACTGTTTGCCAAAAGCTTCTCTTCCATCTTCAAAATAGCGCACATACTCACCATGCCATACAATCTGCATGGAGTCTATTTCGCTGAACCGCACTCTGAAGGTAGTCCGGTTAGTCAAAGCTGCAACCTGTTGATTCGTTTTCCGTTTCATTCTTTTTTTATAAATATTTTCATCCTGCATTCAGCTATCAGCTTGTCTTCCACTTTCACTTGTGCAGAAATCAATGTAATGTCGAATACCTCCTGTACAACGGTAATCTCCGTAAATAGTTTCATCCCGTTCTTTGGCAAATCGTAGATTTTAAGTTTGTCTACCGAGCCGATAAACCCTAACGGTACTTTTTCACCCTGCCGGGTATAAAGAAATCCGATACGTGCCGCTGCTGATTGAGCGATGTGTTCAATAATTCCTGCCTCTTGCAGTTTTCCGGTTTCGTAGAAAATATTATCAGCAGTAACAGTCAGTCCGGAATAAGAATGATTCTTTTCGATACCAAAGAAACTGTCCACCATCACGATGGGCGGACGCTGTGGAATCAAATTGAGTATTCCTTCTCCTTGTATGATAACTTCCCTGTTGTTCATTTCAATCTGCATTGTACAATGCTGTGTCCCATTCCTAAATGGTCATCTATCTTTTCAACTTCCAATCCCGCTGCTTTGATGCACCGTTCCATATCATCCGAATGATACATTTTGCTGTTACCATTTGCCATGGCTGTGAAATAAAGACTGATTTGTGTCAGGCAATAAGCGGCTGTGTCAAACTTTTGCCGGTTCCAGAAAGTTTCCATGATATAGAGGCGACTCTCCCCACTCATAGAACGGGCTGCACGGGTCAGTATGCTGGTTACTTCTTCTTCCGAGAAACAATCAAGGAACTGGCTCATCCAGATAGCATCGAACCCTGTCGGGAAAGGTACTTCGGGATCGAGCAGATTGGCGCCATACCCGTGAATACGCATTGCTCCGGGTAGGTCTTTAGTTTGTTGACGCATCATCTCCAATTGTTGCGGAAGGTCCATAATAGTTACTTCCACTGCGTCGTCATAGCTTACGCACTTGGTTGCCCATCGACCGGTATTACCTCCCACATCCAGTAAAGTCTTGGGATGACGGGCGAAAACAATAGCCAAAGCTTCGTCAAACGAGCAATCCGAGTAATAATGATCGAAACCGAACCAGCTCTTTTGTACCTGTGAGGGCAAGCTTGACAGCCCTTCATAGATAGTGCTCCATTCGCCGAATACTTTCAGCCCTCCGGGACGTCCGTTGGTGAGAGCCTCTTCGAGATGGAACATTCCCAGATAGTTGACATCGTGGTTGAAATCCATATTGACACGTACCATCCTGTCGTTGAGCAGGAACCATCCGGCTTTGGCAAGGCGGTAAAGGTTTTCGTGCCGCAATACGGTACCGATCGTTAATGAGGCTTCCAGCAAAACTTGTGTTGCATAAGAAGACAGGCCACAAGCCTTGCTGATTTCTTCTTGTGTCATGCCTGCACGTTCGTCGGCTAGTAACTGGAAAATACCGAATTTGAGCATAAGGCGTGATACCTGAAACACGATGGGCCCGAAAGCTATTTCTTGTGCCAAGCGTTGTGCCTCTACCGCGGTCAACGGTTCCTTATCATATTGATTCTGTTGCATCTTTATTTTGTTATATCTTTATTTCAATCCTTTGGAGGGCGAACCGTCACTCGTGGTTTCCCAGAATGAGTAATAGTTGAACCATTGTTCCGGATAGCGCTTCAGTATTTGGTCCAAAGCGGCCGTATATTGTTCGAGCAGAGCGATCTCTGCTTTCTTTTCTTTGGTTCGTATGACTGGTTCCGTCCTTATAAAATGAAAACGGTAGGTTCTGCCCGGCTCTCTCATGGCAAAGTAGAATACCACCGGAACTTTCATTCGCGAACCAAGCAAGAAAGGACCGGCAGGGAAAGGAGCTTTCTGTCCCAGGAGTGTTCCTGTCAGTAGTTTCTCTTTATTCAGATAACGGTCGCCCTGGAAGCATACATACTCTTTCTTGTTTAACGCCTCGGTAATACGGAAAACGTGTGTCAGGTTATCTTCGTTGACGGGGATAATCTTAAAATCCTTGTCCTGACCATTTTTCTCCAATATCTCTTTGATTCTACGATGTTCGGCATCATACATCACGATATTGATTTTCTTTCCGTAATCGTCGAAGAAAGGAACGCCTATTTCCCAGTTTCCCACATGGGCACCAATCATAATTACTCCCTGTTCGCTGTTCAGCAATTGCAGAAATTCCGGATACCGTTCGAACTCAAACCGGTATTGATCGACTTTTCCGTTACCAATAGCTACTTTGTCAATCAGGATTTGCCCTAACCGGTAATAGTTGCGCAGCAACATACCCAAAGAGCGTATTCGGTTGTATTTCAGAATGTGGCGGGCATAAAACCAGGTGCTTTTAGTGGCTTTCGGAGCAAACGGTACGAAGTACAATACTACCAGACTTAGAAATATATAAGCGGCAGTAATGCCCAGATACTTAATCAGGTAAATAAAGAATAAGTATCCGAATGTTCCTCCCCGGGTTTTGCCTTTCCACGTCGACATATTTACTTGGCTTCCTGCATACGGGTGATAACGAGATCGTAGAAGTCCTGGAAGGTTTTGGTACCCGCAAAATCTTGTCCGGTTACGTTGAAGCCGAAGTTCTTTTCTACCAGTACCACCATATCGACCAAGTCCAGGCTGTCCAGTTCAAGAGTTTCCATTAACGGTGCATCCGGCTGGATGACGTCGATGTCTACTTCAAACTCTTCTGCCAGAGTGGTTCTTATTTTCTCGATGATTTCTTCGTTTGTCATATATCTGTTTTCTTTAGTAAATTATGGATTGATTTTGCGTATGATTAGCGTGGAATTGGTTCCTCCGAATCCGAATGAGTTGGAAAGGAACGTATCAAATTCCAGGTTTACCCGTTGGGTAGGTATATTTAATTGTGCAGAGGCCTCGTCCGGTTCCTCGAAATTGAGGTTGGGAGCGATGAAACCGTTGTTCATCATGAGGGTGGAATAAATCACTTCACTGGCACCGGCCATCCACATTTCATGTCCTGTCATAGACTTTGTGGAGGTCACATACGGGTGATGCCCTTCAAATACTTCCGCAATGGCTTTCGCTTCGTTCAAGTCACCTACCGGAGTTGAAGTGGCGTGTGCATTGATATAATTGATCTGTTCGAGTGCAATCCCTGCATCTTTGATAGCCATTTGAAGAGAACGTTTCGGACCGTCCACATTAGGCACGGAGATGTGATCTCCATTGGATGAAAAACCGTAACCGATGACTTCGGCCAAAATGGGAGCTCCTCTTTTTACAGCCGATTCATAACTCTCTAATACCAGACTGGCGGCTCCTCCACTCGGAATCAGTCCGTCACGTCGTTTATCAAAAGGTTTCGAGGCTTTCTCGGGGCTGCTTCCTGGGTGGAAAATGCGCTTAGTCCGTCGAAACTTCCTACTGCATAAGGATTGACTTCTTGTGCGCCACCGCAAAGAATACAATCCTGTAATCCCGATTTTATAAGCAGGTAACCCATACCAATAGCGTGAGAACCGCTTGCACAGGCTCCGGCAATAGTGAAGTTGACCCCTCTAAGTTTGAAAATAACTGACAGGTTCATTGTCACGGTGGAATTCATCGACTGGAAAATAGAACCGGAACCTACCAGTGCAGTGTTTTTCTTTTCACGAATGATGTCCACTGCATTAATAACAGGAGCGGCGCTACTATCATTGCCATACAAGATACCCACTTCGTTGGATTCGAGAAAATTCTCGTCAATCCCTGCATTACGGAAAGCCTCTAATGTAGCGAGATAAGCATATTCTCCCTGCTCCGGTAGACAGAGACGTTTACGGCGGTCCAACAACTTCTTCAAGTCGGGACGTTCCAATATCCCCGTTAATGCAGAAAAATAACCCAATTCTTTCCGTACTGGGTCTATGCCAATTCCCGATTTCCCATTATATAGTGAGTCTTTTACTTCATCCAGATTCTTGCCGATGCAAGAGTAAATCCCCATTCCCGTGATAACAACTCTTTTCATTATTTTGTCTATTCTATGCTTTTATTTTAAGTATATAGTCCTCCGTTGATGGAAATCACTTCTCCTGTGATGTAGGATGAGGCTGGAGATGCCAGGAAACCGACCAGGTCGGCAACCTCTTCCGGAGTGCCGAAACGTCCCGCGGGAATATGTTTCTTCCATTCGTTCTCATCAATTCCTTCCGTCATATCCGTACGGATGAATCCCGGAGCTACTGCATTGACTGTTACTTTCTTCTTGGCAACTTCCTGTGCCAGTGCTTTGGTAGCAGCTATTACGCCACCTTTGGCTGCGGAGTAATTGCTTGGCCGGGCATTCCCTGAATGCCCGACAATGACACGATATTTACGATACGTCCATAACGTTTGACCAGCATATTCTTCAATAAAGGCTGTGTCACGTTGAAGAATCCGTTCAGGCTGATATCGAGCACTTTGCTCCATTCTTCTCCTGTCATCCAGAGCATCAGGTTGTCTTTGCGGATACCTGCATTGTTTATCAGTACCTCGATATATTCGTCAGGGTGTTGGGAAGCCCAGTTGCCCAAAGCAAGGGTGATAGCGGCAGGGTCGGTCACATCGAACTTCATCAACTCGCCATTACTTCCTTTTTCCTGTACTAACTGCAACGTTTTCTCCGCTTCTGCGTCATTATTCTGATAATTTATCAGTATAAAGTAGCCCATTTCCGCCAGTTTACAACTGACAGCACGGCCGATACCTCGGCTTCCTCCGGTTACTAATGCATATTTCATTTTATTTATCTTCTTTTTTGAGATAGTCTATCATCATTTCTATCTCTTTATATTTAGGTGTGTCATTGGTAAATACAGGGAAGAAACTGCGTATTTCTTCATAAACCTGCCTGCTTTTGGAACTTAGGCGATCCTGTATTTTCAGGTAGTCGATAGCTTGTGCCATTCCCATAAACTGGATAGCCATCACCTGATAAGAATTCTCAATGACTGTTTTTGCTAATAGAGCCGAGTTGGTTCCCATGCTGACAATATCCTGATTATCATTGTTGTTGGGGATACTGTGTACATACATCGGATTTGATAATGTCTGACATTCCGCTGTGGTGGAGGTTGCAGTGAATTGTGAAGCCTGTAAACCATAGTTCAATCCAAGCACTCCCAAATTTACAAACGGAGGCAGGATGCCATTGATACGGTCGTGGAACAGATAGTTAATCTGTCTTTCGCAAAGCATAGTCAGCTTGGTCACGGCAATTTTCAACTTGTCCATTTCGAAAGAAATGTAATCTCCGTGGAAGTTGCCGCCATGATAAATATTTTGTGTATCCGGATCGACAATCGGATTGTCACAGGCGGAATTTATTTCGTTTATTAATACTTCTTCCGCATTCTCCAGTTCATCGTAAATAGGACCGAGTATTTGCGGAACACATCGCAAGGAATAATAGGGCTGTACTTTGTGTTCGAAGATTTTCTCTTTATGCACCTGGTTGTATAGCTCGTTCTCTCTTTGAAGCACGCATTTACTGCCTGCCACCCATTCTCTCATCATAGCAGCTATCTCTTGTTGACCTTTATGATGCTTGGCCTCGTTTAATGACTGTGCCATAAAATCATCATAAGAGGCGGCAATCTCATTCATCATTACAGAGGCAGCCACCGACCAACGGAGTAGTTTTTTTGCATAAATCAGATTGACAATACCGATGCCTGTCATTACAGAAGTACCGTTTGTAACGGATAAACCTTCACGAATACGCATGGAAAAAGGTTTCAGGCCGTTTTCCTGAAGCACCGTAGCTGCGTTACACAATTTACCCTGATAAAAAACTTCCCCTTCCCCTATTAACGTCAGGGCGATATGGGCCAGTTGTACGAGATCGCCGCTGGCACCTACACTTCCGTGTTCGGGTATGAACGGATAAATTCCGCGGTTGATAAATTCACAGAGGAGAGAAACCAGTTCCAGATGCACTCCTGACTTCCCTTGTAGAAAAGTGTACAAACGGGCAATCATAGCTGCTTTTACATAAAGTTCGGGAAGCGGTTTGCCGGCACCGGTGGAATGGCTTCGGATGATATTATACTGAAGGTCGATCAATGACTGATCTTCTATTCTGTATTGTGCCATTGGGCCGAACCCCGTATTGATACCATAAATAATCTTATCGCTGGAAAAGGATTGCAGAAAATCGAAGCTTTCCTCTACTTTTCGAATACATTCTTCAGAGAGTTCCAGCTTCTCATTATCAAACAATACTTTATGAAGGGTATCTAAATTTATACTTTTGTCAGCTATCATTTTCTGTACTAGATATTTTATGCCTTAATAATAAGGTGCAAAAATAGGCAATTTCTGTTATATAGCGGACATGAATCAGGATAAAACTTTTTCTAAGGAATTGGTTTTGCTTGTTTTGTTTCTTATTCGTGGGAGATTTGTTCCCCGGTACCGCTCGATGCTTTCATTGGTGCCGGAGGGTGTCTTCATCGGTGGGGGGGAATCAATCTATGCTTTTTGCAAATCCCGTCCTTCATACTTGCAGATCGCTTCTATCCATTCCTTGGTTAGTGGCATGGACTCATGTCTTTCAAGATTGAAAGTAACCATGATGGACTTGCAAACACATTTCACCTCATTGGTTTTCGTGTCAATGACTTGTTGAACCAGATGAAAGCTTTTGGTACCTATCTTAGAGACGGCGGTTGGTACAGCGATGTGGTCCGATGCGAAAATTTGCAACGAAATTCGCTTCAATATGAACAACGACAATGCCAATCTTTTCCCAATCTACTCCCGGACATACCGAACCGAAGTATTCAGTCTTTCCCAAGTCGTAAAAGGAGAAGTAAACTGTGTTGTTGACGTGACCAAATTTGTCTACATCATTGAATCGCAATTGGATAGGTAATGTGTGATGAAATACGATTTCTTCCATTGTTTTCTCTTAAACGTTTTAAATTCGACACAAAAATAGCACTTTTGCTTTCTTGCTTGAAATTGGGGCAAAGATAGATATTTCTGATGATTCTGTTCTCGGAGACGGGGGAGAAATTAGTTAATAATCGTTTAAACTGGAGTTTTGGAACGTTTATTCTGACTTCTGATATGTGGAAACAATCAGAAGGATGGAAAGGAACTTTTAAATACGGATTATTCTTAACTTATTATCTTGTGGAATATGTCCACATTTCTGTGGAATTTTTGCACAGGATCGTGCTTGAAACTTAATCTGGTTATTAATGCTTTTTTCTTTATTGCAAATTGTTTATGTATTTGAAAATTAGTGATATAATCTCTTTTGTTAAACTTGATAAGTCTCGTTGTATCAGTCTTTTGTTATGCTTTTGGCACATAAATTGCCCAATATTGATGGTAATCTATCCTAATAACTATTCTAATTTTAGAACAATAATGGAAGTAATAATGAAAAACAAATGGCTATTATGCATTCTTTTAATGCTGTTTCTGCCTTTCGGATTATTCGCGCAGGTTGCTCCTCCTCTTGAAAAACAGAAGACAGAAACACAGGAAGCCCCGGAAAATAACAATGAAGTTACGACAAACAGCGATACTAATACCGACGGGGATGCTGGAAAGACAATCAAAGGAGTGATTAACGACGAACAGGGAGAGACAATCATTGGTGCTTCCGTCATTATCAAAGGTGAAGACACCGGAACTACCAGTGATATGGATGGTAGGTTTACTCTCGAAGCTCCGGAAGGAGCGATTTTAGTGATCTCTTACATCGGCTATCATACGCAGGAAGTGAAAGTCAGAAAGAGATCTCTTCTTCGTGTTGTGTTGAAAGAAGACAATCAGTTATTGGATGAAGTGGTAGTGGTAGGATACGGAACCGTCAAAAAGAGTGACCTTACGGGTGCTGTGTCCGGTGTATCCAACAGACAATACAAAAATCAACCAGTACAACGGGTTGAAAATATACTCCAGGGTCGTACTCCCGGTGTAGAAGTCACTGCTACGAGTGGTATGCCCGGCGCAAGTATGAAGGTGCGCGTTCGTGGAACTACCTCTATTAATAAAAGCAGTGATCCTTTATATGTGATTGACGGTATCATCTCTTCCAGTGGCTTGGACGGTATTAACCCTTCTGATATCCAGTCGATGGAAATATTGAAAGACGCTTCCTCCACTGCCATTTACGGTTCCCGTGGTTCGAATGGCGTTATCCTGATAACCACCAAACAGGGTAGTGAGGGAAAAGCACAGGTAACATTCGATGCATCGATCGGGCTTTCGACTGTCAGAAAACAGTATGACCTGCTGAACGCCTATGAATATGCAACTGCACTGAATGATATTCGCGGATCGTCCACTATCTCTGCCGAAGACCTTGAGGCTTATAAAAATGGAACGAAAGGAATCAACTGGACTGATCTTCTGACTCGTACAGGTATCACTCAGGATTATCGGCTTGCCATATCCGGAGGAAATGAAAAAGTGAAATACCTTATTTCGGGAAATGTGCTTGATCAGGAAGCCATCACGATCATGTCCGATTATAAACGCTATGGAATTCGGGCAAACATCGACTCGGAAGTGAAACCCTGGTTGACAATCTCTGCAAAATTAAACGCATCCAGTCTTCACAAACACAATGAAGGTGGGGCGAACTGGTTGCATGTCACTAACTTTTCGCCTACCATGGAGCTGAAAGATCCCGAAACCGGCGTGTACAATACAGACCCGTATAATATGATCGGTTCCAGCCCTTACGGTGAAATGATAGTGAACAATAGCGATAGCTATAGCTATAATTTAAACGCCAACCTGACATTGCTGTTTAAGATCATGAAAGGACTGACGCTTTCCGTTCAGGGAGGTTATGACTACGATAATAGTCCTTCTTATTCTTTCCGGTCGAAACTGGATTCACCGGGTGCTATCAATAGCGCAAGCAATACCAACGCATTGCATAACTATTGGCAGAATACTAACAATCTGACCTGGCAAAAGCAATTCGGAGATCATAGCTTCACTGCCATGGGTGTATGGGAAATAAGTCGTTCGTGGGACTCACAACTAAAGGGAACCGGTTCCAATCTGAACAATGAAAGTGTTGGGTACTGGAATCTTGGCAATGCTGCTATCAGAGATGCGAGCAATTCATATACGGAATTTTCTTTGGCTTCCGGCATCGTGCGTGCTAATTACGATTATAAGAAACGATATTTTATTACTGCTGCATTAAGAGCTGACGGTTCTTCTAAATTTCAGGGAGACAACAAATGGGGATATTTCCCTTCCGCAGCTGTGGCTTGGGATATTGCACAAGAATCTTTCATGAGCAACCAGCACGTGCTCGATCAGCTGAAGCTGCGTGCCAGCTTTGGTGTCACCGGAAATCAGGATATTGCTGCTTACAGCACATTAGGTATGTTGTCGGGGGCATCTTACGGCTGGGGAACTTCCACTTCCTCTACGGGATATTGGGGATATCAGTTTGCTACACCCGGCATTACCTGGGAAAAAACTTACCAATATGATTTGGGATTGGATATGAGTATCGGAGGCTTTAATATTACAGTGGACTGGTTCAAGAAACAAACGAAAGATCTGCTTTTTCAGAAACAGGTGCCTAAATATAACGGAGGTGGTACTTATTGGGTGAATCAAGGAAAACTGAACAATACCGGAGTCGAATTATCCCTTACCACTTTCCCTGTAAAGGGGGCTGTGACGTGGGAAACCAGCCTGAATGCTTCTTATGTGAAGAATGAAGTAGCAGATCTCGCAGGAGATGACTTTGTACTCACTGCTAACTATAGCGATTTGGGAGGTCCTATGCAGATTATGAAGCCCGGTTATCCTATGGGATCTTTCTATGTCTATCAATGGAAAGGATTCGATGATAAAGGCACCAATCTTTATCAGAAAGCAGATGGTAGTCTGACAACGAATCCGACTTCCGATGATTTGGTTGTGAAAGGACAGGCAAGTCCCAAATGGACAGTAGGTTGGAACAATACTGTTACTTGGAAAAACTGGACGCTGAATGTCTTTTTTAATGCTGCCACCGGATATGACCGGTTGAATATCAGCCGTTTTATGGCGGCATCCATGACTGGCGTCTCTCGTTTCGTAACCTTGCGTGATGCTTACTTCAAAGGATGGGATCATGTTGCCAACAAAGCGGACGCTCTTTATCCGAGCCTTACCAATACCGACAACAAGAGTTATGCCAATTCAGATTTCTGGCTTGAAGATGCTTCTTTTATTAAGTTGAAGAATATCAGTCTCTCGTACCGCATTCCTCGCCGTGTATTAAAGTTTGCAAGTGTACAATTGTCTGTCAGCGCACAGGATCTCTTTACGATCACCCGCTATAAAGGAATGGATCCCGAAGCGTATACCAGTTATGACGGACTGGACTATGGCGCTTATCCGATTCCGCGGACGATTACTTTCGGTGCTAAAATCAGATTTTAAACCACCTATTAAGACAATAACCGTATGAAAATAACATATACCTTTATAATGAAAGTTTTGCCTGCTCTTCTGGCAGCTTTGTGTTGGACTTCGTGTAGTGATTTCCTGGAAGAAGATCCGAAAGGACAATTGCCTTCGGATACCTATTTCAGCAATAAAGAAGACTTGGACGCTTCGCTGACGGCTCTCTATTCCGTGATCGCAAGTTCACAGGCTAGTAATAACCTTTGTGGAACGAACTTCCTGGTGGGAGATGATATCTCCACTCATCCTTCAAGTAATAAGCAGCCTCTCCGTGAGCATGATCAGTTTGATGTGAAAGACAATAACTCGTGGTTGTCCAGTATGTGGGAACAGCGTTTCAAAGTTATCAAGGCCGCTAATTTTATCATTAATAATGCGGAGCGTACGCCGGAGGTGTCGAAAGAGGATATTAAAGTGGCTATTGCACAGGCACATTATTGGAGAGCCTACTCTTATTTTTATCTGGTGACGACTTGGGGACGAGTTCCCATTATGCTGAAAGAAGAAATAGATTATAATGCTCCCTTAAAGACAGAGGAAGAAGTGTACGAACTGATCCTGTCTGACCTGAAAATAGCCGAAACCGGTTGTCCCGCAATGTATACAAAAGAACCTTATGCCAGAAACGGAATGAATATTGCCGTAAGTGAAGGAGCTGTGAAAGCAACAATGGCTTATGTTTATATGTGTATGGCGGGGTGGCCGCTTAATAAAGGAGTTGAATATTATAAACTGGCTGCCGCTAAAGCCAAAGAAGTGATAGACGGTGCAGATAATGGCACTTATTATTATAAACTGCTACCGGAATATAGTCAGGTATATTCGTGGGAGTACAATAATAAGAATACGGAGCTGCTGTTAGGTATCTACTATAACAGGGATGCGATGGGGCAGGCCGCTCCTTTAACTGATTTCCTTCAGGATATGAAACAGGCCGGTTGGGGAGATACGAATGGGGAAATCAAATTTTGGAAGAACTTTCCTGAAGGCCCTCGTAAAGATGCTACGTATTTCCCTAAAATCATGTTTAGCGACGGGAAACTATATGATTGGTGGTATGATACCGATCCTGCTTCTCGTGAAGTAGTCGCCCCCGTCTTTATGAAAACTGCAGAAGGAGCGGTGCGTGGAACAGAATTTGATTATACAAATCCTACCGTAGTCAATGCGTCGGGTGAGAAAACATTCCAGTTGTTACGTCTTTCGCAAGTATATTGCTGGTATGCCGAAGCGACAGGGCGTGCGGGAGAGATCAATGATCAGGCGGTCAAAGTGTTGAACGAAGTGCGCAACAGGGCAGATGGTGAAGATACTGATAAATATACGACGGATATGTCTCCTGATAAACTGGCGGAAGCGGCTTACGATGAACATGGCTGGGAAATGGCGGGATACTATTGGGGAGGAATCGCCAGCAGAGCCAGGGATATGTTTAGAATGTACCGTTATAAGGATCATTTTGAATCCCGTAAGCTAAATGAGCCTATTGAGGTTGCGCACGATGTTTTCAGGAAAGAAGCTGTAGCAGTCACCGGAACTTGGGATGACAGTAAGATGTATGTTCCTTATCCTTATGAAGACGTGATTTTAAATCCGAACCTGGATAACAGTTGGAAAAACTGACAGTATTTAGTATCACTTATTGAATGATCTGTTTTTATAGAACGATGTAGATTCTCACAATGGATTACATCGTTCTTTCTTTTTTGTATGGCTTGTGGTATCAACCTATATCATTGTTCGATAGTTAAACTCTTGTCTTGTGTGCGAATAGCTGATTTGAAAGGGGAATTTAAAAACGTCGGGCTAGATTTCACTAAATGGAATAAAAGTGTTATTTTTGCATCTTGTTCTTAACGGAAATTAATCAAGAAATGATAGAAGATATTAAAAAAGCCTGTCAGGTGATGAATGAAGGAGGAGTGATCCTTTATCCCACCGATACCGTATGGGGTATAGGCTGTGATGCGACTAATGAAGAGGCTGTACGCCGCGTGTATGAGATTAAGAAACGCGCTGACAGCAAGGCTATGCTGGTCTTGGTAGACTCTCCGGTTAAAGTAGATTTTTATGTACAGGATGTGCCTGATGTTGCATGGGATTTGATTGAAGTTGCCGACAAGCCGTTGACGATTATTTATTCCGGAGCACGTAACTTAGCATCGAATTTGCTGGCCGAGGATGGCAGTGTAGGGATTCGGGTGACGAATGAAGACTTTTCCAGACGACTCTGTCAGCAGTTTCGTAAAGCAATCGTTTCTACTTCGGCTAATGTCAGCGGGCAGCCGGGTGCGGCTAATTTTAGTGAAATCAGTGATGAAATCAAATCGGCGGTAGATTATATCGTTGGCTTTCGCCAGGACGATATGAGCCGGCCGAGACCCTCAAGTATTATTAAGTTGGAAAAGGTGGAGTGATAAAGATAATTCGCGAATAAATGAAGGGAGAAAAACTTAGTTTATTACAGCGTTGCATCAAATGGCGGGAAGCGAATATAAAGGAGAAGCAATTTATTCTGATATTAAGTTTCCTGGTCGGAATTTTCACAGCGTTTGCCGCATTAATATTGAAATTCTTTATCCATCAGATACAGAATTTCCTAACTGATAATTTTAATGCAACGGAAGCTAACTACCTGTATTTGGTATATCCGGTAGTCGGGATTTTTCTTGCAGGTTGGTTTGTTCGTAACATTGTTAAGGATGACATCAGTCATGGAGTCACCAAAATTCTATATGCTATTTCCCGTAGACAGGGACGTATCAAGCGACATAATATCTGGTCCTCTACCATTGCCAGTGCGATCACCATCGGGTTTGGTGGATCGGTTGGAGCAGAGGCTCCGATTGTACTGACAGGTTCGGCAATCGGTTCCAATTTAGGGAGTGTATTCAAGATGGAGCACCGCACGCTGATGTTGCTCGTCGGCTGTGGCGCGGCAGGTGCGATTGCCGGCATTTTTAAAGCTCCGATTGCGGGATTGGTATTTACATTGGAAGTCTTGATGATCGACCTGACCATGTCCTCTTTACTTCCCCTGCTGATTTCTGCCGTGACAGCGGCAACCGTTTCATATATAATCACCGGTACGGAGGCTATGTTTAAGTTTCATCTGGATCAGGCATTCGAACTGGAGCGTATTCCTTTTGTTATTTTACTGGGAATTTTTTGCGGACTGATTTCATTGTACTTTACGCGTGCCATGAATTCGGTGGAAGGTGTCTTTGGTAAACTCAACAACCCTTATAAGAAACTGGCTTTCGGTGGTGTGATGTTGAGTATATTGATCTTCCTTTTCCCGCCTCTTTATGGTGAAGGATATGATACCATTAATCTTTTGCTGAATGGAACGTCTGCGGCAGAGTGGGATACGGTCATGAACAATTCTATGTTTTATGGCTATGGCAATTTGCTGCTGGTTTATCTGATGCTGATTATTCTGCTGAAGGTCTTTGCTTCCAGTGCAACGAATGGTGGCGGTGGTTGTGGTGGTATCTTTGCACCTTCGCTTTATCTGGGATGTATCGCCGGGTTTGTCTTTTCTCATTTTAGCAATGACTTTGCTTTCTCCGCTTATTTGCCGGAAAAGAATTTTGCATTGATGGGGATGGCGGGAGTGATGAGTGGCGTTATGCATGCTCCGTTGACAGGGGTGTTCCTGATCGCCGAATTGACAGGGGGATATGACTTATTTCTTCCGTTGATGATTGTATCTGTAAGTTCATATCTGACCATTATAGCTTTCGAACCTCATAGTATCTATTCGATGCGTTTAGCTAAGAAGGGACAGTTGCTTACACACCATAAGGATAAAGCCGTGTTGACGTTGATGAAGATGGAGAATGTGGTGGAGAAAGATTTCGTTGTCGTACATCCGGAAATGGATTTGGGCGAATTAGTGAAAGCAATTGCTGCTTCCCATCGAAATGTCTTCCCGGTGACAGATAAAAAACGCGTGAATTGTTAGGTATTGTACTTCTTGACGACATTCGTAACATTATGTTCCGGCAAGAACTTTATCACCGTTTCACTGTTAATAAATTAATGACATCTGCCCCTGCCAAGATATTCGATACGGATGGAATGGAGCAGGTGATGCAGACGTTTGATGATACGAAAGCCTGGAATCTTCCGGTAGTGGATGAAGAAGGGCGATATCAGGGGTTTGTCTCTAAATCGAAGATATTTAACTCATACCGGCAGGTATTAGTACATTTTTCAGAAGACTAACTGACAATCGGCAAGATGCCGGAGCCGGGTTTATGCAGATAACAGGTTGCTATGCAGATTATAAGACGATTATGAAGAAAGAAGATTTAAGAATAGTATATATGGGGACTCCCGATTTTGCGGTAGAGGCCCTGCGTCAATTAGTAGAAGGCGGTTATAATGTAGTGGGTGTGATTACAATGCCCGATAAGCCTGCCGGACGTGGACATAAGATCCAGTATTCTCCTGTAAAGCAATATGCGCTTGAACAAAATTTACCGTTACTTCAACCGGAAAGGTTAAAAGATGAGGTTTTTGTAGAAGCATTGCGTGAATGGAAGGCGGACTTGCAGATTGTAGTTGCTTTTCGTATGTTGCCGGAAGTGGTATGGAATATGCCACGACTGGGTACGTTCAATCTTCATGCTTCTTTGCTTCCTCAATACCGTGGAGCTGCCCCCATTAATTGGGCGGTTATCAATGGTGATACGGAAACAGGAATTACTACTTTCTTTTTGAAACACGAGATAGACACCGGAGAAGTCATTCAGCAAGTACGTGTACCTATTGCAGATACGGATAATGTGGAAGTGGTACATGATAAGTTGATGGTACTGGGAGGAAAACTGGTTCTTGAAACGGTAGACGCTATATTGAATGGAACGGTAAAACCGATTCCTCAAGAAGAAATGGCGGTTGTCGGTGAACTTCGTCCTGCTCCGAAGATCTTTAAAGAAACCTGTCGGATTGACTGGAATCAGCCGGTGAAGAAGATATATGATTTTATCCGTGGATTATCACCTTATCCTGCTGCTTGAGTGAACTGATTACTTCTGAAGAAGGAGCAGCAGTGGTCGTGAAGATATTTGAAAGCGAGAAGATTTATGAATCACATCAATTAGCTACAGGAACAATTGTGACCGATGGAAAGAAATTCATGAAAGTAGCTGTACCGGATGGGTTTGTATCCATTCTTTCTTTACAGCTTCCCGGTAAAAAACGTCTGAAAATAGATGAATTGCTTCGTGGATATCACCTGGAAGATGGTTGTCTGATGAAGTAATTAATCGGATGAGCAGATTAAAACGAGCAAGCCATTAGATTATAAATAGAATAAAGCGTCTCGAATAAGAGATGGCTAGAACCTAAAATAAAAGAATTATGAAACCGATTATCGCTCCTTCCATTCTTTCTGCCGATTTTGGATATTTGGCAAAGGATATTGAAATGATAAACCGCAGTGAAGCGGAGTGGGTACATATTGATATAATGGACGGGGTCTTTGTCCCGAACATTTCATTCGGCTTTCCGGTACTGAAATATGTAGCGAAGTTAAGTAAGAAACCGTTGGATGTGCATTTGATGATTGTGAATCCGGAAAAGTTTATTCTGGAGGTAAAAGCGTTGGGCGCTCATACGATGAATGTACATTATGAAGCTTGCCCGCATCTGCATCGGGTGATTCAACAAATCAGAGAAGCCGGGATGCAGCCTGCTGTAACTATCAATCCGGCCACTCCTGTAGCTCTTTTACAAGATATTATCCGGGATGTGTATATGGTGCTTGTCATGAGCGTGAATCCGGGATTTGGCGGACAGAAGTTTATCGAACATTCGGTTGAGAAAGTCCGTGAGCTGCGTGCCCTGATTGAACGGACAGGATCGAAAGCGCTGATTGAAGTAGACGGTGGTGTGAATTTGGAAACAGGAGCCCGCTTGGTTGAGGCGGGAGCCAATGCGCTGGTGGCTGGAAATGCTGTCTTTGCGGCACCCGATCCGGAAGCGATGATTAGTCAGTTGCACGAACTGTAACTCATCAGTTGAGTACTTTTTACATCCATCGATATCCCTATATACGCCTGATTATCCCTTGGATAACAGGCGTTTTTTGTGGAGATCATTTTTTGACCGTTCATGGGAACTTTTTTGGAGTATTCTAGCCCTTGGATTTTGTATTGCTTTATTATTTGTGCTTTATTTCCTGAAACGCCATTCTTTGCGATGGTGTTTTGGATTAGCAGTCTCTATCCTTTGTTTTATAGGAGGATGGCTTGGAATAACTTGGCAATTACAACACGCTGTCTACTCTTTTCCGGAAGAAGAAACAGTGTATCGGGTTTTAATAACGGATGCACCTCAAGCGAAAGAACATACCTACCTCTGCCAGACATTATTAAAGGAACGTCGTGATACTGCCGGCACATATCCGATAGAACGTACTGCAATCCTTTATCTACAGCAAGATTCGGCCGTCACCCGGTTGAAAAGTGGAGATGAACTGCTGATTTCTGCCCGTATTTCTCCCCCTTTCAACAATCGCAACTTTGATGAATTTGATTATGCCCGCTTCCTGATGCGGAAAGGAATCAGTGGAACAGGATATGTTGCATCCGGGAAATGGACAAAACAGGACGGAATGAATAACCTTGATCTCAAAAGTACAGCCAGCTCTTGCCGAAGAAAGATGATTTCACTTTATCAGAAACTAGGGTTTTCCGGCGATGAACTGGCTGTACTTTCAGCACTGACCATAGGAGACAAAACGGAATTAAGTGATTCGGTTCGTGAGAGTTATTCGGTGGCCGGTGCAAGTCATATTCTAGCTCTATCCGGTTTGCATATCGGGCTTTTATATACATTGCTCTTTTTTCATACTGAAACCTATTGCCCGAAGAGGAAATATAGGTAGAGCTATACGTTCTGTTCTTCTTCTTATCCTATTATGGGCTTTTGCCTTTTTTCACAGGACTTTCTCCTTCGGTAGTACGCTCGGTCAGTATGTTTTCAATTTTAGCAATGGCAGATATGGTTGGTCGCCAACCGCTATCTCTAAATACATTGGCGGCAGCTGCATGGTTGATGCTATTCTGTAATCCGGCATGGTTGTTTGATGTTGGTTTCCAGCTCTCTTTCCTTGCTGTTGCTTCCATCCTATTGATTCAAAAACCAATCTATCACCTGATTACGGTGAAAGGTAGAATAGGAAAATATATTTGGGGACTGATGAGTGTGTCTGTTGCTGCACAAATAGGAACGGCTCCGCTTGTTATGTTTTATTTTTCCCGGTTCTCTGTACATTTTCTATTGACGAACTTGGTTGTTATTCCTTTCATTACGATTATCCTGTATGCTGCTGTCATTATGCTTCTTCTGACTCCTCTTTCGTGGCTTCAGATCGTAGTGGCCGAAGGTGTTAAGAAACTATTGGAAGGACTTAATTTCTTCGTCCGATGGGTGGAACAGCTTCCTTACGCTTCTATAGATGGAATCTGGCTTTATCAGTCAGAAATATTGGGTATCTATATCGTTGGCTTTTTGTTAACCTATTATTTCATGAACCGTCGATACCGGAATTTATTGATTTGTCTTTTTTCTATCTTATTACTGGGGACTTATCATTCAACATTATATTGGCTAGATCGTCCCCGGACAAGCCTGGTCTTTTATAACGTGCGCGGTTGCCCTGCAGTACATTGCATTGAGAGCGATGGACGTTCCTGGATAAACTATGTAGATACTATCTCCAATGAAAAACGTCTGAAGCGCATGGCTGCTAACTATTGGAAGCATCATCATCTTCTGCCTCCCAAAGAAATAACTGCCGATTGCCGGTATATGGAACTTAATCGTCAGCAGCAGATTATATCCTATCATGGCTGTCATATTTGTGTAATAAATGATAACCATTGGCGGAACAAAACCACCGTTTCTCCGTTATATATTCAGTATCTTTACTTATGCAAAGGATATGACGGACATCTGGAAGAGCTCACCCGAATCTTTTCTATCTCTTACGTCATATTGGACGCATCTCTCTCGGAATACCGCAGACACCTCCTTGAAAGCGAATGCAAGCAATCCGGTCTGCGGTTTATCTCGCTATCCGACGAAGGTTCTGTCCGCTTTTTGCTCTAAGTACAAAGATTTATCGTACATTTGCACCTTGATAAAGTATAAGAGTATGTTGACGAAAGTAATTGAACAAGCCAAAATAGATCATTTCACCAAATGGTTTGAACGAGCTGACAAAATAGTAATTGTATCTCATGTTTCTCCTGACGGCGATGCTATCGGTTCTTCACTGGGATTATATCATTTTTTAGATTCACAAGAGAAAACAGTAAACGTAATTGTGCCGAATGCTTTTCCCGATTTTCTGCGGTGGATGCCGGGCAGTAAGGATATCCTGCTGTATGACCGTTACAAAGACTTTGCAGATAAATTGATCGCCGAAGCAGATGTCATCTGTTGCCTCGATTTCAATGCACTGAAGCGTATCGACGATATGGCAGATGCTGTGGCCGCTTCTCCGGCACGTAAAATAATGATCGATCATCATTTATATCCCGAAGATTTCTGTAAGATAGTAATGTCCTATCCCAAAATATCTTCTACTTCCGAACTGATATTCCGTCTCATCTGCCGTATGGGATATTTCAGTGATATCTCTAAGGAAGGCGCAGAATGTATCTACACAGGGATGATGACAGATACCGGTGGGTTCACCTATAACTCGAACAACCGGGAGATTTATTTTATCATTAGCGAACTCCTTTCTAAAGGAATCGATAAAGATGATATTTATCGTAAGGTGTACAACACCTATTCGGAGAGCCGTTTACGTTTGATGGGATATGTATTATCGAACATGACTGTGTATTCGGAATCTAATTCGGCTCTAATCACCCTGACAAAAGCAGAGCAAAGCAAATTTAACTATATAAAAGGCGATAGCGAAGGCTTTGTTAATATTCCCCTTTCCATTAAAATGTCTGTTTCTCTTGCTTCTTGAGGGAAGATACCGAGAAACCGATGATTAAAATATCCCTTCGTTCAGTAGGAACCTTCCCATGCAATCAGTTAGCTGCCGAATTCTTCCATGGAGGAGGTCACTTGAATGCTTCAGGCGGTGAATTTTTCGGAACGATGGAAGAGGCAAAAGCGGTCTTTGAAAAGGCGCTTGAGAAATATAAACCTTTACTAACAGCGAAAAGCTAAAGATGGAAGGTTAAAAGTGAATATGGAAAGGTTAAAAGATACGAACTTTCAACTTCCCCCTTTCAACTTTTAATGATTTTGAGATACATTTGTGCGGAATATAGCTAAATAACAGATAATGAAGAAACTTGTATTTTTATTTCTCTCTTTGTTAACCGCCGGAAGTCTGTTCCAGGCATGCGACAATTCGAAGACTTATGCAGAAATGCTGGAAGACGAGAAAAATGCGGTGAATAAGTTCATCAAAGATAATGATATTCGTGTCATTTCATTGGAAGAGTTTGAACGGGATACGATTACAGCTTCTAAAGAAGCGGGGAATGGATATGACGAATACGTTGCTTTCTCCAATGGCGTATATATGCAGATCGTAGATCGTGGAGGAAAAGAGGATAAGAATGGAGTTGAAGTTATTAATGAGGTAGATACTTTTGCTAACAATAATGTCATTTGTACCCGCTATGTAGAACAGGATATGATGACAGGAGATACTACATGTTTCAATGTTCCTTTGGAAAGATGGATGGATGTTCCTGATTATTATAAGTTTCCATTAACATTCCGTTATGTGCAAAACACGTCTACTGTTTATGGAATCGTTTTATCCGGTAGTTTGGATTACGATTTATTATGGAATAGTAAAGGTTATGGAACTGCAATTCCATCCGGATGGCTGATTGCCTTACCTTATTTGCGTAATAATGCCCATGTACGCCTGATTGTGCCTTCTAAGATGGGACATACAACTGCACAACAATATGTCAATCCTTATTTCTATGATATCCGGAAGTTCGAGAAAGCAAAAAGCTAAAGCACTAACATTAGATAAATCAAATCTTTAACTAAAGAACCTATGACTCTAATCAAATCTATCTCTGGAATCCGCGGAACTATCGGCGGAGGAGCGGGAGAAGGACTGAACCCGCTTGACATTGTAAAATTCACCTCGGCTTATGCTACTTTGATTCGTAGAACCTGCAAGGCAAAGAGTAATAAGATTGTTGTGGGACGTGATGCCCGCATTTCCGGTGAAATGGTAAAAAACGTAGTAGTCGGCACATTGATGGGAATGGGCTGGGATGTAGTAGACATTGATCTTGCTTCTACCCCGACCACAGAACTTGCTGTAACAATGGAAGGCGCCTGTGGCGGTATTATCCTGACAGCTTCTCATAACTCGAAACAGTGGAACGCACTGAAATTGCTGAATGAACATGGTGAATTTCTGAATGCAGCCGAAGGCAACGAAGTACTTCGTATTGCTGAAGCTGAAGAATTTGACTATGCCGATGTCGACCATCTGGGATCTTACCGCAAAGACCTGACTTATAATCAGAAACATATCGACAGTGTATTGGCTCTCGACCTGGTAGATGTAGAAGCTATCAAGAAAGCCAATTTCCGTGTAGCGATTGACTGTGTGAACTCTGTAGGCGGTATCATTCTCCCTGAACTTCTTGAACGTTTGGGTGTGAAACATGTAGAAAAACTCTACTGTGAACCTACCGGCAATTTCAACACAACCCCGAACCGCTTGAAAAGAACCTCGGTGACATCATGAACCTGATGAAAGGGGGCAAAGCGGATGTAGCATTCGTTGTAGATCCGGATGTTGACCGTTTGGCAATGATCTGCGAGAATGGTGTAATGTACGGTGAGGAATATACACTGGTTACTGTGGCTGACTATGTGCTGAAACATACTCCGGGTAATACAGTTTCCAATTTGAGCTCTACCCGTGCCCTGCGTGACGTAACCCGTAAATATGGTATGGAATACAGTGCTTCTGCAGTAGGCGAAGTAAACGTTGTAACGAAGATGAAAGCAACCAATGCCGTTATCGGTGGTGAAGGAAATGGTGGAGTAATCTATCCTGCCAGCCACTATGGCCGTGATGCATTGGTCGGTATTGCTTTATTCCTTAGCCATCTGGCTCACGAAGGAAAAAAGGTTAGCGAGCTCCGTGCTACTTATCCTCCTTACTTCATTGCTAAAAACCGTGTAGACTTGACTCCGGAAATCGATGTAGATGCTATCCTTGCAAAAGTAAAGGAAATCTATAAGAACGAAGAAATCAACGATATCGACGGTGTGAAGATTGACTTTGCTGACAAATGGGTACATTTGCGTCAAGAGTAATACAGAGCCAATCATCCGCGTGTATAGTGAAGCGTCTACTATGGAAGCTGCCGAGGAAATCGGTCAGAAGATAATGGATGTGATTAATGAATTAGCAAAATAATATCCTGCAAAATAGGATTTTATTTATAACATTTGAGTCTCGTATATCATAAAGATAACTGAATAAGTTGTCTCACTTGATATACGAGACTTTTTTATTAGGATGATATCCAACTGAATGATAGTTACTCTTCTCCTTGAGTATTAACAATAAAGTTTCTTTTGATTAAGTCTAAACTTCCTTTCGTCCAATAGTAAACTTCTCTTTTATTATTTACAAACTTAAAATGCAAGCTTCATTTTTATAAATGCAAGCATTGTTTTTAAAAAACGGAACCTTTGTTTTTATAAATGAAGGTTGCATTTATAGATTGGAAGGGATGAAAAGCAACTTTACTGTTAATAAAAAGAAAGTTTGGACTTAATCAAGAGCAACTTTTCTATTAATAGATTACATGAGAAGTAAGCAGTGTTGAGAGAGAAGTAATCAACAAAGCTTACTTCTCTGCTTCGTTAGAATAGATACGCCACAAGAATATCAATTGGTATACAAAACTTTATAGGTCTTATATCAATGATAAACACATGGCTTAATTATACAGAATTGATATATGAAAAGCACAATTGAGGGAAAATTGTAGTATATTTGTACTGTTCTTTGAGGCGTCTTTATTATTAAGGAAGCGTTTAGTGCTTTTTCTCAAGTGCGAATCTGGACAATTCGAGCTGTGTTGAGGAAATAAACAAAACGTTCTTCCTTTGGTTTGTATGTTGCATCTAGGTACTGATATACAGTCAAGGGCGTGAGCTGTTTTTGCTTGTATCCAACACAGAGGTAGTTCAGAACCTGCACTTGGATATAAGTTTAGCGGTCTCGCGCTTCTTTTGTGTATACACTTCTGTTGAGACTAGGAAGGAACTAATAAATTGAAAAACATACAAACAGTACAAGTGTTGCCAGTAATGTTGCTAATGTCCGTAACAGTATCAGCAAGAGACCTAACAGGTTTTGAACAGCTTATTGATAAACGTACGACATGAAAATAAAACTGATTGCATTATTTATAATGATGGGATCGTTGGCTGCCGTAGCTGATAATGATACTTATTTCTTTTCAAAAGTAGATTATGGTTCAGTGTTCGTTGTTCAAACAGCCGATGGATTCTTGTATCAGATAATTTTAATTGGCAGGATTTTTTTTCCGGTGTGGGGTGGTGAGACGGAGGCAAAGATTGGCTGTTTCGCGGATGGGAATTGGCAAGAATGAAAGAGGCGGAATCCTTGGATTGTGCGAATTAGTAGTGAAGTAATTGTTGAAAAATAGAGGTACTTGATAAAATAGAGTTGCATTTTCCGTATAAAAACGTATCTTTGTGTAAAGAGAATCAAAGACATCGATTATTAATGGCTATTTTTTTCGCACTGCGAAACAAAACATATAAGCGATTGCCTGATATTTAATAGATGATATTAATGATTAACACAATGAAAATGCGCTTGATTTTTCCTTTTGTTCTATTGATTTATTCATTGATCTGTCAGGCAGATGGCGGTAAAGATTCATATATCTTCCGGAAAGTAGATTATCAGCAAGGATTATCTAATAGCGCTGTGCTTTGTCTTTTTCAAGACAATACAGGGTTGATGTGGTTCGGTACTTACGATGGCGTCAATTGTTATGACGGCAGAAGCATGGAAGTTTTCCGTTCCGATTTTTCAGCTCCCAAAGCTTTGAGTAATAATGTAATCCATTCTATTCAGCAGGCAGATAATAATTGTTTGTGGATTTCTACACATTTGGGTATCAATCGTCTTTCACAGGATTCGCGGCAAGTTGTCGGATATTATGACTTTACAGATGATTATTATCTACATTCCAATTCTAAAGGAAACACATGGGTGGTGAGTCATGGTGGAATTTTCTACTATAATACATCTTATAAACGATTTGTACAGATTAAGAATCTGAAAGTACCCGTAGAAGATATGGATAAACGGGCATTCGTCACGGATGATGGTGTTTTGTGGATTTTCACTCAACAAACAGGGGAGCTGTTACAGGTTTCGCAGGATGCTTTTGATTGTGACACATTATCAATTCATTCAACTGTTTTATCTACTAATTTTCATGCGAAACCTATTGAAGATGTCTTTTATCAGAATGGCGTTCTTTGTTTCATCGATAGTGAGCATGATCTTTATGTTTATGATATTTCCCGACAATCTAAAATTTATATTCGTAACCTTTCTTCATTAGTGCAGAAGAATGGAACTATTGCAGGAATAGCCCTTTTCTATGAAGATATTATTATTGGTTTTCGAACGAATGGGTTAGTCCGTCTCCGTACTTCACAAAAATATAAAGAAGAAGTGGTCGACCGGAATGTACGTATATATAGTATTTATCGAGATCCTCATCAGAATGTCTTATGGGTTGCTTCGGACGGACAAGGAACGATTATGTATGCTAAGAAATATTCTATTGCCACCAATTTGATGCTCAATCAACTGTCATCTAACTTAAGCAGGCAGGTACGTTCTGTTATGACAGACAATAGTGGTGGGCTATGGTTCGGGACGAAGGGTGATGGACTGTTGCATATACCGGATTATCGTGAGAATGAGGAGGCTTCTGCCGTTACAGTTTACTCTCCTGAAGGTAAGCAAAATGTTGTGTCTTATATACGATGGAATAAAGAATTTCCCTGTTTATAAATTGGTTCAAAGCCGTTATATGGATGGCTTTTTGGATAGGATCTGGAGATCCGGGACTATTTTACTATTCTTTTGAAGACAAAGCTTTGCATTCTGTGGAGAATCTGCCGGCACAACCCACCGAGATACATGGCATTTATGAGGAAAATGATAGTGTACTTTATGTGGTGACAGCCGGTTCCGGTTTTCATAAATTAATACTTGAGAAGCAGGCAGGTACCATTCGTTTCAAGTCGCAGAAAAGTTATCATTTTTTCACGGTCAGCGAGAAATTACGATGTTCTATCCAATGCTGCCCGAAGGGGATTCTATTTTGTGGCTTGGCAGTCGGGAGAAAGGACTCGTACGGTTCGATAAGCGGACTGAAGAATATAAAGTGATTTCTTTGAAAGAAATGCTTCATAAGTCGGTAGACGATGTGCTTAGCCTGTATCGGACCAAAGAAGGGCTGTTATATGTAGGGACAACATCAGGGTTGGTATGTCTGAATTCTAATGGAAAACAGATGAAAGCTACTTATATCGGACGGGAGCAAGGTTTGCTCAATGATATGATTCATGGTGTACTTGAAGATGAGAACGGACTCTTATGGCTTGGTACGAATCGGGGGCTGATTAAATATAATCCGATAAATGGCTCATCACATGCCTACTTTTACAGTGCAGGTGTTCAAATCGGTGAGTTTAGCGATGATGCTTATTACATGTGTCCATATACACAGGAGCTTTTTTTCGGTGGGATTGACGGGTTGCTTTATCTGGATAAAGAGGTGCAGGCTGCTCCGGAATTTTATCCGGATATTTTGTTACGTAAGTTGACTGTTGGACATACGCAAGTGGTTCAGGGGATGGAGATTACTATACAGACGATGGTAAGGCATTACAGTTGAAGGGGACGGAGGTTTCATTTGCACTTTCTTTTGTTGTTCCGGATTTTTTATCAGGAGAAGATATAGAATATTCTTACCAGTTGGAAGGATATGATAAGGATTGGACCTCTTTTAGTAGTATTAATGAAGCCTCATATACAGGAGTGCCGGCAGGTGATTATATCTTTAAGGTACGCTATAAGAGGGATGTATTTGATACAGAATATCGGCATTTTTCTATTCCGGTATATATCCTTTCTCCCTGGTATCGATCGGTGGCGGCTTATTTTGTTTATTTGATCATTTTTTTGTTGTTGTTAGGGTACGTGATATATTTGCTACGCAAAAACTACCTTCAGGAACGGATGATGAAAACACTGATGGGGACAGAAAGTTGCCGGAAATCCGAGACTGTATATACAAACCGTAGGATGCTTGAAGATTTTACTCTCATTTATAATTATTGTGACCAATTGCGTGCTGAGAATCTTTCTTATGAGCAATGTCTTGAGAAAGTGTCACTGATACGCGAAACTGTGATGAGCGCACTTCTTAATCCTGACGCTCTGTTTTTGGAAGAACTTAGACAATTCTTTCCGGATCGGTTTATTGTTTCTGCACGTATGAGTATACAGGGAGTTTCTCAAGAGGTGTTGCGTACGTTGGAAGAACAAGGGATTGATCATTCTTCTATATCGTCAATGATTCCGGAACACTTAACATTTCCAGTTTACAAGAATGCATTATACAGTATTCTTTATTGCTGCTATCTCCGGATTACTGAAATGAAGGGTACTCATGGCGTAATAGTAGAAATGTCAGAACAGGATGGTAAGATGCAGCTACATTTTTCTTCTAAAGATGCTACTGCGAAAGCGTTGTATGAATATCTTTCAGATAAAGCTTCTTCAGTGACGGAGAAAGATTCCGATCATGTGTTTGTTGTGCATTTACTTTTAGGTTTTGTACGGTCAGCTTTGGAACGTATTCATGCCGTTCTTCGTTATGATAATGATGGGAGTGGTAGTCGGTTGACGATTATCTTTGAACCGGCGGTCTTGACAGTGGCAGGTGAACAAGGGAAGAAAACTGTGCTTTTGTTGGAAGACAGAGATGAAATGACTTGGTTGATTAGTAATTTCCTGGCTGATGAATACGTGGTTCATCAAGTAAAGAGTGTGCAGCTTGCTTTTGATGAAATTCGCCGGTCGGCTCCGGCTCTATTATTAGTGGATATGACAATGTATGCCAATGCTGAAAGTACTTTTTATGGAGTATGTTAGCCGGAATCGTACTCTGCTTTCAAAAACAGCTTTTATTCCATTGTTAACCTGGAAAGTTGGTTCGGCCATTCAGCGGGAACTGATCTTGTGGTCTGATTCTTATATTGTACTTCCTTATGATATATTATTCTTGCGGGAAGTTGTCCATAATGCTATTTATGGAAAGCGGGAAGCGAAGCAGATATATATGGAGGAACTGGGAGATTTGGCGGGACAGATTGTCTGTACAACTACCGAACAAGCTGATTTTATTCGTAAATTGTTAAAGGTGATTGAAGAAAACCTGGACAAGGAAGAACTGGGCTCAACGTTGATCGCTGATCGTATGGCAATGAGTTCCCGTCAGTTCTATCGTAAATTCAAGGAAATCTCCAATACTGCTCCCGGTGATTTAATAAAGAGTTACCGTATGGAAAAGGCAGCCCGCCTGTTACTTGATGAAGAACTTTCTATTCAAGATGTTATTATGGAGGTCGGTATTTCCAGCCGGTCTTATTTTTATAAAGAGTTTACCCGTCGGTTCGGGATGACACCGAAAGATTATCGGGAACAGCGAAAGGTATGCTGATTGTCAGGTTAAATTCTTTCGTATAGGTGATTAGTTGGGAAACATTATTATTTATTTGTTTGTCACAACCTTGTGCTCTAAATTCCTTTTGTCTGATTTTATTGTATTGATTATTAGTGTGTTAATCTGTGCTCTAATTTGCCATTCTGTGCTTTAGATATGTGTCTTTATTTTGCCGTTTTTTTGGCAAGGTAGAGCATTGGAGTTTTATTCGAATAGCCTTTATTTGCAACAATCTTTTTTTAAAGGGAATTAACCTTATTACTAATCAAATTTAAAGGAATTATGAATGAAAAACTAAAGTATCTTACCTTATTTGTAATAGGTATGATGTTGAGTTTGGGCATGAATGCTCAATCTGTAAAATCAATCTCCGGTACGGTAACCGATGATCAGGGAGAGGCGGTTATCAGTGGTACGGTGAAAGTCAAAAACGGCAGTACTGGCACAATCACTGACATTAACGGTAAATACACTCTCTCTGTTCCTTCCAATGCCACCTTGGTATTTTCGTATATTGGTTATATCACACAAGAATTTAAAGTCTCGGAATTAAAGAGCAATGTTCTGAACGTAGTTCTGCAATCGGATACGAAAGCACTGGACGAAGTAGTCGTTGTAGGTTATGGTACCATGCGCAAATCAGACTTGACGGGTTCCATTTCCACAGCCAAAGGTAAAGACATGCTGAAAGCACAATCATTCAATGCGCTTGACGGATTGAAGGGTAAAGTGGCCGGTGTGAATATCTTCTCTAATACCGGTCAGCCGGGTGGAGAATCACGTGTCATCATTCGTGGTATTTCTACTATCAACGCATCGGCATCACCGCTGTACGTAGTCGATGGAGTGGTGATGTCAAACTTCGAATTGCTTAATCCGAATGATATCGAATCTATCGAAGTATTGAAAGATGCTTCCTCTGCTGCCATCTATGGTGCCCGTGGTGCGAATGGTGTTATCATGGTGACTACCAAGCGCGGTAATGCAGGAAAAGGAGTCCATGTTTCCTATGATGGTTCATTGTCTATCGGTAAGATGGCTAGAAAAATAGACGTAATGGATGCTAACGAATGGATGTCTACCTTCAAGCAGGGATTGGAAAATGCCAACGAATTTCAAGGCAAGAACTTCACAACTGATCTGTCACAGATATTCACAGACGAACGTTTGTTCAATGCAGACGGTTCTCCGAAATATAATACCAACTGGCAGGATGAAGCATCCCGCACTGCCATCTCTCATAACCATCAGATCAGTATCCAACGTACGGGAGAAGGATCTTCTATCGGAGCATTCATCAATTATACCGATCAACAGGGTATTTTGTTGAATTCTTACTTCAAACGTATCAATGCAAAATTGGCATATGATGACAGACCGACTGATTGGCTGTCTACTTCCGTTAATTTATTAGTAAATCATACTTGGGGTAATAGAACTTTGATAACCCTTACGGACAAGGCGCATTGCGTACAATGATCGAACAGTTGCCTTTCTTACCGGTTAAGCTGGATGGTGAATATACGCAGACGAACATTATTAATACAAGCTCTATTCTCAATAATCAGACTGATCCTAATAGCGGAAAACAAGGATTCAGCCCGGAAGGTGTAGGTAATCCCGTTGAGTTGCTCGAACGGATGCAGGCTATGCAATATCGTACGCAGATTTTTGGTAATGCTGCTTTGACTTTCCATCTCATGAAAGGATTGGATCTGAAGACCCAGTTCGGTATCGACTACCACAATAATCGTGATGCTAACTATACGCCGTTCACTCCGCGTCCGATGATTAATCAAAGTTCCGAGGGAGCAGCTTCTGCAAATAACTCCAACTCTTTGTATTGGCAGGAAGAAACCTATTTGACTTATGTGAAAGATATAAACAAACATCACATTAATGCAATGGCGGGTATGTCTTGGCAAGAGTATAATTATACCAAATTCGAAGCTTCCGACAGTAAGTATATTGATGACTTCTACGGATATTATAATTTAGGTTCCGGAACGAACCGTCCTTCTGTAGGCAGTGATTACGACAAGTGGGCGATGAACTCTTATTTCTTGCGTCTGGCGTATTCTTATGACAATAAGTATATGGCTACCGTAACCGGTCGTTATGATGGCTCTTCCAAATTCGGACAGAACAATAAATATGCATTTTTTCCGTCAGTAGGTTTGGGCTGGATGATTTCTAATGAAGACTTCTTGAAAGACAACTTATTGATTAGCAAACTAAAATTGCATACTTCTTACGGTGTGACAGGTAACTCGGAAATCGGTACTTATAAGTCATTAGCCACGGTGAGCCAGTCAAATACGATTATTGGTGATGCTCTGCACGTTGTGTCTTATCTGGATAATATGCCTAATCCGGACCTGAAATGGGAAAAGACTGGACAGTGGGACTTAGGATTCGAGTTGGGTTTATTCAATAACAGACTGAATTTCGATATTTCCTATTATTATAAGTATACTTCGGATTTGTTGCTCGACCGTCCGGTTCCTGAATCCACAGGTTACTCTTCCATTATGGATAATATTGGAGCCGTTTCCAATCGTGGTGTAGATATTCTGGTTACAGCATATCCTATTCAGACACATGATTTCCAGTGGACTTCCACTCTTAATTTAGGTTTCAACAAAAACCGTGTAGAGAAGTTGGATGAAAGTGCATCTGTTGATCCTGTCACCGGTAAGCGTCAGATTACGACCGACGGTTTTGTGGGTTACGATATGTTGATTCGTGAAGGTGAAGAGCTTTCTTCTTTCTATGGTTATAAGCGTGCCGGTATTTACGATGGTATTCCGTCTAACTGGGATCCGGAGACAATGAACATACCTTCCACTATCGGTGAAAAGGTAACTTATAAGAAACGCGAAATTATCGGTAACGGATTACCTGACTGGATGGGCTCATTTATCAATACCTTCAATTATAAAGGATTCGATTTGACTTTAGACTTCCAGTTTACATGGGGGTAGACGTGATGCAAGAATATTATCACTCAACTGTAGCCCGTTTCCTGACTAACGGTATAGACCGTCTTTATAAGGAAGCATGGCATCCAACTCTCAATCCGTCGGGTAAAGAACAGGCAATTCGTCTGAATAACTTTGGTCAGGGAGCTAATAACCAGGCAGATGATGACTGGGTTTGCAATGGTTCTTATTTGCGTTGTAACATGATTCAGCTCGGGTATACCTTCAATCCGACACTGATTAAGAAGATCGGTCTGTCTTCATTGCGTTTGTATGCGAATGTGAATAACGCATTCCTGATTACTTCTAAGGACTATAACGGATACGATCCGGATAACTCATCTCGTTTAGGTGACAACAAATGGGGGGCTAACCGCCAATTCTTCACCTATCCGCGTCCGAGAACGTTTACGTTCGGTCTTAATGTAGCATTTTAATTCACCGTTATAAAAACTATAAGAATTATGAAACTATTAAAAGTATATATATCTGCATTTTGTATGTGTTCACTTTCTGTGTTGCTGAATTCATGCGACGATTTCCTGAAAGAAGAACCATTGGATATGAAGTCATCTGACCAATTCTGGAAGACGAAAGCTGATGCGGAGTCGGGTGTGAATGCATTGTATTTTGGTGGTGTGCCTTATTTACATAACACTGACGTAGGCGGTGGCTGGACTCCTAAAGCGACAATGTGGGGTGGTATTGTGTCCGGATTGTACGTTGATAAGCGTAAGGATAGAACATTTACTACGGCATCCGAAGGGTGTAACTTCAATATTGAATCTTTTGATGATATTGCAATGAAATACTGGCATGAGTTTTATAAAGGTATTTCACGTGCCAACTTTGTTATTGCCAATATTCCGACAATGACTGGTGTGCTGGATGAAGCTACTATTAATAATTATGTGGCTCAAGGTAAATTCTTCCGTGCATACGGGTATTTTTGGCTGGTCAAAGAATTTGGTGGCGTTCCTTATATTTCAGAACCTTACACATCTACAGAAGGTATGTACAAAGAACGTCTTTCTGCTGAAGAGGTTTATAAGAAAATTGAAGCCGACTTGCTGGATATTGTCAACGGGGATGCATTGCCCAATAAAACGTTCTATGAAAATGGCTGTTATGTTACCAGAGCAATGGCGCAGACTTTGCTGGCACAAGTTTATCTACAATGGGCTGGTGCACCGTTAAACGGGGGGCAGACTATTATGGAAAAGCTGCACAGATGGCATTAAAAGTGATCAATGACAGTCCTCACGAACTTATTCATCCGAATGGAACGACTGATGATTTGAACTCTGCGTATAATGTAATTAAGACGACGAAAGAATCTGCTGAAATCATTTATGCTAAAGAATACAATTACACCAATTATAGTGTAGGTAACTCTTATGCTTGCCGTTCTATCGGTACAGATGCTTTCCAGTGGGGAGTGTTCCATCCGGGAGGAGACGTGCTGTATAATGCATACCTTCCCTGTGATATGTTGCTTAACAGCTATGCCTCTAATGATATTCGAGGACATGAGAAACAGTTCTTCTTTAAGCAATATACCGATGCTGAAGGAAATACTCATACTTTGAATAATGCAGGCAACTGGGCATGGTTTGATGAAAATGCTTTGATTAGCGGTCACGACGGTGATTATAATATGCCAGTATTCCGTTTTGCGGAAGTCTTGCTGATTGCGGCCGAAGGTCTGGCACGTACAAATCATGAAGATAATGCTGTCGGTGGAGCTAAATATTATCTCAATCAAGTGCGTAAACGTGCTGGATTGGCAGATGAGACGGCTACAGGAAACGATTTAATACAATCGATTTTGACTGAACGTTTGCATGAGTTACCGTTGGAATTTAAGATTTGGGATGACATTCGTCGTACTCGTTTGTATCCGGAAGCATCTACCGAATCAGGAAAATTGAAATGGACTGCTCTTGCATCGGCTCAAATCCAAAACAAGCCCGATGGAAGCACAAGAGCCGGTGCCATTCCTGAATATGCTTTGTTATGGCCTATCCGTTAGATGAAATTCAGGCTAATCCTGCGTTGGAAGGACATCAGAACCCGGGATGGAATTAATTAGGTAATAATAAATATTTGTTTCTGATAGAATTGGAGAGAGGGTAAAGGCAAATTATCCTCTCTCTATTGCTTAAAAACGGTTGTTGGTATGCACATAAATATTACATCCTGATTCTCACTTATTTAACTTGTACTCTCGTTGACGCTCGTATCCTTTGGTTGACCACATGCTATTTTTTCTTATTTTGGCGTATCAGAGGACTGATAATTGCAGAAAGATGCTTTAATTTGTAACGTAAATAAAAAAAGACTTGATAATCTAATTAATAGCTTAATTCGTAGACCATGAATAAAAAGAAACTACTATCTATCGCAATAGCCCTGCTATTGGGAGCTTCCTCTACCTTTGCGCAAAAGCAACCGGTAGACTATGTGAATCCTTTAATGGGAACTGATTCGAAAATATCACTATCTAATGGGAATACATATCCTGCCATCGCGTTGCCTTGGGGAATGAATTTCTGGATGCCACAAACCGGAAAGATGGGTGACGGTTGGGCTTACACTTATGCATCCGACAAAATCAGAGGTTTCAAGCAAACCCATCAGCCTAGTCCGTGGATCAATGACTACGGTCAGTTTTCAATCATGCCGATGACTAAACAGTTGAAGATTGATCAGGATAGTCGTGCTTCCTGGTTCTCTCATAAGGCAGAGAAAGCCACTCCTTATTATTATAGTGTTTATTTGTCAGAGTATGACATGACAACTGAAATAGCTCCGACGGAACGTTGCGCATATTTCCGTTTCACTTTCCCTGAAACCTCCGATGCCTATGTGGTGGTAGATGCTTTCGATCGTGGTTCGTATGTGAAGGTGATTCCCGAAGAAAATAAAATAGTTGGTTATACGACACGCAATAGTGGCGGTGTTCCTCAAAACTTTAAGAATTACTTTGTGATAGAGTTCGACAAGCCTTTTACTTTCAATAAAGTATGGGCAGACTATCATTTGGTTGAAACACATCTCGAACTACAATCCAATCACGTGGGTGCTGCTATCGGATTTTCGACGAAAAAAGGAGAACAAGTGCATGCAAAAGTGGCATCCTCATTCATCAGCCCCGAACAGGCGGAACTGAACTTGAAGGAAATTGGTAATAAGACTTTTGAACAGACAAAAGAGGCCGGTCGTAAGGCATGGAACAATGTCTTGGGGCGTATCAAGGTTGAAGACAGCGATGAGAACCGTATGCGTACGTTCTACTCTTGCTTGTATCGTTCGGTGTTGTTTCCCCGTATGTTTTACGAGGTAAACGGTAAGGGGAAACTGTGCATTACAGCCCCTATAATGGTGAAATCCGTTCGGGATATATGTTTACCGACACTGGATTCTGGGATACTTTCCGTTGCTTGTTTCCATTTGTTAATTTGATATATCCTTCAATGGGTGAGAAGATGCAGGAAGGCCTGTTGAATACCTATCTTGAAAGTGGATTCTTTCCTGAATGGGCAAGCCCGGGCCATCGTGGTTGTATGGTTGGGAACAATTCAGCTTCTGTAGTGGCGGATGCCTTCATGAAGAATGTAACCAAAGCGGATGCAGAAAAAATGTACGATGGCCTACTGAAAGGGGCCAATAGCGTACATCCGAAAGTTTCTACTACCGGACGCCGTGGATATGAATATTATAACAAACTGGGCTATGTGCCATACGATGTGAAAATTAATGAGAATGCGGCACGCACATTGGAATATGCATACGATGACTGGTGCATTTACCGTATGGGTGAAAAATTAGGCCGTCCGGCAGAAGAACTGGATGTTTATAAGAAAAGGAGTCAGAACTACCGTAATCTGTTCGATCCAGAAACTAAGTTGATGCGGGGAAAGAATTCCGACGGAACTTTCCAGACTCCTTTCAATCCTTTTAAATGGGGAGATGCCTTTACGGAAGGAAATAGTTGGCATTATACATGGTCGGTATTCCACGATGTACAAGGACTGGTTGATCTGATGGGCGGCAAGAAGATGTTTGTCAGTATGCTTGATTCTGTATTCAATCTTCCTCCTGTATTTGATGATAGCTATTATGGAGGAGTGATTCACGAGATTCGTGAAATGGAAATTGCTAACATGGGTAACTATGCACATGGCAACCAACCTATCCAGCACATGATTTACTTGTATAACTATGCCGGTGAGCCTTGGAAAGCCCAATATTGGTTGCGTGAGACGATGAACCGCCTCTATCTTCCTACTCCGGACGGTTATTGTGGAGATGAAGATAACGGTCAGACTTCGGCTTGGTATGTATTTACTGCATTGGGATTTTATCCGGTATGTCCCGGTAGCAATGAATATGTAATGGGAGCTCCTTACTTCAAGAAAGCAACGATTACACTGGAGAACGGCAAGAAACTGGAAATCTCCGCCCCGAAGAATAACGATGATAATCGTTATATTCGTTCATTGAATTATAATGGCAAGAATTATACAAAGAATTATCTGAACCATTTCGATCTGTTGAAAGGCGGTCGTCTGGTGTTTGATATGGATAACAAACCGAATAGGGGAAGAGGTATCAACGAATCAGACTTCCCGTATTCATTCTCTCGTGACGCAAAGTAAGCTGATATGAATAATTTGAGAAAGAAAGTATTGATGATGACTATGGCGGCAGCAACTTTGTCCGCCATAGCTCAACAGCCGGTAGACTATGTGAATTCGATTATCGGGACCAATGGGATGGGGCACACTTTTCCCGGTGCTTGCACTCCTTTCGGATGGGTACAGTTGAGTCCGGACACAGACACAATTCCGCATAATGTAAATGGAGCTTATCAGAAAAATGCCTACGAGTATTGTGCCGGTTACCAATATAGGGACAAGACCATTGTTGGCTTCAGTCACACTCATCTTAGTGGTACGGGACATTCTGACTTGGGAGACATCTTGTTGATGCCTGCTGTTGGCGATGTGAAGTTAAATCCCGGTCGGGCGGATTATCCGGAAGAGGGATACCGTTCACGTTTTGACCATGCTACAGAAAAAGCTGTTCCCGGATATTATGAAGTGATACTGGACGATTATGGCATTAAAGCCCAACTGACAGCAACGCAACGAACGGGCATACATAAATATACCTTCCCGAAAGGAAAAGATGGTCATTTGATTTTGGATCTGGTGCATGGTATTTATAATTATGACGGCAAAGTTCTATGGGCCAATTTGAGAGTCGAAAACGATACTCTGTTGACCGGATATCGTATCACCAATGGATGGGCGCGTACGAATTATACCTATTTTGCTATCTCTTTGTCACAGCCGATTAAAGACTACGGATATAAGGATAAGGAAAAAGTATTGTACAATGGCTTTTGGCGTCGTTTTAAGTTGGAAAAGAACTTCCCCGAAATCACAGGTCGAAAAATCGTGGCTTACTTTAACTTCGATACCGCTAACAATTCGGAACTGGTTGTAAAAGTGGCATTGTCGGCAGTCAGTACGGAAGGGGCCATTAAGAATCTGCGTGCCGAGGCTTCCGGAAAGAGTTTCGAACAGTTGGCGGAAGCTGCTCGTACAGATTGGAATAGCGAACTGGAGCATTTCGAGATTGAAGGTACGCCCGATCAAAAAGCAATGTTCTACACTTCCCTTTATCACACCATGATTAATCCATCTGTGTATATGGATGTAGACGGTTCCTATCGTGGGCTGGATCATAACATACACCGGGCGAAAGGATTTACCAACTATACTATATTTTCCCTTTGGGATACCTATCGTGCGGAACATCCTTTCCTGAATCTGGTGAAACCGGGACGCAATGCGGATATGGTGGAATCCATGATTAAACATGAGCAACAAAGCGTGCACGGAATGTTGCCGATATGGAGTCTGATGGGAAATGAAAACTGGTGTATGAGCGGTTATCATGCTGTGTCTGTACTGGCGGATGCAATAACCAAAGGCGTCTTTTCGAATGTGGATGAGGCATTGGCGGCAATGGTCAGTACATCCACCGTTCCGTATTATGAAGGTATAGCTGATTATATGAAGCTGGGATATATTCCGCTTGACAAAAGTGGTACAGCAGCTTCTTCTACTTTGGAGTATGCATACGACGATTGGACTATCTATCAGACAGCTTTGAAGGCAGGTAACAAGGAAATAGCGGAGACTTACCGAAAGCGTCCCTCAATTATCGTACTATCTATGATACAAGTATTGGTTTTGCACGTCCCCGTTATAGTGACGGTTCTTTCAAGAAAGAGTTTGATGTATTGCAAACCTATGGTGAAGGTTTTATTGAAGGCAATTCATGGAATTTCTCTTTTCATGTGCCACACGATGTATTTGGCATGATCGACTTGATGGGAGGAGAAGGGACGTTCGTACAGAAATTGGATGAACTGTTCTCCATGCATCTGCCGGAGAAGTACTATGAGCATAATGAGGATATTACTGAAGAATGTTTGGTCGGCGGATATGTGCATGGTAATGAACCGAGCCACCATGTTCCTTATCTATATGCGTGGACTTCCCAGCCGTGGAAATCACAGTACTGGCTGCGTGAGATTCTGAATAAGATGTATAAGAATGATATTAACGGATTGGGTGGAAATGATGATTGCGGACAGATGTCAGCATGGTACCTTTTCTCCGTGATGGGCTTCTATCCGGTTTGTCCTGGTACAGACCAGTATGTATTAGGAGCGCCCTACCTACCTTATCTGAAGATGACGCTTCCTAATGGAAAGACATTGGAGATCAAAGCGCCGGGTGTCAGCGACAAGAAACGTTACGTGCAGTCGCTGAAATTGAACGGCAAAGTATACGACAAGATGTACATTACACATGAAGACATTTTGAAAGGAGGCGTGCTTGAATTCAAGATGGGGGCGTCACCTAATAAACGTCGCGGATTATCACCGGAGGATAAACCTTATTCATTAACTAACGGAATCAACGAATAATCAATAAAGGAGTATGAAAAAGATACATTTAATCTATGCAGCCTGCCTGCTGGTAGGTATGGGGGCTTGTGCTGCAAGTGTGCAAAAACAGGTGAAGGATAATTTTGATGTATGGAAAGAGTACAATACAGGTGCTGTATTGTTTGAGGATAAAGCACCGGAAACGCTGGGATCGGACATTTACCACCGGATCATTCCCGATGCTGAATCGTATATCAAGGAACAGGCACGTACTGTATTAGCTACTCTTTACAATTCTCCGGAAGATAGTATTCCCGCAGTGCACAAGATACATTATACTTTGGAAAATATCAATGGTATTTCTGCTAAAGGCGGTGGCAATGGTGATGTGACGATTTTCTACAGTACACGTCATATTGAAAAATCTTTTGCAGCGAATGATACGGCAAAGTTGTTTTTCGAAACGCGCGGGGTATTGTTGCATGAACTGACACATGCTTATCAGCTGGAACCGCAGGGAATTGGTTCTTATGGAACTAACCGTGTTTTCTGGGCATTTATTGAAGGCATGGCCGATGCTGTACGTGTGGCAAACGGTGGTTTCGATGGTCCTAATGCCCGTCCGAAAGGCGGGAACTATATGGACGGTTACCGTACGGCCGGTTATTTCTTTGTCTGGTTGCGTGATAACAAAGATCCTGAATTCCTGCGTAAGTTCAATCGCAGTACGTTGGAGGTGGTGCCTTGGTCGTTTGATGGTGCTATCAAACATATTTTAGGGAACGAATATAATATTGACGAACTGTGGCATGAATATCAAGTTGCGGTAGGTGATATACAAGCATAATAATGTAAATATGGTGAGTGTAATGGGTAAAAGAGGATTGTTTTTAGTATGGCTGTGCCTGGTGAGTATTTTGCCGGGCATGGCTCAAACCGAGAAACTGATTGATTATGTGAATCCATTTGTGGGAACAGATGGTTATGGTAATGTGTATCCGGGTGCGCAGATTCCTTTCGGGGGAATTCAGATGAGTCCGGACACGGATAGTAAATACTATGATGCGGCTTCCGGTTATAAATATAATCATTCCACCTTGTTGGGGTTCAGTCTGACTCATTTAAGCGGGACTGGTATACCTGATTTGGGAGACTTCTTGTTTATTCCCGGAACAGGAGAGATGAAACTGGATCCAGGGACACGTGAGGAGCCGGAAAAAGGATACCGTTCACGTTATTCTCATGAAAAGGAATGGGCATCACCTAATTATTATGCGGTGGAACTGTCAGATTATGGAGTAAAGGCTGAAATGACGTCAGGGGTACGTAGTGGTATGTTTCGCTTCACCTATCCTCAATCGGATAAAGCTTTTATTATGATCGATATGAACCATACTTTATGGCAATCTTGTGAATGGGCGAATCTGCGCATGGAAAATGATTCTACCATCACCGGATATAAACTGGTGAAAGGTTGGGGACCGGAACGGCATATTTATTTCACGGCTACTTTCTCTAAAAAGTTGACCGGCTTGCGCTTTATGCAGAATAAGAAACCGGTGATTTACAATACCTCCCGGTTTCGTAGCAGCTATGAAGCTTGGGGAAAGAATTTGATGGCTTGCATCTCTTTTGATACGAAAGCCGGAGAGGAAGTGATTGTAAAAACTGCTATTTCATCGGTCAGCACAAACGGGGCAAAAAAACAATATGGCGGAACTTGCTGGACTCACTTTCGATGATCTGAAAGCTAAAGGAGAAGCACTATGGGAAAAAGAACTTGGAAAATATACCCTTACTGCCGACCGTAAAACGAAAAGAACATTCTATACGTCGGCTTATCATGCGGCTTTGCATCCGTTCATCTTTCAGGATGCAGACGGGCAGTTTCGAGGATTAGATAAAAATATAGAGAAAGCCGAAGGATTTACCAACTATACGGTATTCTCTCTTTGGGATACCTACCGGGCTTTGCATCCCTGGTTCAATCTGGTGCAGCAGGAAGTGAATGCCGATATTGCCAATTCCATGTTGGCTCATTATGATAAAAGTGTGGAGAAAATGCTTCCTGTATGGTCGTTTTATGGAACTGAGACTTGGTGTATGATTGGTTATCATGCAGTTTCCGTATTGGCTGACATGATTGTGAAGGGAGTAAAAGGGTTCGATTACGAACGTGCGTATGAGGCTATGAAGACCACGGCGATGAATCCGAATTATGACTGTTTGCCGGAGTATCGTATGATGGGATATGTGCCTTTCGATAAAGAGGCGGAATCAGTATCTAAAACATTGGAATATGCGTATGATGATTATTGTATGGCACAGGCTGCCAAGGTTTTGGGTAAAGAGGATGATTATCGTTATTTTTGAATCGTGCACTCTCTTATCAGACTTTGATTGATCCGGAAACGAAGTATATGCGTGGCAAGGACAGTCAGGGAAACTGGCGTACACCGTTTACCCGGTAGCTTATCAGGGCCCCGGATCTGTAAATGGATGGGGGATATTACGGAAGGCTTTACTGTACAATATACCTGGTACGTACCACAAGATGTACAAGGATATATCAACGAAGCTGGCGAAGATTGGTTCCGCAACCGGTTGGATGAACTGTTCACGGTAGAGTTGCCGGATGACATTCCGGGAGCACATGATATTCAAGGCCGTATCGGGCCTATTGGCATGGAAATGAACCTTGCCATCATGTAGCGTATCTTTATAATTACTTGAAAGAACCTTGGAAATGTCAGAAGTGGATTCGTACGATTGTTGACCGTTTCTATGGCGATACTCGGATGCATTAAGTGGCAATGACGATTGCGGACAGATGTCGGCTTGGTATATGTTCAATTGCATAGGCTTTTACCCGGTGGCTCCTTCAAGCAATATGTATAACATCGGTTCTCCTTGCGTTGAGGCAATAACTGTTCGGATGAGTAACGGAAAGGTGATTGAAATGGTAGCAGATTGGTCGCCGAAGAATGTGTATGTAAAGGAATTGTATGTGAACGGCAAGAAGTATGACAAATCTTATTTGAAATATGAGGATATACGTGATGGCGTGAAACTACGTTTTGTCATGAGCAGTAAACCGAACTATAAGCGTGCGGTATCGGATGAAGCGGTAGCTCCTTCTTTGTCGTTGCCTGGAAAGACAATGAAATATCAGGCAAATTTGATGAAAACGGGTATATCAAACCAGTGAAAATGACTTTTGAAGGAGTATTACCCAGTCCGTTTGATAGTACGAAGTGATGTTTTTATTACATTTGCCACTGTAAAACGATTATTAATTAAATATCTAAATCATGAGAAGATATTTCCTGTTAGTTGTGTGTTTGTGTTTGGCGTCACTACTTCGTGCACAGAATAAGTTAGAGTTAATTTCTCCCAATGGAGAGCTGAAAGTGTCCTTGAAGCTCTCGGATAAAATCTATTATAGTATAGATTATAACGGAGATGTATTGTTGAAAGACAATTCCCTTCAGTTGACATTGAGGAATCAGGTGTTGGGAGAAAATCCCAAACTGCGCCGTCAGAAACGTACGAGTGTCGACGAGCAATTAACTCCTATTGTTCCTTTGAAATATTCGAAAGTCAATAATCGTTATAATCAATTGCTACTGACCTTTAAAGATTATTCAGTAGAATTCCGTGCTTTTGACGATGGAGTTGCTTACCGGTTTATTACCTCACAAAAAGGTGATGTTGAAGTAATGAACGAAGAGTTTGCTATCAACTTCCCGTCGGATTATCTTCTTCACTTGCAACAACCGGGAGGCTTCCATACAGCTTATGAGGAACCTTACACACATGTTCAAAGTAATGCGTGGAAGCCTGAAGAACGGATAGCTGTTTTGCCGGTATTGATTGACACACAAAAAGACTATAAAATATTAATCAGCGAGTCGGATCTGGCTGATTATCCATGTATGTTTCTCAAAGGAACGGGCACGAACGGAGCAATTTCTGTTTTTCCTAAAGCTCCGCTTGCGTTTGCCGAAAACAGTGATCGTAGTGTGAAGATTACTCAAGAAGCTGATTACATTGCTAAAACAAAAGGTACGAGAAATTATCCTTGGCGTTACTTTGTGATAAGTAAAAATGATAAGCAGTTGATTGGGAACACAATGACTTATAAACTGGCTGAAAAGAATCAACTTCAAGATGTTTCATGGATTAAGCCGGGACAGGTGAGCTGGGAATGGTGGAATGACGCTTCTCCTTACGGACCGGATGTGAATTTTGTTTCCGGTTATAACTTGGATACTTATAAGTATTACATTGATTTTGCTTCTAAATTTGGTATTCCATATATCATTATGGATGAAGGCTGGGCTAAAAGTACGCGTGATCCTTATACGCCTAATCCCAAAGTAGACTTGCACGAGTTGATCCGTTATGGCAAAGAAAAAAATGTAGGGATTGTGCTTTGGTTGACGTGGTTGACGGTAGAAAACAATTTTGATCTCTTCAAGACTTTCAATGAATGGGGAGTAAAAGGACTTAAGATTGATTTTATGGACAGAAGCGATCAGTGGATGGTCAACTATTACGAACGGGTAGCCCGGGAAGCAGCCAAACATCATTTGTTTGTCGATTTTCATGGCTCTTTCAAACCTGCCGGACTGGAATATAAATATCCGAATGTGCTGTCTTACGAAGGAGTGCGTGGCATGGAACAAATGGGCGGTTGTTATCCGGATAATAGTTTGTATTTACCATTTATGCGTAATGCTGTCGGTCCGATGGATTATACTCCCGGAGCGATGATTAGTATGCAGCCTAATGTGTATCGGTCGGAACGTCCTAATGCTGCAAGTATCGGAACACGTGCTTATCAGTTGGCACTCTTTGTGGTTTTTGAAAGTGGTCTGCAGATGTTGGCGGATAATCCTACTCTTTATTATCGTAATGAAGATTGTACCCGTTTCATCACACAAGTTCCCGTAACATGGGACGAGACTGTGGCATTGGAAGCTAAAGCGGGTGAATATGTCATTGTAGCAAAACGGAAAGGCGATAAGTGGTTTATAGGAGGAATGACTAACAATGGTGAAAAGGAACGTGAGTTTACCATAAAGTTAGATTTCTTGAATAAAGATCGCTCTTATCAAATGACATCTTTTGAGGATGGTATCAACGCAGGACGTCAGGCGATGGATTATCGTTGCAAGTCAGCCCAAGTGAAAGCCGGAGAACAGCTAACTATAAAGATGGTTAGAAATGGTGGCTTTGCAGCTGTCATTGAATGATGGCACATATTCTAACTTTCCATACGTAAAAATGGAAATCATCTTTCAATCTATCACCATCCTTCTGAAATGCCTTGTTCATCGAGCTTTCAGGGCGGTGATAGATTGTTCTCCACCTATCACCTAATCATTCATCTATCACCGTTTGAAATGAACATGCCTGCATATAAATATAAGCTTGTATGTAAATAGAAGTTTCAACAGGGGATACCTTTTGGTTTCAAGGCGGGAAACTGCAGTTTCATAGGCTTGAAACAAAGTGTTTTACTACATGAAACTGTTTGTTTCAAGCGTTGAAACCAATCGTTTCACGGCACGAAACACTTTGTTTTGCTATTTGTTCTAAGAAGGCAATGCTTCGGAATCAACGTTTTCTCTTAGAGAACCACTCTTTAAACTCTGCTACTCGGGCTTTGCTGACAAGTATTTTTTCTTTGATTCCTGAATAATACAAGTTGATGGACAGGCGGCTGTTGAACCATAAGTCAATATCTTTGATAGCTTCTCGCGAAATAAGATATTGGCGGTTAGCCCGAAAGAAAAGAGAAGGATTGAGACACTCCGTAAGTTCATCTAATGTTTGAGAGAAACAGTATTCGGTTTCATCGGTTAAGACTACTTTGACCTGACAGTCCTTAATATAAAACAATTGTATCATATCTACAGAAACAGGCAATAGTTTGTCTCCTTTGGTAGGAATAAGGAAATGACTTTTATAGTTTTCCTGCTTTTGGAGTGAATGTATCAGTTTCAGTAGCTCATTCTCCTGTTGTGGAAAAGGAAACTGGTGTTTGTCAGCAGCATCTTGTAAACCTTGGAGCTTATCGAAAGCGTGTTCTATGTCTTCCTTACCGATGGGTTTTAATAAGTAGTCGATGCTGTTTACTTTGAATGCACGTAACGCATATTCATCATAGGCAGTTGTAAAGATAATCGGACAAGTAATATTGATATGATTGAATATCTCGAAGGCGGAACCATCTGCCAGGTGAATATCCATGAATACCAGTTCCGGCATCGGATGAGAACTGAACCATTCGATAGTGGAACTGATACTATCCAGTATGGTCACGATTTCTCCATTCGGTTTTATCTCATTAAGCAGTGAAGTCAGGTTTCGTACTGCTGCTTTTTCGTCTTCTATAATGACAATCTTCATGGTGATTATTGTTCTAGTTGTGATTTTTCAATCAAAGGAATACAAACTGTAAACTCTCTGTCCTCCGTTATTTGTATATCCCGTTTAAACAAGAGCCTGTATCGCTTGGCAAGGTTGGCAAGTCCGATACCGGTTCCGGAAGTTGCAGTCCATTTGGGCTGAATGTCGTTGCTGATAGACAAATTGCCGTTATCGTCCGTCGTGATATGAATGGTCAACGGCTTCCGGTCGCTGATTTCGTTGTGCTTTACTGCATTCTCAATCAACACTTGCACCGCCATTGGAGGGAGGAGATATTCTTCGTATGCATTGCTTATCTGTATGTCGAATTGTAGATTGTTCTCAAAACGCATCTTTAATAGAAAAATATAAGCGGAAACAAATTCTATTTCTTCCCGGAGACTGACACATTGTGACTCATTACTTTGTAAAGTATACCTTAGTACCCGGGAGAGTTCCTGAATGTAATCCTGCGCTTTATCTTGATTTTCGCGTACCAGCGAACGCAGGGTATTCAGCGAGTTGAACAGCATGTGTGGGTTCAGCTGATTCTTCAGAACTTCATACTGATTGCGGAGATTCTCTGCCTGAAGCTGTTCGTTTTCAATAAGTACCAGTTGCTGCTTGAATATAAGATGAATGATACAGCAACTACTGGTGACGAGACATGCCACAATAAAATCCCGCAATGGATGCAAATAATGATGTACCATGGCATCGATGGCCGGAATATCAAACGTTCTGTGAAGGAAAACAAAAAACTGTCCTGACAAGTTACTCAATATCCATGTCACGATAAAGGAAAGCAAAATCTTTGTCCCTGTAATTTTAATGGACGCCTGATTGAAATGAAACAAACGGGTATTGATGGCAAAAAGTAACAATAGTGATAGAAAGGTAAACAGTATTTCGTTTGCCACATCTATAAACTTCATCCCCGGGAATAAGGAATGACTTTCGAAACGGTCGAAAAGAGATACTGATTCAGGAAAATGAATCAGTACAGCAACCGCCAAGGAGATGATGACTGTGGAAAGTATATATTTATCTTTTTTTATTGCTTTGGCTATCATACAACAAAGATAGTGGTAAATTATGAGTTACCGGTTATAAAATGTCAATGCTGTTGTCACAGTTGGTCAATTATTGTTTCTGAATGTGTGCCGTGACATACATACCGGGGCGGAATTGTACATTTTCCTCCTTGATGGAAGCATACACTTCGAGCGAACGATTGGTTTCGTCTACTTTTTGTCCGATGGAAATCACGATACCGTGAAAGGTTTGTGTCCCCATTCCGTTTACACGAAACTGTACCGGGCTGCCGACTTGTATGTCTGCGAGATCTTTCTCGTAAGTAGTCAGGCAAAGCATCGGGCTGCTTTTATCGATAAGTTCGCAAAGGGCTTCTCCCGGATTGATATATTTGCCGATGTTCATCGCTACATTAGCGGCATAACCACTAATGGGGGCTTTGACTTCCAGTAGCGGTTGTATTCCGTTCTTAAGTAATGCCTCCGTTTGAACGCCTAAAAGAGAAAGTTGTGCAGCAGCGGCGTCCTGGCGACTCTTCATGGAGAGAAAGTCCGCTTTACTTTGCTGGAATTTCTTTTGAGAAGCTGCTTGTTCGGCAGACAGATTTTTTTGCCGTTCGTATTCAGCTAAGAGATATTCGGTCTGTGCGTGACTGTCCAGATAAGTTTGTTGCAGGGTGATGAACTCCGGATTCTCTAACGTGGCGATTACACTGTTTGCAGCCACCCATTGCCCTGGAAGCAGAGAAGCTTTTTTTACAATGCCTCCCATGGTTAAAGCAATGGTTGCCTGACGTTGAGGAGGAAGAACGATTCGTCCGTTGAACGAAACCTGATTAGGCTTTGAGGTAGCTGAAGTGATGGCATCCACTTCGGGTTGTGCGATGGTATCTGCTATCGTTTCGGCAACGGGAATTGCGGCGGATTCGTTATTTGTAGTTTGCTGGTTTCCTTTGCAAGCCGTTAGAACTAGTAAAAGGATGGGATAAACTATCTTTTTCATATCTTATGTTTTATAATAATTATTCAGGGTGATGTATCTCATTCAATGTCTCGATTTTCCACCTACTTGAAAAGTTCATATTCCAGTGCAGCAATATTGTATTGGTAGACTGTTTCAATATAGCCTCTGCGTATCTCTCTGGCGGTGGTAATCGACTGTATATATTCGGCAATGCCTGTTTCGCTCTGCTGCAATTGCAGGTTGGCTGCCTTTGTCAGTTCGTCCGCTTCTTTCAGGGCAGAAGAGGTATAATATCGTAAACTCTCGTTATATCTGCGGAGGGATGCTTCCAGTTCGAGTGTCTTATTTCTTAACTCCCGGATGTTGGCATCTGCCTGTATTTGCGCTGAAGTGGCAGTTAGCCGTGCCTGCTTCACTTTGCTCTTTTGTGGCAGGAAGTAGATGGGGAAAGAAACCCCGATCATCCAGGCATTCAGATTCTTAAGTGGGAGAATGTCCTGACGGGTATACCCCACACTGATTTCAGGAAAGAAATGGCTCTGCTCTACACGGAGCATTGCTTTCGCTTCATCTGCCTGGCTTTGAAAGTAAGCAGTATGTGCTCCCGACAGGTTTCCATCCGAAATGTCGGTATAGAATAAGGATAAAGTGGAATCTACCGGAACAATGGGATCGTTGGAGTAGCAACTCCATTGGAAACGTGCCAATGCCATTTTCTCTTCTTCTTTTGCTTGGAACCAGCGGTTATGCAGATCGGCAGCTATGGTGGTCATCATATTTTTCTCTAGCAAGGTGATCTCTCCTTGTTGGTATCGTAATTCTCCGATGCGCTGCAGTTCTTCTGCCATTTTATCCTGATCCCGATACATTGAACAGAGATTAGTGGCATATTGGTAGTAGGCCCACGCCCTTTTCACTTCTGCTGTGATTTCTTTCTCTACCATCTGCCGATAATAGGTGTTCGTTTTTACCTGACGGTTGACTAACGCATTCTTGTAGAATGGCGTTAGAAGGGAGCCCAGACTTTGCTCGAAAGCCAGTTCCTTGTCTTTTTTGTTTTCTCCGTTAAGTTGACCCCAGGAATAGCTGAACGAGGTAGGCGTTGCTTCTATCACTTCTCCGCGAGTGGCTTTGGCTTGTTGAATAGCATTATTGGCTATTTTCAGGCGAGGATGATTTTGTTTGGCTATTTCTATCGCCTGTTCGAGACTGACTGTTTGTGTCTGTTGAGCGGAAACGAACGCGGGAAGAAACAAGAACAGGAGATACAATCCCCCGAAAGGCCAGCGCAGTTTGATTCCCGGACGTCTCCAGGTAGCAAATGAATTTACAATTTTGTAAAACACCGGAATGATGAGTAAAGTCAGTACGGTAGAAATAATCAAGCCACCGATGACCACTGTTGCCAACGGACGTTGTACTTCTGCGCCGGCTGAAGTGGCTATTGCCATCGGGACGAATCCCAGAGATGCAACCAGTCCTGTCAGGAATACAGGACGGAGCAAGTGTGGAGTCCCTCTTTTGATAATCTGGTTTGTAGTCATGGAATAGGTATTTTTGTTTACGAAGTTCGTTGAAGTGATTTACCATCAGGATACCATTCAATACTGCCACCCCGAACAAAGCGATGAATCCTACTCCGGCCGATATGCTAAACGGAAGTCCGCGTAGCCAAAGTGCGGCGATACCACCGATGAGCGATAGGGGGACGGTTGAGAATACCATCAGGGTATAGGTGATGTTCTTGAATGCGAAGAACAGAATCAATAGAATGAGCATTAATGCCACGGGGATGACCACCAGTAAGGTATTGATGGCATTTTGCAAGTTTTCGAACTGGCCGCCGTATTCGAAGTAATATCCCGGTTTCAGTTTGATGTTCTTGTTCAGTGTCTCTTGAATATTGGCGACAACTTGCTGGATGTCTGCGTCACGCACATTGACACCGATGACGATGCGCCGTTTGGTTGCATCCCGGTTGATTTGCAGTGGCCCACTGACAAGGTCGATGCTTGCTACCTCTCCAACAGGGATTTGAATTCCTTCCGAAGTGCGTACAAACAACTTATCAAGATTCAAGTCGGCCACTTTCTCCTGGTCAAGCCGGACCACGAGATCGAATCTCCGCTCGTTTTCAAAGATTACACCTGTTGACTCTCCGGCATAGGCAGTTCGGATAATGGTGTTAAGCTCTTGTATGTTGATGCCGTAACGGGCTATTTTGCCACGGTTGTATTTCACTACTAATTGGGGTAATCCCATTGTCTGCTCAACGATGACATCCGCTGCTCCCGGCACTTTTTCTACAAAGGTAGCTGCTTCTTTGGCTCTTTCATATAATTCGTGCGTGTCTTCTCCATATAATTTGATGGCAATATCTGCTTTTGCTCCCGTCATCAGCTCGTTGAAGCGAAGCTGTATCGGTTGCGAGAAGTTGAATTCGGCACGTTCGGAGAGCGGAGCAAGTGCGTCTTTCATTTTATCCACCATTTCTGCACGGCTTCCGGCACTTGTCCACTCTTTGAATGGTTTCATGATAATCATCACATCGGCATCTTCCACTGCCATCGGGTCAGTGGGAACTTCCGCCGTTCCTATTTTGGCTACAACATGTTTGATTTCAGGGAATTTATCCATTAATGCTTTCTCTGCCAAGCGGGATACTTCGATACTTTCGGTCAGCGAACTTCCTGCGGGTAGTGTCATTTGCATGGCAAAATCTCCTTCGTCCAAAGTAGGAATGAATTCTGCTCCCAGGCGGGTAAAAGAAAAAGTGAACCGATCAGCGCAGAGAAGGCTACGATGACGGTACGCCATCTGTGACGAAGACAGGCGCGCAGGGTGTGCTGGTAGGTCTTGTTCAGTTTCTCGAAGAAGCGGTCGGCAAGGGTGGGTTTCACAACAATGGTATGCTTCAGAAAGAGGGAGGCCATCATAGGAACATAAGTCAGTGAAAGAATTAAGGCTCCGATAATGCAGAACACAAGTGTTTTAGCCATAGGAGTGAAATATTTCCCTTCAATCCCGTTCAATGTAAGGATGGGGAAGAAGACGATAAGGATAATCAACACTGCAAAAGTGGCCGAGCGTGCAACGCCGGAAGCTCCTTTTTCCACTTCTTTGTCCATCTCTTTGCGGGTCAGTGTGCGGCCTCGGAATTGTTTTCCGTAAATGTGGGCGAGGATACCTTCCAAGATAACGATAGAGCCATCTACTACAATACCAAAGTCAATGGCGCCAAGACTCATCAGATTGGCGGTGACATTGAATACACGCATCATGATAAAAGCGAAGAGCATTGCCAGCGGGATGACGGATGCGACAATCAGTCCGGCACGGAGATTGCCGAGGAAGAGGATGAGTACAAGGAAGACGATAACCGCTCCTTCAATCAGGTTGTTGACAACCGTAGAGATGTTCCGGTTTACCAGTTCCGAACGGTTCAAGTAAGGTTCTATACTGACTCCTTCGGGTAATAGCTGCTGTATTTTTTCTACCCGTTTTTCGAGTTCTTGAGTCACTACATTTGCGTTGGCACCTTTCAGCATCATGGCAATTCCACCGACACACTCGCCCTCACCATCCTTTGTCATGGCACCGAAACGCTTTGGAGAACCGAAGCGGACAACTCCTACATCACTGATATGTACCGGAATCCCATTCCGGTTGGTCACTACAATCTGTTCAATATCCTTGATGCGGGTAATCATACCTTCCGACCGGATATAGTAGGCATTCTTTATCTTCTCAATGTAGCTTCCTCCGGTATTTTGGTTGTTGCTGCTAAGTGCTTCGAACACCTCGCCGATAGTGATATTCAAAGAAAACAGGGCGTCCGGATCGACGGCTACTTCATATTGTTTCAGGTAACCGCCGAAACTATTGATTTCTACTATACCGGGTATACCGGACAACTGACGTTTCACCATCCAATCTTGAATGGTGCGGAGTTCCATTGCGTCATATTTCTTCTCATATCCGGGAGCTACCTTCAATATATACTGGTAAATCTCTCCCAGACCGGTGGTGATGGGCATCATTTCCGGTGTTCCGAGTTCGGAGGGAATCTCGCTTGTTACGCTTTGTATTTGTTCATTTATCAACTGCCGTGCATCGAGTGTGGGAACACTTTCTTTAAAAACGACCGTTACGACCGATAGCCCGAAGCGGCTGACAGAACGGATATCTTCGACATTCATAATATTGCTCATCGCTATTTCGATAGGCATAGTGATGAGTTGTTCCACCTCTTGTGGTGCGAGTGTAGGGGATACGGTCACTATTTGTACCTGATTATTGGTAATGTCGGGCACGGCATCAATAGGTAGTGTCAGCATCGCATAGATACCTCCGATAAACAGGAAGAGAGTAGTGAGTCCTACAAATAGTTTCTTCTTGATTGAAAAACGTACAATAGCTGTAAACATGACTTTCGTTGTATTATTATTTCACAGTACAAAATTACGGCCTATCTTCATCCGTTATCACTAAGAATAAATGAAGCGGAAAGATTGTGGGGTGAAGTGACGGATTTGGGAATTGAAAGATGTAAAATCATAGCTCTTGTTTCACTGCTGAACAAACATTTCTTTCAGTTTACTCGTTTAATATAAAAACAAATTAAATGTATATTCAACATGAAAACATTCGTCTTGATGATGGTAAGCCTGTTGTTTGCAATTTCTTCGGAAGCGCAAAACAAGTCTTTTTATGATTTTACAGTGAAAACTATTGATGGTAAGGACTTTCCTCTTTCTTCACTGAAAGGTAAGAAAGTGTTGGTAGTCAACGTGGCATCTAAGTGTGGGCTGACGCCCCAGTATGCTCAACTGGAGAAACTATATGAGAAATATAAAGAAAAAGACTTTGTTATTATCGGTTTTCCGGCGAATAACTTTATGGGACAAGAACCGGGTAGTAATGAGGAAATAGCCAAGTTCTGTTCTTTGAACTATGATATTACTTTTCCGATGATGGCTAAGATTTCCGTTAAAGGAAAAGATATGGCTCCTCTTTACCAATGGTTGACGGAGAAAAAACAGAATGGAAAAGAAAACGCACCGGTTCAGTGGAATTTTCAGAAGTTTATGATTGATGAGAACGGACATTGGGCGGGAGTTGTGTCTCCGAAAGAAAGTCCGTTCTCTGAAAAGATTATTACTTGGATAGAGAAGGAATAAGGGATACTTTTTTCAGCTCTTCTTCGAAGTTGGGAGTGAAGATTCCTTTACCCAGATTTTCTTTTATTTCTTCGATCTTCCAAAATCGTCCACCGTCCAGTTCGTCGCTGGGATGGATTTCTTCCTCATAAACGGTTTTGTGGACAAAAACAAGCTCTTTTTCACGGCTGGATTCAAAAATATAACTGGTGAGAAGCTCGGGGTGAAGTCTGTGATGCCCAATTCTTCACGGACTTCTCTCTTTAGGGCGATTTCTACGCTTTCGCCCAAATCAATATGTCCGCCCACAGCCGTATCCCATTTCCCCGGTTGAATATCTTTCCATTCGGGTCGTTTCTGTAAGTAGATGTCTCCTTGGGCATTGAATACGTGAAGGTGAACTACCGGATGAAGCAATTTGCTGCCGCTATGACATTCTCCACGAGTAGCGGCTCCGGTGATATTTCCCTGTTCATCGACAACGGGAAACATTTCTTGGTTATTATCACTTGGCATAGTGTCTTTTATATTGGGTGAAATCTTACGGAGAGGAGAATATCTTATGGTATTAATAAAGAAGAATCTCCATAACTTAGGAATCGGAAATCATGCGCCAGTGCATAATCATAAATTGTGTGCCAATTCCCTTTTACAAAAGCTGAAACCAAAAGCAGCAAGGTACTTTGCGGCTGATGGAAATTAGTAACCATCGCTTTTACTATTTTATAATTGTATCCCGGTGCTATGATAATCTGTGTACTGGTGTGAAGGGTTTCCAAACCATTCCTGTCGAGATATCCTAATATCTTTTGCAACGCAACAACGGGAGGAATCTGGTCGTACTTTTCATAAGGCTGCCATTGTTTGACACGTAGTTCTTCTTCCGTAGCATACGGATTTTCAGCCAATGTAACTCCAATGTGATACAGGCTTTCCAGAGTCCGTACAGAAGTAGTTCCTACTGCAATAGCACAACCGTCGTGGTCAATCAGTTTTTTGATGGTGCTCCGGTTGACCGATATATATTCCGTGTGCATCTCGTGACCTTCGATTTCTTCACTTTTTACAGGTTTGAATGTGCCTGCTCCTACATGTAGAGTTAATTCTTCAAGATCAATCCCTTTTTCTTGAAGTGCATCCAATACTCGTGGAGTAAAATGTAATCCCGCCGTAGGCGCAGCTACCGAACCTTTAATCTTAGAATAAACAGTTTGATAAGTCTCCTTGTCACTTTCTTCCGTATCCCGGTTTAAGTAAGGAGGAATAGGAAGTTCTCCGAATACTTCAAGGATATCGGCAAACGTCACTTCCGGATTATCCCATGCAAAATCTACCCAATGGCTGGTTCCTTTGCATTCTCCTCGGGTAGCGGTCAGAGTAATAGGGAATCCTTTGACGGTCATTTCGCGTTTCAACTGTCTGTCTTTCCATTTCTTCAGATTGCCGATCATGCAAAGCCAGGCGGCATGTGCTGTCTGTTGGAAATTTAAGACATAATCGTTTGGCTGGATCGGTTCAAGACAAAACACTTCGATCAGTGCTCCCGTCTCTTTTCGAAAATGGAGGCGTGCCTGAATGACTTTTGTATTATTGAATATCATCAGACTGCCTTGCGGCAGATATTCCGGCAAAGAAGTGAAAACATCTTCACTAACTTCTCCACGACGGTATATTAAGAGTTTGGACTGGTCGCGGGTAGGCAACGGGAATTTAGCAATACGTTCATCCGGAAGAGGATAACTGTATTCACTGATATGGATATGTCTAGGATCTTCTTTCATTGTTTTCTAAAATAAAAAGAGGTTAGAACCCATTCGGTTTCTAACCTCTTTAACCAGTCGGGGTGACTGGATTCGAACCAGCGACCACACGCCCCCCAGACGCGTACTCTAACCGGGCTGAGCTACACCCCGAATTGCGGATGCAAAAGTACTGATTAATTTTTAGTTAGCAAATAATCCGTTGATTTTTCTAGTATGAATTGTGCCGATTTATAGCTATTATTCTGATTATTAGTCTTTCTTGTGAACATACAAATCTTTATTTCAATGAGTTAGTAGTTTTTTTGATTGCCTCTTATGTGATATAAAAGTACATTTCTTTAATTTTGCTTGAATTAGAAAACAATCTGCTTATTTTTCATTTGAAAGCATTAATCCTTTTCTTGTCCTAAAAACACTATAAAAAACAGGTCAGTCTATAATAAAACGAAATAGGAAAATGATAAATGAACTAACAATCAGAGAGTTTGTTTATAAATTAATGTAAATAAAAGGTGTTTGACTTCCTTAGTATGATACTATATTTCCATTTTTGGTGCGTGGTAAATTAGGAAGTTATACATTTGTAAAAAGACTTAGTTTAGAAAGGTGTTAAATGTTAGACATTAAAAATAGAGAGACATTAGAGATATATGTTTTGGGTGATGACTTTAAATTTTACCAGAATCTAAAATACCTTCCTTTGACTTCCTATCCTTCTAATAATCAATCAGCTTTGATTATATATTGTTTAGGTGGAAAGGCCAAAATTACAGTGCATGAAGATGTACATTGGATACAACCGGAGGAATTGATTATATTATTACCCGGACAATTTGTCTCATTTAGTGAGCCAAGTGAAGATTTCTCGACCGTTACGATGGTTATATCTACTTCACTGTTTAGTGATGCGTTAAGTGGTGTGCCCAGATTTTCTCCGCATTTCTTTTTCTATATGCGGACTCATTACTGGTATCCGCAGACGGAACGCGATATTCCCCGGATGTATAATTATCTGGGTATGATAAAAGATAAAGTTACATCTCAGGATATATATAGGCGTGAGCTGATTATTCATTTGTTGAGGTATCTGTATCTGGAACTGTTCAATGCTTATCAAAAGGAATCTACCTTGATGACTGCCCGCAGGGATACCCGTAAAGAAGAGTTGGCTAATAAATTCTTCGGGCTTATCATGAAGCATTTCAAAGAGAATAAGGATGTGGCTTTTTATGCGGATAAACTATGTATTACTTCCAAATACCTGACTATGGTAATCAAGGAAACAAGCGGGAAGTCTGCTAAAGACTGGATTGTTGAATACATCATATTAGAAATCAAGGCTTTGTTGAAAAATACAAGCCTGAACATTCAGGAAATAGCGATTAAAACGAACTTTGCGAATCAATCGTCGCTTGGACGTTTTTTTAGAAAGCATACAGGAATGTCGCTTTCACAATATCGAATGAGTAACTTAGAACAATAGTGCGGACAATTGCCTCACAATAGGCAATAATATCTATAGGGATTGGGAAGAGAAAGGGAATGAAGTCTATTTCATTCCCTTTTATTATGCGGTATATCTGATGTAGGATGGATTAAATTCCCATACATTCGCGATAGAAGTCGAGCATTTCGAAGATAGTGTCCTTATCGGCAGTCTGATTGATGCAAATGTCTCCAATATCTTTTAGTAATGTGAAATTGATAGTGCCTGAAGTATTCTTTTTATCATGCGTCATAAATGCATACAGTTGGTCATATTTCTTGCAGTCGAAAGTAAATACACCATAATTATCCTTGATAAACTGGATCGTTTGCCGCATTTTCTCTTTCGGGAAACCTACTTTGAGATGAGAAAGATACAGTTCGCACACAATTCCCCAAGCTACTGCATATCCATGTAGTACAGGACGGTTTTCTGCCAGTGCCATACTTTCGAACGCGTGTCCTACGGTGTGTCCCAGATTTAATGCTTTGCGGATTCCATGTTCGAAGGGATCCTGTTCTACAATATCTTCTTTCACTTGTACCGATTGACCTACCAATTGTTTGAGAGCTGCATAATCAATACTAGAGGAATCGAAATTGAGCAATTCTGCCCAATGTGCCGTATTGCTAATCAAACCGTGCTTCAACATTTCAGCATATCCGGAGAAGAAATTGTGTGTGTCCAATGTGCGTAGGAATTCAGTTTCAATCAATACACTGTTTGCCGGAGCGAAAGCACCGATTTCATTTTTCAGTCCGTTGAAGTTGATTCCTGTTTTACCCCCCACTGATGCGTCCACCATAGCGAGCAGAGTAGTTGGTATATTGATATAGGAAATGCCCCGTTTGAATGTAGCTGCGGCAAAACCTCCGAGATCTGTCACCATCCCTCCTCCAAGATTGATAAGTAAAGAGTGGCGGGTAGCCCCTTGAGTACTTAATGCCATCCAGACGGAAGCGAGTGTTTCCAGAGTTTTATGCACATCTTCTGCTCCGATACAGATTTCTACAGCATCTTTTAACAGATCCGATTCCTTTAGAGAAGGGAGACAAAGACGCTGGGTATGCTCGTCTGTGAGGACGAATAATTTGTCATGCGGACATTGTTCTATGGCGCGGCTAAGGCTTGTTTCCAAGCTTTCGCAGAGAATAACTTCTTGTTTACTCATGATTCTTTTGCTTTTTTACTTTGCAAATGTATATAAAATATCTTTTTTTACTTACTTTTGTCTCATTAAAACGTTTAATCATGAAAGCATTATTACCTGTATATTGTCGTCCTTTGGGATATGTTGTCTTGTTGGTAGCTCTGTTTATCCCTTTTATTTTGGTGATGCAGGGAGTAGTAACTGATACTAACTTGCTGTTTTATAAAGAATGTACAAAGTTGTTGATGATGGCAGGATGCTTGTTAATAATCTTTGCATTAAGCAAGAATGAAAGCCGTGAAACGGAGCAAATCCGGAATTCGGCTGTTCGTAATGCTATCTTTTTGACATTCTTGTTCGTCTTTGGTGGTATGTTGTGGCGTGTTATGCAAGGAGATGTGATAAACGTCGATACTTCCTCTTTCCTTACTTTTCTGGTTTTAATGTGCTTTGTCTGGAGTTTGGTCTGAAAAAAGCGCTTGTTGATCGATTCTTTAAAAGATAATTTTCTTTTCAATTAAACCTTTTGCGATTCGATTTGTCAAAAAGACATTGTTATTGCTACTAATATAATCGTAAATAAGGTAAATGAAAAGATTTTCAGCAGGGTTGGTGCTGATGTTGCTATGCACCTTCTCAATTTTTGCACAGAATAAGGTTATTACCGTTTCGGGACGTGTGGTGGAATCCGATACTAAAGAGCCCGCAGCGCAGGCTACAGTTCAATTGCTATCATTACCTGATAGTGCTTATGCCGCCGGTATAGCCAGTAGTAACCAAGGATGGTTTACTCTCCCCAAAGTAAAAGCCGGAAAATATGTGTTGAAAGTTTCCTATATTGGATTCCGAACCAAGCTCGTACCGGTACAATTATCTGCTAACGCCACTGATAAAAAATTGGGAACCATTACATTGGACCCTGATGCTGTCATGCTGAAGGAAGCGGTGATTACTGCCGAAGCTCCGCAGGTGGTCGTGAAAGAAGATACGCTGGAATATAACTCAACAGCTTACCGTACTCCCGAAGGGGCGATGCTCGAAGAGTTGGTGAAGAAACTTCCGGGAGCAGAGATAGACGATGACGGTAACGTCAAAATCAATGGTAAAGAAGTCAAGAAGATTATGGTGGACGGTAAGGAGTTCTTTGGCGGTGATGTGAAAACCGGTTTGAAGAATTTGCCGGTCAATATGATTGACAAGTTGAAGACGTACGATAAAAAATCGGACTTGGCACGTGTTACCGGAATAGATGACGGAGAAGAAGAAACTGTTCTTGACCTGAAAGTGAAGAAAGGTATGAATCAAGGTTGGTTTGGTAATGCAAGTGTTGCCGGTGGTACAGAAGATCGTTACGGAAGCAACTTGATGTTGAATCGTTTTGTCGATAATAGCCAATTCTCTTTAATCGGTTCTGCTAATAATGTGAACGATCAGGGATTCTCCGGTGGAGGTGGCGGACCTCGTTTCCGGAACAGCAATGGTTTGACTGCTACCAGGATGTTAGGGGCTAACTTTGCTACCCAGACTGAAAAATTGGAACTGGGAGGTAGTGCCCGTTATAATTTCAGTGATCGGGATGCAACATCTACAAACTACTCGGAACGTTTCCTGCAAAATGGAAATTCTTATTCAAATTCGAACAGTAAAGGCCGCAATAAGAATACGAACTTTAATGCAGACTTTCGGTTGGAGTGGAAACCGGACACATTGACAAATATCATTTTCCGTCCGAACGTTTCTTATGGAAAGTCTAATAGTTATTCTATTTCCGAATCGGGAACTTTTAATGGAGATCCATTTAATTTGGTGTCTAATCCTAATGAGTTTTTGAATAAGATTTTCTGGGGAAGTACGGATGATCCTTTAGAAGCTATTCGTGTCAACGCCAGTAATAGTGAATCAAAATCTGAAGGGCAGAATCTCTCTGCAAATGCTTCTTTGCAAGTGAATCGTAGATTGAATAATCAGGGACGAAACATCACTTTCCGTGGTACATTTAGTTATGGAGATAATGACAGCGAACAGTTTAGTGAATCATTGACGCGTTATTTTGATGATAATGCAAAAAAAGAAGATGATGAGCGTAAACAATATACTACTTCTCCAACCAAGAATTATGATTATACTGCCGAACTGACTTATAGCGAACCGATTGCGAGAGCTACTTTCTTGCAGTTCCGGTATAAATTTCAATATAAATATAGTGAAAGTGACAGAAGTACGTACAGTTTGCTTCCCGATGCCGATAAAGGACAGGATTGGTTTTGGAATTTTGGTGATGGCCTGCCTGTAGGATATGAAGAGAATAAAGATAGAGATTTGAGTAAGTATGCTCAATATAAATATTATAACCATGATATTAATGCAGGACTAAATATTATCCGCGAGAAATATAGATTGAACTTTGGAGTATCTTTGCAACCGCAGAACACCAGATTGGATTATAAGAAAGCCGAAGTAGATACTGTAGTAAAAAGAAATGTGTTCAATTTTGCTCCTAACGTTGATTTTCGTTACAGATTTTCTAAAGTCAGCCAGTTGCGCTTTACCTATCGGGGACGTGCAAGCCAGCCGAGTATGGAAAATTTGCTTGATGTAACTGATGACTCTAATCCGTTGAATATCCGTAAGGGTAATCCGGGATTGAAACCTTCTTTCTCTCATTCTATGCGTTTGTTTTATAATACTTATAATGCAGATAAACAGCGTGGCATGATGGCTCATGCAAACTTGAATATGACTCAAAATAGCATTACTAATGCCACTACTTATAATCAGAGTACTGGTGGAGTGACTGTTAAACCGGAGAATATCAACGGAAACTGGAATGCGATGGGAATGTTTGGATTCAATGCAGCATTGAGAGACAAGCGGTTTACCATAAATTCTTTCTCCCGTGCTAATTATACCAATGCGGTTTCTTATCTTTTTAATGACGATACTAAAATAAATGACAAGAACACTAGTACGACACTGACTTTCGGAGAGAATTTGAATGGAACTTTCCGTAACGACTGGTTTGAATTTACCTTGAATGGTTCAATCAACTATAACTTTGAGCGAAATCAACTGCGTCCGGAAAACAATCAAGAACCCTATACATTTGGTTATGGTGCAAGTACTAATATCTCTTTACCTTGGAGTATGACGTTGTCTACCAATATCACTAATAACGCTCGTCGTGGTTATCGTGATGCCAGTATGAATAAGAATGAACTTATTTGGAATGCACAGATTGCCCAAAACTTCCTGAAAGGCAATGCCGCAACCATCAGTTTTGAAGTATATGATATTCTGCGGCAGCAATCTAATATCAGCCGTTCGTTAACAGCCGATATGCGTTCTGTTTCTGAATATAACGGAATTAATAGCTACTGCATGCTTCGTTTTTCTTATCGTCTGAATGTTTTTGGAAATAAAGAAGCTCGCGGCAATATGCGTCATGGCGGTTTTGATGGTGGTGGGCCTCGTGCCCCGCGTGGTGGCTTTGGAGGTGGCAGACCACACTAAAGCAGAGTAATAGGTTTAAATAAAAACAGGAAGTCCCGGCACAACGATTCAATGTTGTTGCCGGGACTTCTTTGTTAATCCGAGAATTTACTCTATATTTGTTGTTTAGTATCCGTATGAAAGGAGATTCCTATGATTGATTGGAACTATATGCTTAGCCAGATAGCAATAGTGGCTTTTGATATTCTTTATTTTGGAGCCATTATCGGTACGATTGTCATCATCATTCTTGACAACCGGAATCCGGTTAAAACCATGGCATGGATACTCATATTACTTTTCCTTCCTATTGTCGGACTTGTCTTTTATTTTTTCTTTGGGCGGAGTCAACGTCGCGAACGTATCATTGGGCAAAAAAGCTACGACCGCTTATTGAAGAAACCAATGGCCGAATATCTCGCACAGGATTGTTCGGACGTTCCTTATGAATACTCCCGTCTTATTCAGCTTTTCCAGCAAACGAATCAAGCGTTTCCATTTGAGGGGAACCGTGTGGCAGTCTATACCGAAGGATATACCAAACTTCAATCATTGTTGCGTGAACTGCAAAAAGCGAAGCAGCATATCCACATGGAATATTACATCTTTGAAGATGACGCTATCGGGCGTATGGTCAGGGATGTGCTGATAGAAAAAGCTTCTCACGGGGTTGAAGTACGGGTTATCTATGATGATGTAGGTTGCTGGCATGTGCCTAACCGTTTTTTTGAAGAAATGCGCAATGCCGGTATTGAAGTCAGGAGCTTCTTGAAAGTCCGCTTTCCCTTATTTACCAGTAGGGTGAATTACCGCAACCATAGAAAGATTGTCGTTATTGACGGACGCGTGGGCTTCGTTGGGGGAATGAACCTGGCAGAACGTTATATGCGTGGCTTTTCTTGGGGGATTTGGCGAGATACGCATATCATGTTGGAAGGCAAGGCAGTGCATGGTTTACAAACGGCTTTTTTGCTTGATTGGTATTTTGTAGACCGTACGTTGATAACCGCTTCCCGTTATTTTCCGAAGATTGACTCTTGCGGAAGTTCTTTAGTGCAAATTGTCACGAGTGAGCCTATCGGGCCATGGAAAGAAATCATGCAGGGATTGACTGTTGCCATTACCAGTGCAAAAAAATATTTCTATATGCAAACACCTTATTTTTTGCCTACAGAACCAATATTAGCAGCTATGCAAACAGCAGCATTGTCTGGGGTGGATATACGCTTGATGTTACCGGAACGTGCAGATAACTGGATAACTCATCTTGGATCGCGTTCTTATTTGGCAGATGTGATGCAGGCAGGTGTTAAGGTCTATTTTTATAAGAAAGGTTTTCTACATTCTAAGCTGATGGTTTCAGATGATATGCTTTCCACTGTAGGCTCTACCAATGTTGACTTCCGTAGCTTTGAGCATAACTTTGAGGTGAATGCTTTTATGTATGACGTAGAAACTGCCCTTGAAATGAAAGAAATATTTCTTCAGGACCAGCGCGAAAGTACACAGATCTTTTGAAGAATTGGGGCAGACGTTCGTGGAGACAAAAAGCTGCGGAGTCTATCGTGCGTTTATTGGCTCCGCTGCTTTAATAAGGATGAAATTGTATTTGGATCTTATCTGAATAGTGAGAAGTTAACACTTCCATACACTCTTCTTTCAATGAAGTGTGGATTTTCTTCGAAATTATTATCTTTTCCATGTTCCAGTACAAATAATCCGTCTTCTTTGAGAAGGTTATTCTGAAAGATTAATTCGGGTATTGTTTCCAACTCTTTTAAAGCGTAAGGAGGATCAGCAAAGATAAAGTCAAACTGTTCGCGACTGTTATTGATAAACTTGAATACATCTCCCCGTATCGGCAGACATTTGTCTGTCTGCACCTCTTTCATAATTTTGCAGATGAATGAGTGATGTGCAGGATCTTTCTCAATGCTGATAACATGGTCACATCCGCGGGATACCAATTCGATACTGATGCTTCCCGTCCCGGCAAACAAATCAAGAGCTGTTATTCCTTCTTCAAAATCGATATAGTTATTGAGTACATTAAACAGATTTTCTTTGGCGAAATCTGTCGTAGGGCGTGCTTTAAATGTCCGAGGCACGTCAAATCTTCTTCGTTTGTAAATACCGCTGATTACTCGCATGTTAATAAGGCTTGCATGTCAATATTAGTTGCAGGATTCATGATGAATACCTGTAGGATAAACTTTTTCAATTCACTCATTAAAACGTCTTTCTCCGGAAGTATTCCGGTTAGGTGTAACTCATCCCGTTCCTGATTAAACTCCAGTTGTTTCCAGGCGTACAATAAATAGTAAATACGGTCTTCTGTGTGCGTACATTCAAAGGAATTAGCCAGAAGCAGATGTCCTCGTTCAAAGCAATAGATGTCAATGCCGTCTTTGCGTATAGAAGCATACATCTTCTTACTGTTTCCCAATCTGCTTTTTACAGAAAAATAATCGATGAATGGAGTAGATTGAGAATAGAAACGAGCTTCGGGATATTGTTCATTCAAAAGGTCTGTGCGCTTTTGTCTATGCCGAAGATGACAGCTACATTATTCTTTCTTAGAATATTATAGAGCACCGTTTCGTTTTCTTTTTTCTGATGATTATGATAAAACAGAAGTTCCGCCTGTTCCTCTTCAAACAATTCTAATGGCACAATCGTAAAACGCTTGCCTGCCATCATGATGTTTACTCGTTTGTAAGGATGATTGAGGAAATCCGATTCGTGAAAGAGTGTCTTTAGATTTGCTGTAAGGGATGAAGACGCATCTATCCCTTTCTCTATTATTGAAAGCGAATCGTCATGAATCGGGTTATAGATAGAAAAAGAAAATCCATCCGTACTAAGACGGATGGATAAAGTATATTGTTTTGATTTAGTAAAATCAATCATTATTCCCAGTTACCAGCACCATTGTTTGGAGTATCGATAGAACCTACCATCAAGCCGCTATATTTGCCTAGTTTAGAATCCAGGTCTTTTAGGTTGATGATTTCTTGTTTGTCAAGTCCGCTCAAATAAGTTTCGTATGGAGCTTTCACTTCGAACAAATATACCGGAGCACCAGACTTGGCAGTGTCATTTTTCACGTTCATTTCGAATTGAGCGCCATTTCCGTGAGGAATATATTTCATAGAGTCGGCATTGAATCCTTTCGGATAGATAGTATCCAATACAGCTACCCACATAGTATCACGTTTGAAGTTTTCAAGTCCCCATTTCTTAACTTCGTCATATCTGCCGGTCTTCTTAGCTTTTTCGATGATCGACATTGCCTTCTTTTCAGTTAATCCGTCTTCCAACTGCTTGTCTGTCAACATTCCCATTTTCATAACGAACGGCAATTTTTGATTTTTAACGAAGTCAATCAGTGTGTCTAATTTGGGTGCATACATTCCGCGGTGCAGCGAACGGTATTCCTGCTGTGCCTTACGGATGTCGATCAAACGGGCAATGACTGCTTTTTCTCTGTCTTTTTTTGCGTTTTCAAAATTGATAGGACCCATGATGCTGTTGTAGCAGATGTAAATCAGTGCAGCAGCACAGAGCACTAATACAATATTAAATACTGTTTTCATGATAAATTATGTTTTTAGTTGTTATATTCGCATCGCAAAAATAGAATAAATAAATTTAAATACGATAGTTCCTCGAACTTTTTTCTCGTACAAAAATGATAAATAACTATTTAGAAAGGCAAATTAAGGAAAATTTTCCTTATCAGCCAACTTTAGAGCAGGAAATTGCTGTAAAATCTCTTTCAGAGTTTCTGCTGTCCACACTGGCAGATGAAGTCTTTATCTTAAGAGGGTATGCTGGTACTGGTAAAACATCGTTGGTAGGGGCATTGGTGAAAACGATGGATCAGTTGCAGCAGAAGTCTGTATTGTTGGCTCCTACGGGACGTGCGGCAAAAGTTTTTTCAGTGTATGCAGGACATCCGGCCTTTACTATTCATAAAAAAATATATAGACAACAAGCTTTTTCTAATGAGCTTAGTAACTTTTCGATCAATGACAATTTTGCTACAAATACTTTGTTTATTGTTGATGAGGCTTCGATGATTTCTAATGAAAGGTTGTCGGGCAGTGTATTCGGTACGGGACGTTTGTTGGATGACTTGGTGCAGTTCGTTTATTCGGGACAAGGTTGCCGACTCTTATTGATGGGTGATACAGCGCAACTTCCGCCGGTGGGAGAGGAGTTAAGTCCCGCGCTTGTTTGCTGATGCATTGAAAGGTTATGGACTTGAAGTTCGTGAGGTCGATCTGACCCAAGTAGTTCGCCAGGTGCAAGAATCCGGAATATTATGGAATGCCACACAGTTGAGGCAACTGATAGCAGGAGGATGATTGTTATTCTCTTGCCTAAGATAAAAATAGCAGGTTTTCCTGATATTAAACTGGTACCCGGAACTGAACTGATAGAAGAACTGACTAATTGTTACGATCATGATGGTATGGATGAAACGATTGTTGTCTGTCGATCTAATAAACGTGCGAACTTATATAATAATGGAATACGTGCGCAGATACTTTGGCGGGAAGATGAATTGAATTCCGGAGATATGTTAATGGTAGCCAAGAATAATTATTATTGGACAGAGAAATATAAAGAAATGGATTTTATCGCTAATGGAGAAATTGCAGTTGTCCGGCGTGTTCGTCGAACTCGTGAAATATACGGTTATCGTTTTGCGGAAGTCACTCTCAGATTTCCCGATCAGAATGATTTTGAATTGGATGCGAATCTATTATTAGACACTTTACATTCGGACTCACCCGCATTGCCG